>Ga0256404_1000509_pt1 | contig 101379 bp, 63 predicted proteins | sample RumenRJG_01DNA_FD_185990 | JGI IMG/M metagenome (GOLD analysis project Ga0256404, IMG submission 185990) | Bovine rumen microbial communities from Lethbridge, Alberta, Canada - RJG_01 | ecosystem: Host-associated > Mammals > Digestive system > Stomach > Rumen | place: Canada: Alberta...
GTTGCTCTCGACGCAGCTCCCCTGCCCTTTCCCAAAGGGGGTGAGGGTTGACCCGCCAGCTTAGTTTCACCGCCTGGCGACACTGCCCTCGACCCCATCACAGACGGTTGACGCAGCCTGAGCATGACCCCTCACCCAACCTCTCCCCTACCAGGGGAGAGGAGCTTTTCCCCCTCGCCAGCCGGTTGCTCTCGTCAGTTCCCCTCAATTATAATCTAATTATAAATATATGAATTACTACTGTCGACCCAACACAAGCGAGACCAAGAGGTTGATGTCGGTGACATCAACCCGGCCGTCGCCATTCATGTCGCCAATCAGCTTGCGCGGCGCATCCACCACACGGATGCTCGACTGCCCGGCGAGAGCGCCGCACGTCACCGACAGCGTATACCGACCCGCATCGCCATTGCTCACAAAGACACCGTCATCATCGACCGTGCCACCGCCGTCCAGCGCCATCACAGGGCGAATGCCGGTGCAAGGCTCGCCCCACGGGTCGCGCGCCACCACCTCAAGCCGCACCTTGCCAGCGATGTGGTCGACCACGTTGGCAAAGTCGTGCAGCACACGGCTGGCATAGCCGCGCACCACAGCGGCCTCATCAACGGTCATGCCGGCCGGGGCGCCCACCACGTCGGCCGGGTCGGTGCCCACTATCAAGCCATACTCCATCACCGCGGCCAGATAAGTCGACCGCACGGTGGGATGCAGCGTGTCGCGAAACCAGGTGAGCGCCGCATCGGGGCCCTCGGTGTCATAAATCGTCTGATAGGCCACCCCCACGGGGCACAGCGTCACGCCGCACTCGCGCGCCACATCCACATAACTCGCCAGCAGCGCCTGGTTGTCGGCCGTGAAGGTCGCCCAGTCGGTGATGTAGGCCCAGTTGACGGGCAGGATGATCACAGCATCGGGGTTGGGACAGTTGGCGCGTATGTAGGCCACCCAGCGCTTGACGTTGGTGGCAAACGCGGCCGGGTCGGTGCGTGGCAACTTGCTTTGTTCCTGCAGGATGATGTGGGTCCACGGCTGGCTGCGAACCATCATCTTAGCACTGGGAGCGCCATACTGGTTGAGGCTGTCGCCCTCGTTCCAGTGCGCACTCAGTGCCTTGCCCATCAGTGTGTGCCGTGTCCACTGGGCATCCATGCCCATCGCCTGGGCGATGTCGTTGAACATCGAGTCCTGGTAGTTGTAGTAAATCAGGCTGTTGCCCAGCGACAGCACCCTCACCCGTTCGGGCGCCCCCGGCACGAGCACGACCTCGGCCGGCCGCACCGTCAAGCTCACCGGCACAACGCTGTCGACAGTGACCGACGTGTCGCCCGGCGCAGCCTGGGCGTGCGACACCTGTCCTGCCCATGCCGAAAGCGGCATCAGCAGTGCTGCCACCAGTGCCAACACTGTGTTAAACTCCTTCATGCGCGTTTCGTTGTGCGACAGCGGCACAACGGGCCGCCACCGCTTCTGCGCCGCAAAGTTAAGCACTTTTGCCCAATCACACAACACATTGCACCCCGACACCCCAACATTTTCAACCAAACCCACCTCGTTCGGCGACTGGCACACACCTCCCCTCCCCTTTGGGAAAAGGCCGCTGAAAAAGATAATAAACCGCGAAGTCCCCGCGAAAGAGTTCGAAAATTCGAAAATTCGTGATAAAATATCGGGGCCGTCACAAAACTTCCACCAGAAAAATTCGAAAATTCGAAAATTCGTGATAACTTTGTGCCAAAATTTCCACGACTATGGCACGACGCAAATATCCCGTAGGCATCCAGACGTTTTCGGAGATTATCCGCAACGGCTATGTGTATGTCGACAAGACCGACCTGATGTGGCACATGCAGGACGGCCGCAAATACATCTTTTTGAGTCGCCCACGACGGTTCGGCAAATCGCTGTTATCGTCCACACTGCACGCCTTCTTTGCCGGCGAACGCGAGCTGTTCCAGGGGCTGAAGGTCATGCAGCTGGAGACCGAGTGGAAACAGTATCCGGTGATACACCTTGACCTGAGTGTGGCAAAGCACCAGTCCTCGGCCCAGGCAGTGCAGCAGCGACTGTGCCTGCTGATGAAACCCTACCAGGAGCTGTATGGCACCGACCGCGATGAGGTCACGCCGGGCGCAGTCATTGCCGGACTCATCGCCCGGGCGCACAAACTCACCGGCCGCCAGGTGGTGGTCATCATCGACGAGTATGACGCACCGCTGCACGACAAGATGCAGGACGACCTCACGCTTGACCCCATCCGCGAGGTGCTGCAGGAGTTCTTCATCCCCCTCAAGGCCTGCGAGCCACTCATCAAGTTCTGTTTCATCACCGGCATCACCAAGTTCTCGCAACTGAGCATATTCTCGACCATCAACAACCTGACCAACATCTCGATGTGGCCGCAGTTTGCCACCATCTGTGGCGTGACCGAGCGCGAGCTCGACACCGTCATGTCGCCGGACATCGAGCTGCTGGCCCTGGCCAATGGCTGTTCCACCGACCAGATGCGACAGGAGCTGAAGTCCTACTACGACGGCTATCACTTCGCCGAAGATTCCGACGAGGTCTACAACCCATTCAGTCTGCTCAAGGCCTTCGACAGCGGCAAGGTGACATTCAACTGGTTTGACAGTGGCACGCCCACGTTCCTGATCAGGATGATGAAGCACTTTGGCACCGACATCACCGCCATCGAGCCCCTTGAAGTGCCCGTCACTGCATTCGACAAGTCGACCGACGAGATGGACAGCGCACTGCCGTTGCTCTACCAGACCGGCTATCTCACAATAAAAGGCTACGACAAGCTCACCCAAACCTACACCCTGTCCATTCCCAACCAGGAGGTGCGCGTGGGCTTCACACGCGGCCTGCTCTCGCCCTACTCGGGTCTGAGCGACTCGCAGGTGCAGACAGGCTTTGCCCTCAAGTTCTGGCGAGCCCTGCGCCAGGCCGACATCGACCTGGCCCTGCGCGAGATGCAGACCTATCTGGCCGGCATCCCCTACGTCGAGGGTTTCAAGGCCAAGCTGGCCCAGGCGGCCACTGCCGAGGGCTTCTATGAGTACACGATGTATCTCATCTTCTCGATGCTCAACGTCTATGCCCGCACGCAAGTCAAATGCGCCGGCGGGCGCATCGACATGGTCGTGCAGTTGCCCGGCACGACCTACGTCTTCGAGTTCAAGGTCGGCGGCACGGCGCAGCAGGCACTCGCCCAGATCGACGCCAAAGGCTACGCCCTGCCCTACCGCTCCACCGGGCGCAAGGTGGTCAAGGTGGGCGTCACCTTCGACCCCGCCACCCGCATCCCCACGTCCTGGGCCACCGCCTGACAGCCACACAGCGCCATCGCAAATCCCCGGCAACGCCTTCAGGTCAGGGCATTGCCGGGGATTGTTGTCGGCCACAAAGGGCAGTGGAGGCAATTGTCACTTGCCGAGCATGAGGTTGATGACGGCGTTGACATCGGCGATGTCGACCGCGCCGTCTCCCGACACGTCGGCAGCCGCTGTCTGGTCGGCCTTGCCCAGCATGGTGTTGATGCACAGGTTCACGTCGGCGATGTCAACACTGCCGTCACTGTTGATGTCGCCTTTTATGTCACCGACAAACTCTTCAATGTGTTTGAACTTTTTCCAATCATCAGCCGACTGATAGACAGACTTGTAACCTGGGGGAACTATCAGAACTGCATTTTCGTACACAACACCGTCGAAGTCATTATACATTACTTCATATTCATTATTCCAGTACCTCACATCTTGGAAACTTGGTGGCAATGGATTCTTTGATATAACACTAGTTAATGAATTATTTTCTGCATAGTATCCCTTTAGACGCCATGGAATATATCTTGCCTCTTCTCCCAATTCTAAAGTTTTGATGTTATTGGCAACATCAAAAGAACCTAGCCCTCCATAACCCTCATGATAGGGGTCATTTTCATAAACATAGCCGTACACTGCATGCAAATCAATTGAGTAATCAGTGTAATCATTACACTCTAAAAAGATGCTATTCCAGACAATATGGTCTAAACTCACGCAATTTTCGAAAGCACCATCACCCACACAATGTATGTTCTTGCCGAATGTAACCTTTTTGACATTCGTGCATCCATCAAACATTCTTGCACCCAGCCATTTGACACCATCACCAATTAGAATTTCTTCTAGACCCGTGCAATCCGTGAAAGTGTAGCAAAAAATTGTTGGGTCGGGTCCAAAAAGTTCGTTCTCTAATTCATGATCCCAATCAAGAAGAGTGACAGTATTAGGGATAACCAAGCTACCAGTCAAGCCACTGCATCCACTAAAAGCGTACGCTCTGATTGTGGTGACACTATTAGGTATCACGAGCTCGCCTGTTATGTTACTGCATTTTTGAAATGCTCTCTCTCTAATGCTTGTCACCGTATAGGTCTTGCCTGCATTGGTCACTGTTTCGACCAGATTGAGATGCGTCAGGCTCTTATAACTGGCGTCTTGTGTCACCTCAACCGTGTTGGCACTCGTTTTTGTGTAAGCGATGCCATCGACCATGAAGTCGTAGGCCGCAGCCTGCAGTGGGAACACCACGCAAACAACTAAACTCAACAAATGTAATTTTCTGTTCATAAGTCATTTATTGTTAAGATATTATTACTTTTTGACTTGCCGAGCATTGTGTTGATGATGGCGTTGACGTCGGCGATGTCGACCGCGCCGTCTCCCGACACGTCGGCAGCCGCTGTCTGGTCGGCCTTGCCCAGCATGGTGTTGAGGACAATGTTCATGTCTGCCACATCGACCACCGCGTCAAGGTTGATGTCGCACAGCAGGTGATGCTCGCTGTCGGTCCACTGCCGCAACAGCCAGTCGACCTTGGTGTTGAAGGCGCCGAGGCCGACACCCATCCGGTAGCGCAGGGCATTGGTGGGTACGGCGGACCACCGCCGCCGGTCGCACTGCCCGGCCACAACGATGCGGTCGACAAAGTCGGTGACATGGGCCACCGCACGCTGCCGCTTGCCCGACTCGATGAAGTCGAAGAAATAGCGCTTGACCACATCCTGGAAGTGACGGCTACGGGCGATGGACGCAATCCAGAACGCGTCGGCCCACTGAGCACGCGGCTCGGCATAGAGAAACGTCGTGGTGCCCATCAGCACCCGCGCCAGCGACTGCCCGAAGTCCCACACCGGCCCGAACACGATCCGCTGCCCCTGCCCGCGTCGCTTGTGGAACCAGCAGCTGCCCGAGAAGGCTTCAAAGTCATCGACAACTTCACCGACCAGATAGTAGAGTGCCAGCGAGTCGATATCGATCATCTCTTCCCACCGACCACTGTCGATGTCGCAGTCATAGACGGCATCGTTGACCTCACGCAACAGCGAGTCGACATAGTCACGCTGCACGCCGGACAACGAGTCGGGCGAGTGCACAGTCACGCGGATGGTCTTGTCGTCGGGGGCGGGCAGACGGATCTGGCCGTCAGAGGTGTAATTGTCGATCTCGAGCAGCCAGCCGCCGGTCACCAGTGCAGGGTCGGTCTCGCCGTCGGCCTGCTGCTCGATGTTGACGCGGTCGCCCTCGACGCGGATTTTCTCGCACAGGTAATAGAGCCCCCAGTAGTCGCCGTTGAGCACCAGTTCGACCGGCACCTGACGCGGTGTCCATGCCAGTCCCAGCTGACGGCTGAGCTCAAAGCCCAGCTCGTCCTTGATCTGCCCACAGAAGTCATCGGCATGCGACAGCAGCAAGAAGTGCTTGCTGCAGCTCAACCCCAATGGAGACTGTTTTTTGTCAAACTTGATGCGGAAAGGCTTCTTCTGCTGCAGGGTGAAAGTGGCATTGCCATGCCCCTTAATCGACAAAGCCAACGGAGTCAGCTCGCTGCCGAGCAGCGCCGTGCCATCGGTGTCAGCCATCCAGCAGGTGGCCTGCCGGTAGGGTTCCTTGACGGCGATGTAGTCACCGCTCTCGACATCGATGTGCAGCACCGGCAGCGTGCCCGACAAGTAATCGGCGGGCACATAGCGGTCGGCCGGCTGCGCCAAGGCCAGCAGCGAGCCAACCAACGCCAATGACCAGCCTACAAAACTACGCATCATGCTTGAACGGCTTTTCATCACACAACATTCAGCTTATTTAGACGTGCTGATGGAGATGTTGGGCGACGTGACATTGCCCTTACTGTCGACGTCGAATTGATATTTATCCGGATTAGCCACCAGGTCATTCAGATAGGCCTGCACGGCATCAGCCTTTACTTGGCGGGTGTCGACACCAATTGTGACCGTCACGCTGCCGTCGCTCGACTGGCCAGACCCACTCACCATGCCGGTATGGCCAAATACCCCCGAATTGACGAGGCGCCCTGTTTTATCCCAAACTTTGTACTCGTTTAAATAAATCTTATGCCCGAACACATAGGTGTCGGCAAGCGTTTCCACACCCTCTTTCAGTTGATAACTGACCGTCAGACCGGCATCGGCCTTGTCAAAGTCTTTAATTGTCACATTTTGAGTCCAAGAAAGGGTCAAATCGTTGGAATTCATCGAATTCTGCTCAGTCAACACCCACTGCTGCACATCGCCGTTGGCGTCAGTGTAGGTCATGGTCGGGGTGACAAACTGCATCAGGTCTTTAGTGACAGAAAATGTGTAATTGACACTGACTTTGTTGTCATCGCACGATGTCATGCCGGCCAGCAAAGCCAGCATCATCACTGCACTCATCAGGTTGAGTAACCTTCGTTTCATAGTTGGTTGGTAGGTGCCTAGAGGTTCCCCGGAGTCGGCGCTAAAGGGTATAAAAAAAGGAACGTGGGAATCTGTACTCTCGACTTATCCCACATTCAGGCTCTCGCATTGCCCTCGCCAAGGATAAGCAACCAGTCAGCCCACGTCCTGTATTGTCCGACAGATGTGTGCATATACACCCCCAACTCACAGACCCTCACGGCCCATGTCAGTGGAAGCCATCTATCGTGCTCCGGTCGTGGACGTTCATGTGCTTGATCTCCTCGGCTATGGTCAAACTTGCGAGATTTGAATGCGGAAGATTGCGTCAGTAAACGTCCTTCGTCTTGTCATCAATCGGCTTGGCCCTCCCTCTGGAGGCACCAAGTCGGTGCAAAGGTAGTGATTTCTGACAATAGTACAAAGCATTTTGCCCAAAAATCACCCTAAAAAACACAACTGGAGGCACAAACGCCATGGCATGGCAAATATTCGCGAGATTTGAATGCTGAGCGATTGCGCCCAGTTGCGTTTCTATCAATTCCTAATTTCCGGTCCGCAGGCCGCCGACAGACGTCCCACGGACCTGAATGCAAAGTTATAACTTTGCTGAAAAATACGATACCTTATTAAGCTTTATTAACTATATTTGTTGATTTTGTAACTGTTCACCGATTGTGATAGCGGCTGTTCCCCCTCTAAGTTGAGCAGCTCCCCCTCTAAGTTGAGCAGCTCCCCCTCAAAGTTAGAAAGGGCCGGGGGGAGTGTGTCACGGGGCCGGGGGGAGTGTGTCAGCCAACTTTGCTCCGCCATGGCGGTTGTCATACCACCCCCGACCGCTCTCTAGTTCTGCTGGATTTGCTGCGCTTTGCAATGTTGGGTCGAGTGATGATGCCTATGGCACCGCGAGCTGCACAATGTTGGGTCGAGTGATGATGCCTTCAGGCACCGCGAGCTGCACTTCGTGCAACACTCGCTTCATCATCTCCCCGAGCCCTTCGGGGTTGCCCTTCGGGCTCCCGTTCGGTCGCGAGCACTTCGTGGTTGCAATCCAGCAGGATTGAGTATAAGCATTTAGATAAATTTGGCAGCGTCTCAACAATGCTCAAGCAAGCTTGATATTGCATTCGGCTTGCGCAAATTTTATAATGCGCTTATTTCGGATTGCAAATCCTTATACTCAAATGCGGTCGGATTACAAATCCGACCGAACGGGGATCCGACCAGCACGACGTGGGGTTAGCCTGGTTCGACCCCGTCGGGGTCGCGCTGGTCGAAGACCAGCATTCACAATTATGATACACCTTCAAGGGAAAAGAGCAATCGGTGAGCAGTTACTTGATTTTGCAACTGTTCGCCGATTGCGCTGCCTTCAGCTCCCCTCCCCTTTCACCAAGGGGAGGGGGGTTGAATGCACAATCACTACCGCAATGCCCCCCTTTCATAATCTCAGGAGGGGAGCTGTTATGAATTATTAATTATGAATTATAATGACCTTGTGGGTGGAGATGAGGCCGCCCAGGTGGACGCGCAGCAGGTAATGGCCGGCGGGGATGTCGGCAACGTTGATACAGTTGCCGGCGTTGCGGGCCACCACCTTGCCAGTGAGGTCAAGCAGCTCGACACCGTGGATGAGGCTGCCGGCACTGGCCACAATGTAGTCGCTGGTTGGCACCGGGCCGACATTGACATCGGGCAGCGCGATGGCATCGACACCCGAGTTGGGCTGCCCGTGCTTGTAGAGCACATCGTCGATGAGCAGGGTGCCGCTCTGGCCCATGCGCGAGTCGGTGGGCACCAGCCGGAAGCCCATGACGCGGTTGGTCCCGGCAGGCATGGGTACCTGCACATATTGCCAGCCGTGGAAGTCGAGCGTGGCCACGTCGATCAGCTCCAGATTGGGCAGTGCCTCCTGGCCTTCGGCACCGGCATCGCCGACCATCGCCTGCAGCAGGTTGCAGCTCATGTCGCCCCACAGGTGGATGCCCAATGTGTCGCCATGGGCGAACGTCTGGTCAAACCCCAGGCCGAGCATGACCTCGGGCTGCTCCTGGCCGGCAAAGTCCCACTTGAGTTGCAGCGACCGGTCGCCAAACAGGCGGGTCGTGGACGTGGACACCGTGGCAGTCTTATAGATCCCATCGACGGTGATGCCAGCAGCATCCTCGCCCCCACAGAGCAACACAGTGCCGGGCTTGTCGAGGCCCATGTCGACGGCGACAAAGCTATAGGTCATGTCGGCAGGCAAGTGCACACCGGCAGTGTCGCTGACCATGCGGTCGACCTTGACGGTGTAGGTCTCGCCCACGGTCAGGTCGCGCAGCAGCGGCAGGCGGATGTAGCCATAGCTGTCGCCGCGCTTGTTGTTCTTGATGCTGCGCTTGCTCCAGTCCAGCTCATTGCCGTCCTTGTCAAGGACATGGAACAGGTTGAACAAGTCCTTGCTGGCCAGCAGCGAGTCGGTGCGGAACTCGACGTAGGGCGTCTTGTAGTGCACGCGGCATCCCTCGCGCGGCCACATCGCCAGCGTGTTGAGGTGGCTGCGGTGCTGCGTGGTGAACTGGAAGGTGAAGTCCTGCTGCATGGGTGTGCCACCGCCATGCTGGGCGCTCTTGCGCAACGTGACGGTGTAGAGCGTGTTGGTCTGGTAGGCATCGTCGGGGGTGAACACCATGCGATAGTTGGTGTCCTCCCAGCGGAACGTGCCCTGCACGGGCGGGTCGATCTCAAACGCGGCCTCGGTCGCGGCAACGTCCATGTCCCAGTTGAACTGCAGCACGATGGGCTCGACGCACAGCACAGCGGGGTCGCCGTCGTGCCACACCGGCGAGTAGTTGATGACCTCGGGCGGCGTGTTGCGCACACGCTTGAGGTCCAGGTTGCAATAGGTCACGGCATTGGCCGTCACCTCGACCTGGCGGGTGGCCGCAAAGTGCTGCGGTTCGCTAGCCTCGACAGTGTAGGTGCCCGGCGCGACATACTTGAAGAGGTAGATGCCGTTCTCGATATGGTCGGTGGTGGTGGTCTGCACCACATTGCCCTCGCTGTCGAGCAGGCGCACCGTAGCCCCGTTGATGGGCTGGCGCTTGTCGTCGCCAAACATCACATAGCTGGCTGCCCGCAGCAGACGGTCGTCGCGCAGGTTGCCGGTGATGATGCCCGTCATCTGGTCGCCATAGCTGTCGAGACGGCCGAAGTAGCGGTCGGCACCGAGCGAGAAGTTGAATCCCTCGACCCAGTCATAGTCGTGGTTGATGAGCCGGTAGGTCTCGGGGATGTAGTCGTGAAACGAGCCCTCGTCGAGCATCGACACGGCGCGGTTGCCGCGCAGCACGCCCAGCCCCTGGTTGTTCCAGTCGGGGTAGAACGTCCAGTCGCCGGCGATGCGGTAGTTGTTCTCGCTCCACACCGTGCTCTGGTTGGCCAGCAGATAGACGCCCAGGTCCTGCGCGAGCTTGTCGCTGCCGGGCACCACGGGCGAGCCGGTGTAGCCGCGATAGAGTCCGAGCGGGAAGTTGATGCGATAGTTGTCGCCGGCACCGGTGGCGTTGCTGTGAATCGAGTAGAACACATCGGCACCGCTGGCATTGCACAACGCGACGATGGTCGACAGGTTCAGGTCATCGGCCGAGGTGTTGCTCACGCGCGAGATGCTGGTCTTATAGCCCTTGTGCTTGAGCATCTCCTGCAGGGCAAAGCCCTTCCACAGGTTGGAGTTCGACTCCCAGAACCCCAGGGTGTCGCCCTGGGCAAACGGCGCCACCACCACGTTGCGGTCGTCAGCATCGTGGCCGCCGTGGCCGGGATTGATATAGACGTGCGGCTGCTGCGCCAGCGCGCCGCCGATGCCCATGACTGCCACGAGCATCACAATGATGGTCTTGAAGTGTGTAGTTCTCATTGTCGTGTCAGTTTTAGGGGTTGATCTGGATTTTCATCTGGCTCAGTTGGCCGTCGATGGTGGTGTAGACGATGCGATGGCCGCCGCAAGTGGGCTGCATGGTCATCGACGTGGGCGCGGTCAACGCGTGCCGGAAGGTGCCGTCGGCCTTGAGCAGCACAATCTGCGACGAGGTGAACTGGTGGCCGTCGTCGGTGGCGTGCTGCGCCACCAAGTAGTCGTTGTCATACCAGCACGGCATCTCGTAGTTGCCCAAGCGCGCCAGCACACGGCCGTCGAGGTCGATGATGACAATGCCCGTGCCTGCGGCGAAAAAGGCCACACGACTGCGGTCGGGCGACAGACTGGCCCACAGATAGCCGGCATGCGACTCGACGGGCGAGAAGCGCCGCTCCTTGCCGCCGCGGCTGATGACGACCTCGCTGCCCTGGGTGGTCACCGCCACGCCCAGGTCGCGCGCCGATGCATAGCTGGCTCCACCACGCAGCGCTGCCCCACCGGTGGCAGGCATGGGCCGCACAGCACCGTGCTGCGGCTCGAGCACAACACGCGACTGCGCCACCGCCACGTCATAGCAGTGGCCCGTGCGATAGACCAGGCCATTGGCACGGCGCTGCTGCGACACATAGTAGACGCGGCCGTCACCGCCCCAAAAGGCATCAATGCCCGCGCCGGGTTCGTCGCTGATGTGTGTCACCACGTTGTCGCCGAACGAATAGAGTTTGAGCCCGCTGTGCTGGCCACTGCTGAACAGCAGCTGTGTGCCGTCGGCATTGAGCACCGGGTTGTAGGCCGGCCCCTCGACGCCCTGCAGCAGCCTGGTGCGCTCAAGCACGGTCACCTGCTGCGCCGCCGCCGACAGAACCGCCAGGCATAACAATAAAGGTAGAAATTGTTTCATATCGTTACGAGTTTAATGATTTTCGACCCCCAAAGGTAGTAAAAATTAATCAACAATGCCAATTTTTCAGATTTTTTCACACTTCAGCGCTATCCAGTATCTATTCACCGATTGCTCTTTCCCCCCACCTGGCAGGGGAGGGGTCAGGGGAGGGGTTGAGTGTCAGAGCAAGTATTCTGCTCCCCTCCTAAGCTAGGACCAATGGTGCAAGCCGACAGCATTGTGAGAACTTGTTCGCACTGTGCTGAGGTGTAGCCCCCGTTCGGTCGGATTTGTAATCCGACCGCATTTGAGTATAAGGATTTGCAATCCGAAATAAGCGCATTATAAATGCTTATACTCAATCCTGCTGGATTGCAAATCCAGCAGAACTAGGCGTTCGGCGCAGTCCATTGATGCTGGAAGAGCGGTCGGGGTGGTATGACAACCGCCATGACAGCGCAAAGTGGACTGACACACTCCCCCCGGCCCCGTGACACACTCCCCCCGGCCCCGTGACACACTCCCCCCGGGCCCCTCTAACTTAGAAGGGGAGCTGCTCAACTTAGAAGGGGAACTGACTGCAGAGCAATCGGTGAACTGTTACACTATCCAGTGCCCCCGCACGAACGCCAGCCGAAGGTAACGGTCCTACTACTCCACTACTCTACTAATCCACCACTCTACTACCCTACTACCCTACTACTGTACTACTCCACCACTCCACTACCCTACTACTAACTACCGCCAAACAGCAGCCCCGCAAATATGAATTATGAATTAGCAAAGTTCACGGGGTGCCGAACAGGGCGCTGAGCTCTTGGAAACGGGCGAGAGTGTCGGGACCGAACTTGGCCAGCGACTGGCGGACACGTTCGAGCGTGCGGGCCGGCTCGCCCAGGTGGGTCTTGCTGAAGAATTTGTCGGCATAGCAGATGACCTTCTCCTCCATGGTCACCGGCAACATCTGGCGGTGCGGCAGGGGCAAGTTCTGACTGATGATGTCGTCCAGCGACAGGCCGGCACCGGTGTGGCGCTCACACACCAGAGCATGGCGCGGCAAACCGTGCTGGCGCAGCAGCTCGGCACCGAGGATGCCGTGGCAGATGTATGGCTCGGTGCCGTGGCAATGGATGCCGGCGGCATCGGTGCGGCAGATGCCGATGTCGTGCAGCATGGCCGCCTCGCGCACAAAGTCGATGTCGAGTGGGTCAATGGCCGGATGCAGGTCGTTGTAGCGCACGGCCAGACGCACAGCCAGGTCGGCCACTTGGCGGCTGTGCACGACCAGCGTGTCGTAAGTCGCAGTACCCGGTGTGTAATACTGATCGATAATAGCGTTGTAATCTAACATTTTTTACTTATCATTGCAATGCCCTTCAACAGAAATGACCGGTACTGTCACCACATTGTCATAAATATCATAGATCACTCTATCGCTACCTGACAATCGCCTAGAGTAAGAACCCCTCCACCACCTTTGAGCGGTTCGGGATGCCCAGTTCCAGTGCGGGGATGAGCTTCCAATTCCGGAAGAAGCCGATATAGTTTTTGAAATGAGTTTGGATTAGTTTCCTTCCATTTTTTGATGACGTGCTGCACCTCTTGAGTGAATTCAATCCGATAACTCATAATTCATCCATCCATTTCTGCGCCGAAGAGGCATTTTCAAAAGCTAATGTTTTGCGTTCTTGAAATTCACTGCGTGCAGTGGCTATTTTCTCGGCCAATTGTGGCGAGACAGTCAAGTCGCCATCATCAACCAGGACAATTGCGTAGACTTTGTTATGGCGACGCAGAAACAACTGCTCACCCTGATCTACTAAATTGAGTGATGCGGCTAAATTGCTTCTGAAATCACCTACTGTTAATGTTGTCATTGCTACAATTATTTGAGAATTATGTGCAAAGGTAAACAATTATTTCAACAAATTCAAATGCTTGTACAAAAAAATGTACATGCCACCCTTTTATTTGGCACTTTAACAAGAAATTGCTACTTTTGCAGTCCAAAAAAACGGATAACACTATGCCTAATAACACTAGAGAAGACAAACTCAAGGCCTTCGAGCGGCTGCTCGATGTGATGGACACCCTGCGCGAGAAGTGCCCCTGGGACCGAAAGCAGACCAACGAGAGCCTGCGTGAGAACACCATCGAGGAGACGATGGAACTGTCCGAAGCCATCCTCAACGACGCGCCCGACGAGATTCGCAAGGAGCTGGGCGACGTGTTGCTGCACATCGTGTTCTATGCCAAAATTGGCGACGAGAAGGGGCAGTTTGACATTGCCGACGTGTGTAACTCGTTGTGCGACAAGCTCATCTTCCGCCACCCACACGTCTATGGCGACGAGGTGGCAAAGGATGCCGAACAGGTGCTCCAGAACTGGGAAATCATAAAGACGCGCGAGAAGGGCGGCAACAAGACCGTGCTCAGCGGTGTGCCTCACACCCTGCCCGCACTCATCAAGGCCGAGCGCATCCAGGAGAAGGCTGCCAATGTGGGATTCGACTGGGAGAAGCGCGAAGATGTGTGGGACAAGGTCAAGGAGGAGCTGGCCGAGGTCGAAGCCGAGATGCGCCGTGGTGATGTGGCTGACGAGGAAAAGGAGTTTGGCGACCTGCTGTTCAGCATCATCAATGCCGCCCGCCTCTACGGTGTGCGCCCCGACAACGCCCTAGAGCGCACCAACCGCAAGTTCATCGCCCGCTTCAACTACATCGAGGCCAAGGCCAAGGAGCAGGGCCGCCACCTGCGCGACATGACCCTGGCCGAGATGGACGCCCTGTGGAACGAAGCGAAACAGCTTGCCAATGCCTGATCATTGAGTCCACATGATATAGCCTCTAGTTCTGCTGGATTTGCAATCCAGCAGGATTGAGTATAAGCATTTAGATAAATTTGGCTGCGCCTCAGCAATGTTCAAGCAAGCTTGACATTGCATTCGGCTTGCGCAAATTTTATAATGCGCTTATTTCGGATTGCAAATCCTGATACTCAAATGCGGTCGGATTACAAATCCGACCGAACGGGCAACGCCCTGGAGCGCACCAAGCGCACACTCGCCGCATCAAATAAAAAAAGCAGAAAACACACACCACACATCAAAGTTTTCTAAAAAATTTCACAACCACCTGTATCTTTGTTGTTTACAAAATCCAACCATCCGTAAAGTTTTCAAAAACGAAAATTTGTTGAAAAATTTTCAGCCAAAAGTTTTGCCATACGGACAAGCTTTTGTAGCTTTGCAGTGTCAAAAATTAAGGCCCACCGATGGTGGGCTTGTTCACAAACAACCCAAAAAACACAGCACCAACATGATACAGACAGTCGTTAAACGAGACGGACGCGTTGTGGGCTACAACGAGGAGAAAATCAAGGCCGCCATCCGAAAAGCCATGCTGCAAACCGATGCCGGCGAGGACGAGGGACTGATTCAGCGCATCGCCGACCGCATCGGGGCACGAGGACGCGAGCAGATGACCGTCGAGGAAATCCAGGACATGGTCGAGGTCGAGCTGATGAAGAGCGCGCGCAAAGAGGTGGCACGCTGCTACATCAACTACCGCCACAAGCGCAGCGTGGCTCGAAAGGCCAAGACGCGCGACATCTTTCTTGAGATCATCAACGCCAAGAACAACGACATCACCCGCGAGAACGCCAACATGAACGCCGACACGCCAGCCGGCATGATGATGAAGTTTGCCAGCGAGACGACCAAACCCTTTGTCGACGACTACTTGCTGAGCGAGGAGGCTCGCGAGGCTGTGCGCGCCAACTACATCCACATCCACGACAAGGACTACTACCCCACCAAGAGCCTGACGTGTGTCCAGCACCCGCTGGACCACGTGCTGGAGCACGGTTTCAGCGCCGGGCATGGCGAGTCGCGCCCGGCCAAGCGCATCGAGACGGCCAGCGTGATCGCCTGCATCTCGATGGAGACGGCGCAGAACGAGATGCACGGCGGCCAGGCCATCCCCGCCTTTGACTTCTATCTGGCCCCGTATGTGCGCCGCTCGTTTGTCGAGGAGGTGAAATATGTCGAGCAGGCCACCGGCGAGGACTACCACGACCTGTATGACGCACCTGTCAAGGACTACATCATCCGCCCGCTGGATGGCCTCACGGGGCGTGAGCGCGCGCTGCAGCAGGCCATCAACCGCACTGCCGAGCGCGTTCACCAGGCCATGGAGGCGTTTATCCACAACATGAACACCATCCACAGCCGCGGCGGCAACCAGGTGGTGTTCAGCTCGATCAACTATGGCACCGACACCAGCGCCGAGGGACGTTGCGTGATTCGCGAACTGTTGTTCTCGACCTTCGAGGGTGTGGGCAACGGCGCAACAGCCATCTTCCCCATCCAGATCTGGAAGAAGAAACGCGGCGTGAGCTACCTGCCTGACGACCCGAACTATGACCTGTATCAGCTGGCATGCAAGGTGACTGCACGGCGCTTCTTCACCAACTTTGTCAACCTGGACGCGACCTACAACCAGAACGATGCGTGGAGGGCCGACGACCCTAAGCGCTATCTGCACGAGGTGGCCACAATGGGCTGCCGCACCCGCGTGTTTGAGAACCGCTATGGCATGAAGACCTCCATCGGGCGCGGCAACCTGTCGTTCACCACCATCAACATTGTCAAACTGGCCATCGAGTGTATGGACATCAAGGACGAGCAGGAGCGCACCGCCGCATTCTTCGGCAAGCTGGACCATGTGCTCGAGATTGTGGCGCGCCAACTGGACGACCGATTCAACTTCCAGAAGACGGCCATGGCCAAGCAGTTCCCGCTGCTGATGTCGCAGCTGTGGAACGGTGCCGACCAGCTCAAGCCCGGCGACACCATCGAGAGCGTGATCAACCAGGGCACGCTGGGCATCGGTTTCATCGGCCTGGCCGAGTGCCTGATAGCCCTGACGGGCAAGCACCACGGCGAGAGCAAGGAGAGCCAGGCACTGGGACTGCGCATCGTCACCCACATGCGCGACCGCGTGCAGGAGTTCAACGAGCAGTATCAGCACAACTATAGTGTGCTGGCAACGCCGGCCGAGGGCCTGAGCGGCAAGTTCACCCGTCGCGACCGTGCCGACTTTGGCGAGATTCCTGGCGTGACCGACAAAATCTACTACACCAACTCCAACCACGTGCCGGTCTACTACCATTGCAGCCCCAAGCACAAGGCCGAAGTCGAGGCACCCTACCACAACCTGACGCGCGGCGGCCACATCTTCTATGTCGAGATTGACGGCGACGCGACCCACAACCCGCAGGCCATCGCCGATGTTGTCGACCTGATGGACCGCTACGACATGGGCTACTGCTCGGTGAACCACAACCGCAACCGTTGCATGGACTGCGGATATGAGGACGCGACCGAGCACCTGACCGAGTGTCCGCACTGCCACGGCCACAACATCGACCGGCTGCAGCGCATCACGGGCTATCTGGTGGGCACCACCGACCGCTGGAACAGCGGCAAACTGGCCGAGCTCAACGACCGCGTCGTGCACCAGTGAACAATCTAGAGCCCCTTGACAGTCTAGAACATCTAGAGCCTCTAGAAAAACTAAGAATAATATGCGAGTATTGCGAATCGTCGAGGGCACCAGTGTCGATGGGCCGGGGTTGCGCACCTCGGTCTATCTGGCCGGGTGCAGCCACCATTGCCCCGGTTGCCACAACCCGCAGTCGTGGAACACGCTGGGCGGCACCGAGATGAGTGCGCGCGACATCATGCGTGTCATCGACGACAACGAGGCCCCGGTGACCCTGAGCGGCGGCGACCCCCTGCAGCATCCGGGCATCCTCGAGCTGGCGCAGCTCATCAGTCACAGCGGCTACAACCTGTGGTGCTACACCGGCTACACTTGGGACGAGATCATTGCCGCGCCCGCCCTGCTGCAAGTGGCCAGCCTGTGCGATGTGGTGGTCGATGGCCGCTTTGTGCAAGCCCTGCGCGACACGACGCTGCACTTTCGGGGCAGCAGCAACCAGCGCATCATCGATGTCCGCCGTTCGCTGGCCACCGGTACCGCACAGTTGCTCAACGGGTTTTCCGATTAACAATCCACCCGAACAAAGGCGGCCCGCAGCACAGTTCCCCTCCCCTATACCAAATGCCAGGAGAGAAACAAAGCAAGTTCCCCTCCCCTTTTCGCAAAGGGGAGGGGAACTTGTTTTAGGGCGGACGTGGCAATCCGCGTCACTAGCGCGCGTCAGCTGTTTTGCCGAGCATGATGTTGATGACGACATTTACATCGGCCACGTCGACCGCACCGTCGCCAGTGATGTCGGCACTGGCACTGGTGGCCTTGCCAAGCATCACGTTGATGATGAGGTTGACATCAGCCACATCGACCTCGCCATCGCCATTGACATCGCCCACGACAGGCGGGACAAAGGCCGACAGCTCGTAGAGAGCGGGCAGCGCACGGCCGGTCTCGTTGTCCCACAGGCCAGCGTTATACCAGTCGTCGGTCACGCGCTTGGTCGCCCAGTCCAGGCCATACTCGTTGGCCTCGGGCCACCACCAGAACAGTCCAGTCACACGCGGGAACTTGAGCAGATGCTGAATCATGTCGGTGGTGAAGGCCCGCTGCCCCTCGTTGGTGATGGGATAGGTGCCCGAGTAGTCAAAGTTGATGTTTGTGGGTTGCCACTTGTGGTAGTATCCCGTCTCGACAATCATGATCTCCTTGCCGTCGCACGCGCTGTTGCGCGAGACGTTGGTGATTGCGCTCTCCAGATAGTTGAAGCCATAGTGGTAGTAGGGGTAGTAGCTCAGTCCCACGATGTCATAGTCTACCGGCTCGACCGCCTTGTAGTAACTGGTGAGCAGCGACGGGTTGCGCACAAGCTCGGTGTGGATGATGATCTTGGCATCGGGGCACACCTCGCGGCATGCCTGGCTGGCATGGTTGAGCAGGTTGACAAACCGTGTGACCGATGCCGCGTCGCTCACGCTCATCTTCTTGAGCTGGCTGGTGGCGGTGCCCACGGGTCCCCAGAGCATGCCGTAAGAGATCTCATTGCCCGTCTGGATGTAGTCGGGCGTGGCTCCGGCGGCCACCATCGCCTCGAGGCACTCGCGGGTGTACTGATAGACCTTGTCGGGCAACTCTTCCTCGCTGAGCCCCTTCCAGGCATCGGGCGTGTACTGCTTGACGGGGTCGGCCCAGCTGTCGCTGTAGTGGAAGTCAAGCATCAGCCGGAATCCGGCAGCCTTGATGCGCGCGCCCAGCGCCACGACATAGTCCAGGTCCTGGCACACGCCCTGCCCCTTGTCTTCGGTCGACGCCTTGCTGGGGTCGACAAACAGACGCACGCGCATGGCGTTGAGTCCCTGCTGGCGCAGATAGGTGAGCATGTCGGTGATGCGCGCACCGTTCTTATCAAAGTACTTGGCCCCGTTCTGCTCATATCGTGTCAGCAGCGAGATGTCGCCACCCACGACATTGGCCATGGCGGTGATGGCACCCAGCATGAGCGCCACCATCAGGATGGTGAGGTGTTTTCTCATCGAACAATAACTTTCTTGTGGTTAACGATATAGATGCCTGCGGGCAGTCCACTGGTGGCTTGGTCGGCATCGGCGACCTGGCGGCGCACCATGCGTCCGTCGATGGTGTAGACGTCAAATGGCCCATTGTCGACCGGCTGTGCCGTCACGACATCGATGGCCGAGAACTCGGCGGTGATGTCCTTGACGGTATACTTGCTGGTGGTCGACGAGATCTCATAGTATCGGTCGCCGTTCAGGCCAGTGATGTCGACGGTCTGTCCGTTGCTGTTGCCCTGGTTAAAGATGATGTTGAACTTATAGGTGTCGGTGGGCACGCGGAAGGTGCGGCAGTAGAACTTCTCGCCCTTGATGACCCGCGTGGTTGTCTGGCCCATCAGCACGCCGGGCCACTGGTCACTGATGTCGCCGGTGGCGTCCCAGGCATAGAAGTAGACCGCCTGCCAGCTGTTGGGTGCCACCGTCGGGTCCTTGAGGCAGATGGTGGCCGTCTTGCCGGTATAAGGCTCGGCAAAGGTGTAGTCGCGGGTCACCAACGTCTGCACCTGGCCGCCAGTGAGCAGACCCACCTTGAGCGTGGTGTTCTCACTGAACTCGAGTGTGGTGCCGCTGGCGCACTGTGTGCCGTTGGTGGGCGTGGGATTGCTGCCGTCGGTGGTGTAGACCAGACGCGCATCAGGGTCGTAGCTCACGGCGGTGAGGCGGACGGTCACCGAACCCTCATATTCGCCCGAGGCCTTGTCGACCCAAGGGGTCTCCATCTCGGCGTTCATGTAGTAGCGGTAGTGGTAGCCCTCGGCCACATTGACCCACACATCGGTGTCGATGGCATCGAGCAGGCTGGCGTTGTCAACGTCGCCCACTGTCACCATCAGACGGCCGGCTGAGCCGGTTGTGACAGCGGCATAGAAGGCTTTGTTGCTGCGATAGGGGATAAACGACGAGGTGTTGCTGATGTGGCAGGCCTTGCGCACGTCAATCATGCCCTTGATGTCCTGCTTGCAGTCAAGCCAGTGCTTGAGAAAGACACAGGGCGTGCCGGGCATCGACAGCATGAAGGCGTTCAGCGCCAGCGTGTCGGCCAGGATGGGGTCTTGCGCGGCGTTGCTGCGACGCTCGGTGTCGTGGTTCTCGATGAACGTCACGGCATAGCGGCGATAGTTGGCATTGGCCATGAGCGATGTGCCGCCCAGGGCCGTCCAGCCCTTGTTACGGTCGTTGACCACGTCGCGCGCCGTGTAGCGGAACGGAAAGTCGAACGCCGCGCTCTGAATCACGTCATCGACCTTGGTGCCGTTGAGCCAGTTCTGGACAGTCGACGCGTTGCCGTCCCAATACTCGCCCACCGAGAACTCGGGTTTCGCCTCGCTATTATATTTCCCCAGGAACGACGACGAGAATCCCTTGACCATGTCGTAGCGGAATCCGGTGTAACCCAAGTCATTAAGCAGCATATTCAGGTAGGCTTTCACATTGTTCTGCACGTTCTCGCTCTTGTGATCGAGGTCGCGCATGCCGTCCCAGCCCTCGCCCGTGTCGTTGTTGGTGCTGAGCGAATAGCCGTTGTTGTTGGCCCAGGTGAGCGTGGCACCGCCATCGTCGTTGCGGCAGATGTCGGTCGACTGCAGCTGGTAGGTCACGCCGTTGTAGGTCTCGGCGGGGAAGTTGACCCAGTTGCTGACGTTGCCGCGGTGGTTGATGACCACGTCGCCGATGATGCCGACACCCTTCTGCTTGAACGTGCTGATCATCGTGCGCAACTCGGCCTCGGTGCCAAACGAGCTGTTGTAGTTGGTGAACCAGTAGAGCGGGTCATAGCCCATCGAGGTGGTGTTCTTGGCGCGCGCGCTCTGCGGAATCCACACCAGGTCGAAGTAGCTGGCCAGCTCATCGGCCTGCGCGGTGAGTTTGGTCCACTTGGTGGCCGAGTAGGAGTCCCAGTAGAAGCCCTGCAGCATCACGCCCTCGTAGCCGCCGGGCCACCCCTGGGCCCAGGCGCTGCACAATGCGCAACACATCATGCTCAATGTTATCAGTCTTTTCATTAAAGTTATATCGTTAGATGGTTAGACTTTTGTTCGATTGTTCGATTACTCGATTGTTCGAATGCTCGAGAACCTCGAGGCTACTCTTTGCCCAGCATCAGGTTGATGATGGCACTGACATCGGCGATGTCGACATCGCCGTCGCCATTGACATCGGCCTTGCCCTTGAACGAGCTGGCCTGCGCCTTGCCCAGCATGATATTGATCACGGCGTTGACATCAAACAGGTCGACCACTCCGTCGCCGGTGACGTCGCCCTTTTCAGGCTTGTTGAGCGGGTTGTAGGGCTCATAGAACGGCGTGACGTTGGTCACGGTGTACTTGCCCTGACCGTTGAGCACGTTCAGCTGATAGTAGACATCCTTGTTGATGCCGGTGATGTCGACCGTCTGCGGCGATCCGGTGGCGGTGGTGAACACGATGTTGTAGCTGTAGTCCTCGTTGTCGATGGGATAGGTGACATAGTAGAACTTGGCCCCGCGGATGGTGACCGTGTCGGTCATCTGGTCGCCGGGCCAGCTGGTGGCTCGGTTCAGACCACCGTTGCCATCGTAGGCCCAATAGTAGACCTTGGTCCAGGTGGGCACCACACGGATGGGGTCGCTGAAGTAGACCGTAGCGTTGTGCGGCTCAAACTCGCTCAGCTCGGGCAACTCATACTCGCGGGTGATGACCTTGAGCACGCTCGAACCGACAATCATGCCCACCTTCAGCGTCATCGACTCGCGCAGGCGCAGCACCGTGCCGCTGGCACACTGGGTGCCGTTGGTCAGTGTGGGCGTGCTGCCGTCGGTGGTGTAGACCAGACGGGCGTTCGAGGCGGTGCTCACAGCGGTCAAGGTCACGTTCTGAGCCTTGTTGTAGTATCCCGAAGCCTTGTCGACCCACGGTGTGTTACAGGCCTTGTTCATGTAGTAGCGATAGTGGTAGCCGTCAACAATGCGCACATAGTTGGACGTGCTGGGCACATAGCCCGAGGTCTTGTTGCCCACCACAGTCACCAGCTTCTTGCCGCCGGTGCCCTGGGTCTCGATGGCATAGTAGTCGTTGTTCTTGGCCAGCTCGGTGTAGGTGCTGGTGTTGGTGATGCCCACAGCCTTGCGCACGTCGATCAGGCCCTTGATGTCCTGCTTGTAATCCTTCCAGTGGGGCAGGAACACACATGGTGTGCCGGGCATGGCCATCATGAAGGCGTTGGCCGCAACGGTGTCTCGCTTGAGCGGGTCGGCGTGGTAGTTCTCGACGTTGCCGCGGTCCTCCACGTCGTGGTTCTCGACAAACGTCACGGCATAGCGGCGATACTTGCCGCCCTCGAGATAGTCAGCGCTGCCGTTGCTCACGATGGGCCAGTTGACCGAGTTGCCGCGGTTCTCGCCCAGGCTCCAGGCCGTGCCGTTGTTGAACGCGTCGCGCACCACATAGCGGAAGTCGAAGTCGAAGGCACCGCTCTGGATGGCACCGCCATTGGTGGTCGACTTCATCCAGTTGATGATGTCGCGCGAGTTGGTCCAGTGCTCACCCACGCTGTAGGTGGGCTTGGCAGCGGCGTTATATGCTCCCAAGAAGCTGCCCGAAAAACCACGCACCATGTCGTAGCGGAATCCCACATAGCCCAGGTCGTTGAGCAGGAAGTCGAGATAGGCGTTGACAATCTTCTTGACGTTGCTGCTGTAGTGGTCCAGATCGCGCGCGCCCGACCAGTCCTCGCCGGTGTCGTTGTTCGTGCTCAGGGTGAACCCGTTGGCCGTGGCCCAGGTCTGCGTGGCGCCGTCGTCGTCATTGCGGCACACGTCGGTGCTCTTGAGCTGATAGGTCACGCCGTTGTAGGTCTCGGCCGGGAAGGTGAGCCACCCGGTCTGCGCCGAGTGGTGGTTGATGACCACATCGGTGATCACGCCCACGTTGTGCTCCTTGAGCGTAGCAATCATCGTGCGCAATTCGGCCTCGGTGCCGAAGGTCGAGTTCTGGTTGAAGAAAAAGAGCGGGTCATAGCCCATCGACGTCCCGCCGCACTTGCCGCTCTGCGGCAGCCAAATCAGGTCGAAATACTGGCCGAGCTCCTCGGCCTGCTTGGTGTAGTTCACCCAGCGCGAGTCGACAAACGAGTTCCATCGGAACCCCTGCATCATCACGCCGCCATAGTTTGCCGGCCATCCTTGGGCCAGCATTAGCACCGGCATTGCCAGTGCCGCAATCAGTGTAGAAATCTTCTTCATATTGTGCTATTTTAACATTTTCCCTATTTTAACCACAAAAATAAGAAAAACTTTAAATGCCGCACACCGCTTTAGCCCTGATTGTCACCATTTGGCCTGCGCAAACGATTGCACTGAGCACACTGCCTGACATCCCAGCTCCCCTCCCCTTTCCTTCGCCCCTGCCCGAGGGGAGATGTCCGATGGACAGAGGGGAGAGAGGAGCGGTTTGACCCACCAGCAGATTGCCCGCGAAAGCTCCCCTCCCCTTTCCCAAAGGCGAGGGGGTTGGGGATGGGGCTTGAACCACCAGCTAAGTTTCACCGCCTGGCTACACATGCCCTCGACCCATCCCAGATGGTTGACACAGCCTGAGCATGACCCCTCACCCAACCTCTCCCCTACCAGAGGAGAGGAGCTTTCCACCCCTCACCAGCCGGTTGCCCTCGCCGGGCAGCGAAATCCAGTATGACGACCCGGGTCTGCTGAGCATCGACTACACAGAGGTTGAGCTCACCGGCATCGCCGAAGGCACCATCATCGGCATCCGAGCCAACAACGTCTATATCGACGACTTCACCGCCACCAGCGCCAACGTCGTGCTGCAACGCGGCCTGACCATCACCAGCGTTGTCCCGGCCATCGCTGACCAGAACATCGACTGCGACGAGAACAACCAGTTTGAGGTCAAGGCCACCGTCCGCGTCAAGAACACGGGCGAGGTCGACCTTAATGCCGGCGATGAGGGCTACAACCTGTCGATTGTGCTGATGCAGCCCGACGGCAGCAGCTATGTCGCCGAGCGCGTGCTCAGCACCACCGCGCTCACCACCGCGCTGGCCGTGGGTCAGGAGAGCGACGACATCGTCGTGACCGCACTCATCGACGAGGCCTCGATTGAGGCCGAGCCGGGCAAGGACAGCAAGGCGCGCCGCTACGACGTGTTTGAGAACGTCAGCGGCACCAACCACGCCATCCGCAACTACACCCCCGTACCCTACCAGCCCATCGCCGGACTGTATGACGGCATGACCGAGGTCACCACGGGCAGCGTGGTCGACCTGGGCGCCACCAACACCTCGGTGACCAAGACGCTGACCCTCTATAACGACGGCGCCGCAGCGCTGCAGCTGACGGCACTCACCATCGATGGCGAGGGTTTCAGCACCGACGCCGCCGCCACCACCATCGCCAAGCACGAGCAGATGGACATCAACATCACCATGACCTCGACCACACCGGGCGAGAAGACCGGCACGCTCACCATCAAGGGACAAGGCATCGACGACATCGTGGTCTCGCTCAAGGGCCAGATGGTCGACCCGAACCAGTGGTTTGTCAACTTTGAGGACGGCCAACTGCCCACCGACATGCTCAACCTGGGCACTTGGCAGGTGAGCAACAAGCTGGTGACCGGCATCAACAAGTATTATGCTGTCAACGAGAACGTCGAGCCGACGATGCTCGTCTCGCCGCTGCTCGAGGTGACTGCCGGCGAGAGCCTGTCGCTGGATGCCGCACGCAACCATGGCGACGTGTCGCGCGTCGAGGTCTACTACTCGACCGACCGCAAGCAGTGGACGCTGGTGCGCACCCTCGACGCCAACGCCACCGATCCCGCCGACCAGCTCACCAGCGACTATGAGGGTCTGAACTGGGGCTCGAACACCAAGTATAACTTCAGCCGCTTCACCATCGACAACATCCCGGCAGGCCAGGTCTATGTGGCCTTTGCTGCCGGCAATGCCCGCATCGACAACATCCTGGGCTACAAAGTTGTGCCCATCGAGCATGACGTCTTTGTGACCAAGGTACAGATTCCCGCCGTGGCCATGGTCAACAACATGGTCACCGCCACTGCGACCCTGCACAACCTCACCGCCAACGCCGAACAGGCCGACAGCTATACCGCCCGACTGATGGTCGACGGTGAGATGGTGGCCGAAGCCGAGGCCGTCGAGCTGGCCGCCAACGGCGACAACGAGTACACCTTCAGCTTTATGCCTCACGAGGTGGGCACCGTCGAGGCCTACGTCGAGTTCAGCGGCGACAACTTCACCGCCACGAGCGACGTGTTTGCCATGACCATCAACGAGGAGCTCGCCACCGCCGACGTCCAGGTGGGCCAGGCCCTGGTCACCGACTCGCGCCGCTGTGCTCCACTCGAGCTGTTCAACAGCAAGAGCGAGAGTGAGACCGTCTATCCGGCCAGCTTGCTCAACCTGGCTCCTGGCACCAAGATCAGCCGCATCGCCTTCCGCGGCAAGGGCACGTCAGCCAAGAGCATCACCGCCAACGTGCAAATATGGCTCGAGAACACTGCCGATGCCACTCCGCAGCAAGTGCTGCTCGATGCCGAAAAAACCGCGGCCATGACCCAAGTCTATAACGGCAGCTACAACTTCAACATCACTCGCGAGAGTGCCGACATCCTGGTCATTGAGTTGGCCGAGCCGTTTGTCTACACCGGCCAGAACCTGCGCGTGTGCGCACACAGCGAGAGCAACGGTTGGGCGACCACCTACTTCGAGCAGGACAACACCGTCACCGGGCAGAGCATCTATCGCGCCAGCGACACGTCACTGCCAGCCACCTACAGCAACTGCAACCTGCCTGTCATGTACCTGAGCGTGAGCAACGAGCCCGCCGTGATGAGCGGACGCGTGACCGACAACAAGGGCGCAGCCATTGCCGGAGCCACCGTCACACTGACCGCACAGCCCGCCGAGGTTGAGCCCGTCGAGGGTGCACCGCGCCGCGTGATCAACAACGCCGTGACCTACACCGCCACCACCGATGCCGACGGCAACTACTCGTTGCCCGTGTTCCAGAGCAGTCTGACCTATGACGTGACCGTCGAGGCCGACGGCTATGACCGTGCCACCGAGGTCATCGACTTTGCCAACGGCAACCGCCAGATGGACTTCGTGCTGACCCAGAACATGACCGGCATCAACGATGTCGACGCCCAGCAGCTCGACCCGAACGCCCCCATCTATGACTTGATGGGCCGCCGCGTGCAGGGACAGCTCACACAGGGCATCTACATCCAGAACGGCCGCAAGTTCATCGTGCGCTAACACCCCTTTTGGCAACGGGACTCACGGTCCCGCCCTGAAATCTCACGTCACCGCGTCCATTTGCAACGTGGACGCGGTGACTTTGTCAACAACTGCAATTCCATAAAACATTATCACAGTGACAATGAACACAAAACTCCGCAATCTGGCCACACTGGGCGTCATGGCAGCAGCGATGACGGCCGTTGCCGACAATGCCCTGGTGGTGCACACCGGCGCACAGCAAGTGCCGTTCGCGCAGCCCACCATCCAGCGACTGACACTGGGCGACAATGCCCTGTCGGTGCTGGCTGGCGCCGAGCGCCAGTTCCCCTATCTCGAGATTGAGCGACTCACCTTCATGCCACAGGCCGCAGGCGACATCACCGGCGACGGCACGGTCGACGTGGCCGACGTCAACGCCGCCATCAACGTGATGTTGGGCAAGCTGCAAGACGACACTGTCAGGCAGCATGCCGATGTCACCGGCGACGGCACGGTCGACGTGGCCGATGTCAACACCATCATCAACATGATGCTGGGCAAGGGCAACACAACACCGGCTGCAACCACCGGCGACCGCATGCTGGTGCATCGCAGCGACGGCACGACCGACATCTATGTCATCGACCAGGTGAGCGACATCACCTTTGCCGAGATTGCGCAAGCCACGACCACCATCACACTGGCCGACGCCGACGACTCGTCGGTGCGCGCACGCGTGACTATGACCGAGGGTACGCGCCGCTATGAGGTGGCATGCTATGCCGCCAGCGACACCCCCGACGACCTTGAAGCATACGTCCAGGCCAACAAGAAGTTCAACCGCAAGAAGGACGGCGCCGTCGAGTTTGTCGACCTCACCCCGGCCACCGACTATGTCATCGCCGCACTGGCCTACGACGAGTATGACCTGCCGTGCGAGGTCAGCACATTGGCATTCAGCACCGCCGAGCGCACGGTCACCGAGCCGGCCCGCATCGGCGACTTCCTCTACCGCGACGGCTCGTGGAGCACAGAGCTCAAGAGCAACAAGACCCCGGTGGGCATCATCTACTCGCTCACGCCCACCGATGCCGACCGCGCACTGGGCTACACCAACGGATATGCCATCGCACTGCGCGACGCGGCCACACAGGCCACTTGGAGCCAGGAGGGCGGCGAGAACGAGAGCGGCACCAGCATCCAGGGTGAGCAGGACCTGACCGACCGCGACGGCTTGACGCACACCCGCACGCTGCTTGACAATGCCGACATCCACCCGGCGGCACAGGCTGCCGGTGGCTATGACATCGCGCCCTACGGCACCAGCGGCTGGTATCTGCCAGCCATCGGACAGTGGGTCGAGGTGCTGCGCACACTGGGCGAGCTCACCGACAGCGACCTCACGCGCAACGAGAGCGGCCAAGTCGTGTGCGAGGCACAGACCGCTGCAGCCGCCATGGCACGCATCAACGCCCAGCTGGCACGCGCCGGGCAGAGCAACTACACTCCGCTCAGCCAGACCTACTACTGGAGCTCGAGCGAGCGCAGCATGATGTCGGCCTACTATATGTTCTACAACCCCAGTTACTACTTGAGCCTGATGACCTACTACAAGAACGGCCAGTTTGCCGTGCGACCGGTCATCGCATTCTAACACATTATTAATACTCCAACAAGACAATGAAAAAGATAATATCGATTGCGATGATTGCATTGCTGGCGTCAACTGTGGTGGCACAGGCACAACGCGCACGCCAGCGCATGATTGTCAACACCGGCGGCAAGACTGTGGTCTACGACGCCAGCCGTCTCGACAGTGTCACCTTCGACCAGGTCAAACCCGTCAACGTGATCCTCGAACTGATGTCGACGGCGGGCTATAGCGTCAAGGTCAAGGCCACGATGCCCACCGACTGCAGCCACTATCTGGTGGCAGCCATCCCCGCCAGTGAGAACGTGACAGACATGGCACAGTATGTCCGCGACCATGTGTCCTACGACCTGAACGAGTCGCGCGAACTGGAAGTGGGCGGTCTGATGCCCAACACCGACTTTGTGATTGCCGCGCTGGCCTACGACCGCTATGGCATGGCCAGCAACGTGACGACCCTGGCCGTCACCACCGTCGAGGCCACGGCCTCTGAGCTGCCCAAGGTGGGCTACATCCTCTATGCCGACGGGTCATGGAGCCGACGCCTGGTCAAGGGACGCACACCGGTGGGCATCATCTTCTCGACAACGACCAGCGCCGCCGACCAGGCACAGGGCTGGCACCTGGGCTACGCACTGGCATTGCGCGACGCGGCCAGCGCCATCAAGTGGGCCACCACCGACGGCGAGCACCAGGCGGGCGAGACCTACACCTCGGCCGACAGTCTGGCGTTCCAGACCGACAAGGACGGCTACACACACACCATGACACTCACCCAGCAGGGAAAAGGCCTGTATCCGGCGGCCGATGCAGCTGTGGCCTACACGGCAAGCGCACCGACACGCTCCAGCGGCTGGTACCTGCCTAGCTCGGGACAGTGGTATGACGTGTGTGTCAACCTGGGAGGTATGCCCGAGCCGATGCCACGACTGGGCAGGGCTGAGGACTACTGGAACGACCCGCAGTGCGTCACCAACTGCCTGAACCGCATCAACGAGTACATGAGCCTGACAGGAGCCGACAACCATGACCCCATCAAGGTGGCTACGGGCGACTACATCTGGTACTGGTGCTCGAGCGAGAGCAGCAGCCAGCAGGCCTACTCGATGTTCTTCAACCAGGACGAACTGGTGGTGGAACTGTGCGGCTACTTCAAGGGCTATGCCTTCGGCAGCAACCGCGTCCGCCCGGTCATCGCCTTCTGACAACGCGCACACTGGCCTATCAGCGCCAGCCGACATGACGACAGCCCAGCCTCAACCGAGGCTGGGCTGCCATCTTTTCACCAACCAGCTCCTTCCTCACCACACAAAGAGCCAGCTCCCCTCCCCTTTCCCAAAGGGGAGGGGGTTGGGGGTGGGGTTTGAACCGCCAGCAAAGTTTCACCGCTTGGCGACACACGACCCAAACCCATCACAGATGGTTGACACAGCCAGAGCATGACCCCTCACCCAACCTCTCCCCTATCAGGGGAGAGGAGCTTTCCGCCCCCGCCAGCTAAGCACCCTCGTTGAAGCAAACGCAGCAAGCCGCATGAACGCCAGGCGAAGGTAACGGCCCTACTACTCTACTACCCTACTACCCGCTACCTTACTACTCACTACGTCACTACCCCTCTAACTTTTCGGGGAAACTGACTTACGGAGCTTGAATGGCCTATAGTGCACCAGTGCCGCGATGCAGACTAGCACAACAAGGTGGACGATGACAGACAGGCCATAAGCCTCAATGCCAAAATGGCCTAACACGGGAGCAAAAAAATGGCTGTAGGCCAGCGGAACGATGTCCTGCAACACATACACCTCGAGGCTTATGGTGCCCAGCCACACCAGCGGCCGCCACGACAGAGCGCGGCACACCCAGCCCTCGTGTCCATGATGAGCGGCACACACGACGATGAGCATCGACACTGGCAGCCACCACAACAGCGTGTCGCGCCAGGTGTCGAGCATGGCAGTGAAGTGCGCCACACAAGCCAGGATGACCAGGGTGAGCACCGCCGAGAGCTCGATGACGGTGCGCTGGGCGATGCCGGTCGACACCTCGGCAGGCAATCGTCGCCACACCTGAGCCAGGACCATGCCCAGCGTGAAGTCGAGCAACCGCAGCGGCGGGAAGAAGTGGGTGTAATTGAGCATCGTGGGCGACAACAGGGTGTAAACCCAGCTCAGAAACACCAGGATGACCATCATGCACAGCACCTGCCAGAGCAGGCGCACACGGTGCTGTAAGGCCCGCAGCAACGGGAAACACACATAACAGAACATCAACGCGCTCAAAAACCAGATGGGCTTGTTGACCGACAGGTAGAACTCGCGCAACGGCACCCACGCATGCAACAGCAGTGCATTGAGCACGGCCGCCAGCGCATTGCAGGGCAGCGCAAAGGTCACAATGATGGCAATGAACGCCGCCCACACCGCCAGATGCAGAGGATAGACGCGACGCGCGCGCTGCACGACAAACTGCCACCACGACCGGCGGTCGACTGTCGTGAAGTTGTGACGCAACGTGAGCAGGAAACCACTCAGGACAAAGAAAAACACCACACCACAATAGGCCATCTCATCGGCTGGATGCCACTGCCGATGAAACAGGACGATTGCGATGGCAAACAGTCCACGCAACGATGTGAGCGACTTTATCATAATTCACAATGCACAATTCACAATTCACAATTCACAATTCCCAGGGTGGCCCGCACGATGCCCAGATGGCCCGCACAAAGGTAGGGACGCGGCATGCCGCGTGAGGCCAGGCGAGGCACCTTCAGCTCCCCTCCCCTTTCCCAAAGGGGAGGGGGTTGGGGGTGGGGTTTAGATGCTCGCGGCAACCAATGGTGCATCAATCTTGTTTCGAGCAATCTGGCGGTCAACCCCCTGCCAGGGAAGGGGGAAGAGAGTGGTCTAATAATAGGCGGTGAAATTGCTATGCCGGCCACGCGACTCGCGCAGACGATAGACAGCCCCCACCAGCGGACGCCACCACGCCAACAGCGGACCGGTGAACCACAAGCGTGGTGCCTGCAGCACGGCGCTGATGCGTCCCATCGCCCACGACGCCATCGCCCACAGCACAGCCAGCAACACCACGGCGGCAATGAGCACCACAGCATTGGGCCAAGCGGTGATCACCGCAGCCACCAGCGACAGCAGACACAGCCACCACAGGCAGCTCATCAGCCCCTGCACGACAAAGCTCTTGCGGCGAACACGGCGCGAGGTGAAGTCGCGGCGCATCTTGAGCAAGCGATGGGCATGCCGCAGGTTGTCATAGTAGACACTGAGCTGGCTGTCAGCAGCCAGTTCGACACGCACCACACGCCCCTGGGCAATCTGGCTGAGGAACACGTCATCCTCGCCCCAGATAAGCTCCATCGAACTCGAGAAACCTCCCGCATCAAAGAACAGGTGCTTGCGATAGGCCAGATTCTCGGTCACGCCACGATAGGGGTGGCCATGGATGGCGGCCAGCAGCCACTGCGCACCGGTCGACACGGTGTCAAACACGCGCAGCCGTCGGCCCCAGCGCTTGTCGCGGTGATAGCGATAGTGCGAGTAACCCAACACAATGTCGACCTCGGGCGTGAAATTGCGCATCATCGTCGCCAGCCAGCGCTCGCTGGTGACGCGGCAGTTGGCACAGGTGGTGAGCACAATGTCGTGCCGAGCCGCCTTGATGCCGATCATCAGGGCCAGCTTCTTGCGCGAGAGCGTGCGCGTGCCTCGCGGAGCAAAGGTGATGTGCAGGTTGGGGTGCTCGACCTTGAGCGCGCTGAGCATGTCGCCGGTGGCCTCGGCCTCCGAGCTGGCCACGACCACCACCTCAAAGTCGGGGTAGTCCTGGTCGAGCACGAGGGGCAAAAAACGCGACAGTTGGCCGGTCTCGGTGCAGGCATCGACGATGATCGACACTGGCGGCAGCTGGTCAGCATAGTCGCGCTGCTGCTCGTCGACCTGGACAAATCGCCTGAGGCGAGCAGCCCTGACGCACTGCCAGACGACGTAGGCCATGCCCGACGCCAGGCCGACACCCAGCAAAATACAGGTCAGCAAAGTGATGTGTAGTGAAAAATACATCGGTCGTTTGGGCAAAAAATCATGCAAAGTTACACATATTTTTTGGGCCGAAAATCTAAAATGTTGCTAAAAGTGTTGACAAAGACTTTTTCAGGTTGTATCTTTGCAACATATTTCTCAACAACACAGTATTATCACCTATGGCAAACGAAACGAAAAAGAACGAAGCCCCGAAGCAACAGATGCCGCTGGGCAAACTCAACTACATCATGATGGCCGCATGCCTGGTGCTCATCGTCATCGGCATGTGCCTGATGGCCGGCAGCCCCAACCAGGGCGACACGTTCAACTACGACATCTTCAACTCCACCCGCACCACCGTCGGCCCGATGCTGGCCTTGCTGGGCTTTGTGCTGATGGCCCCGGCCATCCTCTACCGCAAGAAATAGCACAAACAATTCATAATTCATAATTCATAATTTATAATTGAGCTCACTTTAAAAAGTGGCAGTGAAAAGACTATAAAGACTAGCGGAGAAGAGTCTATCACACTATCAATCTGCATGTTGTGAAACTATTGTTCTTCTGCCCTTATGTCTTTTTAGTCTACATTCTGGAACTTTGGACTTTTTCAAGTGGACTCATAATTCAAGTTTCGCAAGTTCAGTAATGCGTTTACTGATTGCAACAATCCCCCTACCCTATCAGGAGAGAACAACCTGCCACCACTTTTCCCCTCCCCTGGCATGGGAGGGGTGAGGGGAGGGGTCTGCCAGCCGAGGTAATTTCGGTGCCCACAAGAGGATGTATCGAAATTTGGATTCTGAGATTAAGCCGTCCTAACGGGCAGCAACCACGACGTGCTCGCCCCGAACGGGAGCCCGAAGGGCAAACGAAGCGCACGCGTTGTGTGCGCAAATTATGATACAGTTTCGGCAGACGGACTTGACACTCTGCCCCCGACAATTAAAATCGAAACAGACTTTCAAAACTTAAATCAATTTAAGACAACATGGATTGGTTACAAGCATTGGTCCTGGGCATCATCCAGGGCTTGACTGAATATCTGCCCGTGAGCAGCAGTGGCCACCTGGCCATCGGGCAACACCTGTTCGGACTGCAAGGCGAGGACAACCTGGCCTTCACCGTGCTGGTGCATGTTGCTACAGTGCTGAGCACCATCGTGGTGCTGTGGAGCGAAATCGACTGGCTGGTCAAGGGCGTGCTCAAGCTGAAGATGAACGACGAGATGCGCTATTTCATCAACATCCTCATCTCGATGATTCCGGTGGGCATCGTGGGCGTTTTCTTCAAGGACAAAGTCGAGGCGGTGTTCGGCTCGGGCCTGCTCATCGTGGGCATCATGCTGCTGGTCACTGCCGCGCTGCTCATCTTCTCATACTATGCCAAGCCTCGCCCCAAGGAGAAAATCTCATGGACCGACGCACTCATCATCGGCATCGCCCAGGCCTGCGCCGTCATGCCCGGCTTGTCGCGATCGGGCTCGACCATCGCCACCGGCCTGCTGCTGGGCAACAAAAAGGAGTCACTGGCCCAGTTCTCGTTTCTGATGGTCATCCCGCCCATCCTGGGCGAGGCCCTGCTCGACATTATCAAAGGACTGAAGGGCGAGGCGGCCTTCGGCGGCATCGACACGCTGCCACTGGTGGTGGGCTTCATCGCCGCTTTCGTCTCGGGCTGCCTGGCCTGCAAGTGGATGATTGGCATCGTCAAGCGCGGCAAGCTGATCTACTTCGGCATCTACTGTGCCCTTGCTGGTGTAATGACAATACTGCTGAGCTAGTCTAAGATGAAGAAACTCCTTTATGTCATATCTCTCTTTGGTACCGCATTATCTTTTGCGGGCCTGGCCAGTGGACAAATTCAAGTTGAGGTTCCACGCATGCCTGTAGTGCGGTTCACCTACGATGCGGCTGGCAACGTGTCCACCCGCACAGTAACCTACGAGGCACCATACTGGGAACAGGAGTGGCAACAAGACACCAGCAGCATTATAGATACGGGTATCATTGCCTATCCAAACCCCACATTCGGCCCACTCAACGCAGAGGCTAAGAACTATTCAGGTCAATTCCCCCTACGATACGAGATATATAACGGCAGTGGAGTGCTGGTGCGGCAAGTCAGCTCGATGCAAGAAGTCACCGACGTGAGTTTGAGCGAGAACCTGGCGGGGAGCTACATTCTCAAGGCCCTACGCGGCGACAGTGTCATTGCCATCAAAGTGCTGAAAGTGAACTAATGAGGCTTCTCAAGTCGACATACGGGCAAACATGTCCACTATTCAAGATCAAGGTGAGAAGGGCAAGTGTGTCCGCCTCATACTTTGCTGTCATGTTGTGCCTGTTTTCGGCATTAACCTGCCGGTCGCAAGACGCCTCGCAACATGCAGTTGACCCCACTGCTTTTGCGGTTGTCGGCAAGATAGACGACAACTTTGAGGTCACGTCCTCTGGGCAAGTGTCCTATGAGATTCCTTTCAAGGTGCCAACTGGCACCGGAGGCATGGAGCCAAAGGTTGGCATCTGCTATAACGGTTCAAAGCGCACCGGCCTTTGCGGCGTGGGCTTTGACCTGACCGGGTTGTCGGTCATCAACCGTGCGCCAGCCAACATGCACGTCGACGGTCGTGCTGGCGTGGTCAATGTCGATGCCGATGACCGCCTGATGCTCGACGGCCAGCGCCTCATCCCGGTTGCCGACCTTGGCGGGGGCCGCAAGGAGTGGCGAACCGAACACGACAATTACTCTCGCATCATCTCGCAAGAGGGCGACTCGTTGGGGCCATACAGCTTTACTATCCAGACAAAAAGCGGGCTGACGTATCACTATGATGCTGAGGACTCACCTCGTGCCGACCGCAACAATCCCAGCGGCACGTCACAAAGACATTTCTTGTTCTGGCTGCTGAGGCGTGTCGAGGATACTTCGGGCAACTACTACACCGTGACCTACGGCACCGACAACCGCCGCGGCGAGTACTGGCCCGTGCGCATCGACTACACCGGCAACGACAGGCAGGGGTTGTCTCCATACGCTTCCTTGAGGTTCGAATACGGCATAAACCCCGACTCCACAGTGACCTACATCGGTGGTCTGCGCGTGCGCCGATGCCACCTGCTGTCGCGGGTTGAGGCATACTGCGGCGATGTCCCGGTCCGGCGCTATGAATTGTCCTACCAGACGGTCAACAACCACCGCCAGTTGGTGGGCGTGACTGAGCGGGGCACAGACGGCAGAACACTCAAACCCACCACCTTCACCTGGCACAACACCGCCAACGAAGCCTCACAACCCGTCACGTCCACCGGTCTGTCCACGTTGGTCGGCGCCAAGCTGGTGACGGGCGACTTCAACGGCGACGGGCTGACTGACATTTTCGCCTACGCCGAAGACAGCGACAACGGCTGGAGCGGCTGGCGCGTTTTCCTGGGTGACGGCGCAGGTATGACACTGGCAGCATCGGGGGTGTTCTACAAAATCTCATTGATGAAACCGAAACAGGTCTTGAGCGGCGACATCAACGGTGACGGTCTTGACGACATTGTGGTCAAGATGTATGGACGACACTACAGCTACAGCAGCAGCAATTTCTATGACATGGACGTGTATCTGTCCTCACTGTCCTCTGCCGGTTACCAGCTGTCACCTCACAGCCGCGCATACTACTCAAGCGACAGTTTCACGCTTCATGCCGCACATGTTTCCTCATCATCTGCGGGTTATGACAACACCAGTTTCATCATGACTTTCGACGGCACGAAGAACGGTAGGCTCTGGTACGGCGAGTACAGCAGCCTTCCCTTCACGACATCCAACAAGGCGTGGCATGACGTGCGCGTGAGCGACTTCGACGGTGATGGCATGAGCGACATTGCAAACCGTGTGGGCGACTACATCTATTTTATGACCACCGACGGCACAAGCATGGAGTTTCATGATGTGCCCATAAGACACACTGTGGGTGGCTGTTACTTCTATGTGGGTGACTTCAACGGCGACGGCAAGAGTGACCTTTTTCAAATCAACGGTTACGGTGCCGAGACCATGTGCTACTCAACAGGCAACTTCCGGTTTGAGCAGGAGCTGATCTACCAGGACGGCTGGCTTCCCGACGCATTCCGTTACGACATGCATGTAGCCGACTTGGACGGTGACGGTCGTGATGATGTCTACCGCCACACCGTGTCTCAATTCCCGACTCTCAATGATCCTCAGGCCTACCTCAACCGCAACGACGGTCTCCGCTTTGTGGATAGTGCAACAGGCATCGGCACCGGCTCGGACGAGTTTGAACAGACAGCCGGCGACTTCAACGGCGACGGAAAGACCGACATCATGCGCAAAACCACAAGTGACAACAGCAGCCAGTCTTGCCGCATCTACTACAGCCCTGCAGGTGCCAACAACCTGCTGGCCAGTGTCACCGACGGTCTAGGAAACGTGACCGACATCGAGTACAGATGCATGACCGACACGACAGTGCACACACGCGGCAACACAAACACCGGCAGCATCGGTGATGCACCATACAGCCGTTCATTTTCGGCCTCATGGCCTCTGGTGTCGTGTGTGACGACACCTGACGGTATCGGGAACAATCGGTCGACCGTCTACAGGTACCACAATGCGCTGCTGCACAAACGTGGCCGTGGAGTGATGGGCTTCGAGCAGACCACCATATTTGAAGAGGCAACCGGCACCGAGACCGTCACGCACTACAGGGTTCAGCCGCAGGAGTTCATCATGACCCCCGACCGACACACGGTGCGTGTCAACGGCCACCTGGTCGAGGAGACCGAGATGACCGACACGCTGGTCTACCACCATGACCATGTGTTCAGCATCCAGCCCAAGGAAAGCACCACATGGAAGTATGAGTACAACACTGGCGAGCTTGTGGCACAGACAAGCACGCGGCAGGAGTTTGACAACCACGGCAACGTGACGCGGATGGTCACCGAGACTCCCTATAAGACCGTCACCAACATCAACACCTACGCCGACGACACAACACGCACCGCCAGCTCATCGCGCTGGCTGCTGGGTCGTCTGGCCTCCACCACAGTGACCAAATGTGGCGGGAACGATACCCTGACACTGCACTCGGCCTTCGACTACGACACGTCGACTGGCCTGCTCATCCGCGAGGCCATAGAACCCGAAGACCCGCAGCTGGGTAGCAGCAAGACCTATACCCGCGACGGATTCGGCAACATCGTGCGCAGTGTGCACCGCACCAATGCCGCAAGCTCGCAGCAACGCGTCACCGAGAGCCTCTATGACGACAAGGGCCGGTTCATCTCCGTTACTGTTAATGCTCTGGGCGACACCACCCGCACTGTTCACGACCCACTGTTGGGTGTGCCGGTGGTAACCGTCGGGGCCAACAACGACACCACCACTTACAGCTATGACGGATTTGGCAATCTGCTCACCACCATCACACCACTGGACACGACACACATCACCATGACATGGAGTGCCTTCTATGGTGGCATCCCCCGCTATGAGGTCACCCGTCAATCAACAGGCCAGCCCGCCACCGTCACCTATTATGACGCGCTGGGCAGGAAAATGAGCACAAAGATCCAGGACATGGACGGCGGCTGGACACACACCCGCACCGTGTATGACCACCAGGGCCGCGTGGCCCGCACGAGCGAGCCATACCGTAATGGGCAGACCATCTGCTGGAATGTGAACGAGTACGACTCTGTTGGCCGAGTTATCTGCCAAACCGATCCAGCGGGCAACAGTTACACCATGGCCTACAGCGGACTGACCACAGTCACGACCGACCCGCTCGGTCGCAGCACGACAAAGACTGTCGACATGGAAGGCAACTTGTTGTGCAGCCGGGATGCGCTGGATGGCACAGTCCAATACGAGTACGACCTGAACGGACACTGTACCGCAGTCATAGGATCTCGCACAACCATTGTCACCGAATTTAACAAGATGGGACAGCGCACACGTCTTGTTGACCCAGACTTGGGCGAGACAACATATCTGTACAACGGATTCGGCGAGCTTATCCGACAAAGTTCCCATGCACAAAATACCGACTACACTTACGATAAACTTGGCCGCGTCAAGTGGGAGACCATGCCCGACTACATCATCATGCACTCCTATGACAGCCAATGGGTCGGCGAGGTAGACATGGTCAGCACCACCGGAAACAATGGCGGCATACAGTACACACGAGACGAACACGGACGCGTCACAACTCAAACCGAGTACATCCTGGGACAAGCATTCGTCACCGAGTTCACCTATAACGCACTCAATCAACTGGAGTGCATCACCTATCCCAACGGCATGGGCGTGCGCAATGTCTATACCCCCACCGGCTATCTCAAGCAGGTGCGCGACGCCGGCACCGGCGCACTCTACTGGCAGGCCGACTCAACCGACGCACGCGGCCAGCTCGAGCGGTTCACCCTGGGCAACGGCCTGGTCACCACAGTCACGCACAACGCCGCCAGGGGGCACATCGAGCGCATCACCACAGCCGGCGTGCAAGACTTCTCCTACACGTTCAACGAGGTAGGCTGCCTCACCGGGCGCACCGACAACCTGCGCTCGCTGCAGGAGACCTTCGCCTACGATGACTTGGACCGCCTGACCGAGGTGGCACATAGCGGCACTGTGGTGCAGTGCATGACATACGACGCGGCGGGCAATGTCACGAGCAAAACCGGCGTGGGCACACAGATTGGATATGTCGAGGGCACCAACCGAGTGAGCTATATCCGCGGAGCCAACTATGTGCCCGTGCAGTGGGACCAGATTCGCTACACGTCGTTCAACAAGGTCAGTTATGTGGCCAGCGGCTCAAGCACACTGCAGCTCACCTACGGCTGGGACCGCCGGCGCAAACTGGCCGTCAACACCGTGGACGGAACGACCACACGTCGCTACTATGCCGGCAAGTACTACGAACAGGAGGAGCGCGGCGACACCGTGCGGCAGACGTGCTACCTGTACGGCTCCGAGGGACTGTTCGCCCTGGTCGTCCGCACTGACGGACGTGACTCGGTCCGCTACTGCCACCGCGACCACCTGGGCAGCGTCATCGGCTACAGCGACGAGACGGGTCAGCTGGTGCAGGAGCTGAGCTACGACGCATGGGGCCGGCGGCGCGACCCCGGCACGTGGGCCTACCTGCCCACGCTGGCCTCGGCCGGCGCGCTCGACCCTCACGGCTTCACCGGGCATGAGCACCTCGACCTGCTCGAGATGGTCAACATGGACGGGCGCATCTACGACCCGGTGCTGGGCAGGTTCCTCTCGCCCGACCCACTGGTGCAGGCACCCGACTTCTCGCAGAGCCTCAACCGCTATGCCTACTGTCTGAACAACCCGCTCTCGCTCACCGACCCCACGGGCTACAGCTGGTTCAGCCGCAACTGGAAGTCGTTGCTGGCATCGATTGTGGGCATCGCCGCAGCCGCGTTCACGGGCGGGGCTTCGGTGGGACTGACTGTTGCCATTGTGGCCGGCGCGGCAGGTGGCGCTGCCGGAGCCATGGTCGGCTCCATTCTCAACGGGCAGAACTTCGGCCAGATTCTCAAGTCCACCTTCCAGGGGGCGTTGTTCGGAGCAGTGAGCGGTGCCCTGAACTTCGCCTGCGGGGGCATACCCGACCTGATGGGCCGCCTGGTGGCCCACTCACTCACCGACGGCTTCATGGAGGGCGTGCAGGGCGGCAATGTGCTGCACGGGGCAATGATGGGGCTGCTGTCGGCGGGCACCGGCGAGGGCTTGATGGCCCTGGGCGGCTCGCTGAAGACCGGGGCCAAACTCGCTGTCCAGTCGGTCGTCGGCGGCACGCTCAGCGAGCTGGGCGGCGGCAACTTTGCCAACGGCGCCATCACCGCCGCCTTCTCGTTCTTGTTCAACCATACGTATCATCAAAGAACTTTCGAAGAGAAGTCATCTGTATTTGTTCAAGTTCCTTTAGATGAAAATGCACCGCTTAAAGGTGTTTATCTGTATGCCAAAGCGTATGTTATTATGACAAGACTTGGAAAAGACATGTTACTGGATGTTATCGGCAACACATCATATGCTCCTCTTGGTGATGATGGAGACTTTATTTCAGCAATGTCTGCGACTTTACGAACTAATGGAAAATCAGTTCAAACAAAATATCTAAAACTTGATTCATCAAGTTCGTATATACATGTGCCACATACTTCTCCAAAAGGTTCTACTCAATTTTTAGTAAGAAATCCTGAACAGTACAAACATATTTCAATTGAAGTAAATACTTCTTGGATATACAGCTCCAATGGCCACTATTTCACTCCTATTAACTTTTTGTCTAGGATAGTTACTTTCGGTGTTGGGTTGCCACAATTTCCATATTTCCGTCCTCTAGTATTTAAGATAAAATGAAAAAGTTATATTTCCTGCTCTTTTTAATTCTTATATTGAGTATATATTACCCGTTGAGAAAAGTAAATGCGAAGACATCGCTACCGTCCAATCATTACATAAAACTTGATAGCATGCGATTGGTTTTCATGCATTCACAAGACACGTCCATGCTAAATGATATTATTCTGACTATAGATTCTATCATGCAGACAGATGGAATTCAGGAGACACTAGTCAAAGAAAAAATGCAGTATTTGTGGGTGCTTGGGCGTTTTGATGATTTTCTCTCCCTGTCAGATTCTTTATTAACGCCAGATACAGATTCTCTGGAATATTACATTACAAAATTAGGCTATAGTTGGCTTAAAGATGAAAATGACTCGATTAATTCTTTATCGTCAAATATATTGTGGTTATTAGATAAAAAGTTGAATAAGACAAATGACAATTCAGAGAAAATCAGATTGTTGACTATGAAAAAAGATGTTTTTGTTCTGCTAGATGAAAAAAACAAGGCCAAATCCGTGACAAGAAGTATTAGTTCACTCGGAAATGAATATTTGCCTCTATTGGAATCTTTTGAATCCGATTATTCTGCCGAAAGAAACTTGCTCTTGCATGAGAAAAGCAGGTACATTCAATATTTAAATTCAAAGAATAATTGTGATTTGTGATGAGTATGAGGGAATCGTTGTTAGGGGCTGCAAAATCAGCAACTGCACCTTTCCTCAACATTGGTCAGTCACCTTATCTTATTAAAAGCAATTGAGAACTCTTGGTGAACATATTGAGCTATTATTGTTGCTAATTGTCGAACACGGCAAGTGCTACGAGCAGGAGGAGCGCGGCGGCAATGTGCTGCACGGGGCGATGATGGGGCTGTTGTCGGCGGGCACCGGCGAGGGCTTGATGGCCCTGGGCGGCTCGCTGAAGACCGGGGCCAAACTCGCTGTCCAGTCGGTCGGCGGCGGCACGCTCAGCGAGCTGGGCGGCGGCAACTTTGCCAACGGCGCCATCACCGCCGCCTTCTCGTTCTTGTTCAACCATGCTGCACATCAGATGAGTGAGCAGTCGCAAGCTGCGTTTGAAGCTTGTCTTGAGATGGCAGAGAATGCTTATGCACTAGTTGGCAAAGCGGATCTAGATGACCACTGCAATTGGTTTTTACGAGATCGTATGAGAGAGGTTGGTTTATATCCTGACGTTGATTATAATATTTCAGCTGGAGAATGGGGTGACCCAAATAAAAGAGACATCGGAGGATGGGTCATAGTTGATGATAACTCCCCTATTCAAAATGGAGATATTATGGCATTTAAAAAAAATTATGGAGATGCGACGGGTCATTGTGCAATAATGTATATTGAAAACACGAGCAAAGGAACAGTAGCAAGACAGATTTATACTGGTTCTGGCGATAAGGTTGTGAAGATGAGCAGAATATGGCGACCAAAGGGTGCTACATGGATTCGAAGGCGCTTTTTTGGTAATCCCAAAAGATAGAAATAGTATGAGATTATTACCTATTATATCCATTATCTGTATCATCCCATTTGTGGCTGAATCATCAGTATTTACGAAATTTAACGACATCGAGAATGCTGTCGTTAGATACCTGGACACATTAGATGCCCATGATGTATTCTACGATATTGATACACGTAACGCAGCTTTTTTCTATTTCACAAAGCAGATAGCTCCTGAATTTCTTGATTCTATTTCAACTTCGGTTGCAGATTCGATGGTGCATGGTATATTGCAGCAATCTTCTTTTGGGAATATTTGTGGCCAAGATAGGTTTGATTGCAACACTTTTGCAGCTGATATAATGAATCTCTTATTTCGCATGCCCAGTGACAGATTTTCAAATATTACTAATCAGCTGAAAACACTCCATGCTAATGGAATGATTAACTCAGATGTAGCTGAGCTTTTTTCTTCTGCCTCCGATTTTACTTATTATCCAACCAATAACATAACTGAGGACATTTATCGCAATGATTGGGGGAATTTTAATTGCTATTATGTCCCTTATCATGGGTCAAATGATACGGTGATTGTATCCAGAGAAACTACAAAGAATGACAGCTTGGTACGAGTGTACGATTTTGAGTTTTTTGGAATGCCAACACGCCTTTATTTTGCAATATTAGACAATCAGAGCAATTACACATTAAAAATCAGATTTAAAAATAGTTTTTCTGCTATTGACAATTACTCCGAGAACAGCTGGGCATGTTTACCCTATGAGAGACGCAGGGAAGAGAACATGAAACTATCAGCCAACGTGTCGTATGAGTGCCTCATGAAGTTGCTGTCTTTTGCTTGTGGCATAATCTCAAGAGATATAGAGATATCCAGAATCACAAAGATTGATATTAGGTTAGCGATGCTAGGTGATTTAGCCATATCCGCTTCCATAAACTCAAGTCCTGAGAATTTGTCGAAACATATCGAAGACTCAAAGTTAATAACAGATCTCAAGCAGATTCTTGGCATATACAATTTAAATATTACCACAGTTAATTTATCTGACGTTAGGCACATGAACAAAGAATTTTTTCTCTATGAAAATATCACTACTGATTATTTAAAAACAATTTGTCCTGAGATGGTTTATGATTGTAGAATCATTTTAGGATTGAAATCTAACTCTAAGGACGATAGATGAGACAGTCAATTCGACATATTCCCATGGTAGAACTTTGGCAGCTAGTGCAGAATGACAATTCAGAGAAAATCAGATTGTTGACTATGAAAAAAGATGTTTTTGTTCTGCTAGATGAAAAAAACAAGGCCAAATCCGAACAAGAAAAAACGGAAATAGCATGCGGTAAAGATGGTTTTAAAGATGGAATATTGGAAGCTGATTGAACAGACCAACAAACTATACGACTCGGGTAAATATCTTGAGGCATTACAAAAGATTAGACTTGCACGAAAGCTTGAACCCAATGATTTGCTTGTAGATTATTCAGAGGCAGGTATATTATTTGCCATCGGGCGATACTGCCAGGCAGATACAATTTATCAAAACATTCTTTCGATGGGAGCAGAAGAGTTTACCATAAAATCGTGTGGCAGAGGCAAGTCTTGGTCAGATACTATCATCCTTGATAGCTTGTATGAACAAGCTCGATGCAAAATTTGCATGGGTGATTATATTACAGGCATTTCACTGATGGAGAAGCATCTGTCTATGCGTAGGCGAGGATTGCATAGTGAGTTCAGCAAAAAAGAAGTTCAGCAAGACCTGTTTATTAGGAAAATAGAACAGAGAGAATTGAACGAGCAGTGCTTTTCATTATCAAGTAATGCTAGGATTATGTCTAAAACACAAAGTCATCGTTTTTCTTCACATCTTCATGATTTACAAGATAATGGTGATTACAATAAAATAAAATTATATTTGCTCAGAAAAATTCGATTATTCCCTGATGAATATTATATCCATATTTTGTTGGCAGAGACTTATGATGTTTTAGGCAAATTTAATAAAGCTTTATTTCATGCAAAAGCAGCATACGCAAGTGCTAGATATGATCCACTTTGTCAATATGTTTTGGCAAAATCGTTAATGAAACAGAAATTCTTTATCGAATCATTGATTGCCGCAAATAACTTATTGCAAGTTGATATTAACGAGATTGCTTATGGTCCAAATGGTGAGGGAATGCGTTGGGCTAAATCAATTGTAAATGATGTAACTTTCATCAAAGCATTTTCGCTGAACAAGTTAGGCGAAAAGTCCAAAGCACATTCTTTGATAATTGAACATTTATCTCATCGTAAAGGCATTTATAGTGACTTTAACGTTGTGCAGGTTAAAGCACTAATTCAGTCATGTGAAAATTACAAAAATGATAGGACACATACGAAGAGCTAGCCACTGATTAATCAATGCAACAGGCAAGAATCCATTATCTTTATGCAATAAATAGTGTGTATTTTAAATGAACATATTGAGCTATTATTGTTGCTAATTGTCGAACACGGCAAGTGCTACGAGCAGGAGGAGCGCGGCGGCAATGTGCTGCACGGGGCGATGATGGGGCTGTTGTGTGATCCAGCTGTTCAAGCGTTATCAACAACTCACCGACAAACAACAAGACAAACAACATATTCAAACGAATAGATTATGCTAAACCCGATAGTAGGCGAACTATTTTGCATCGACAAGCCGCTGGAGATGACCTCGTTCAGTGCAGTGAAACAGATACGCGGCAGGCTGCGCCGGCACCTGAACCGCAAAAACATCCATGTGGGCCATGCCGGCACGCTCGACCCACTAGCCAGTGGTGTGCTGATTGTGTGCACCGGGCGGATGACCAAGCGCATCGAAGAGCTGCAGGCCGGTGTCAAGGAGTACATTGCCTGGATTCGTCTGGGCGAGACCACGCCGTCATTCGACATGGAGACCGAGGTCGACGCCACCTACCCCTGGCAGCACATCACCCGAGAGCAGGTCGAGCAAGTGCTCCAGCAACAGTTTGTGGGGGCCATCGAGCAGGTGCCCCCGGCATTCTCGGCCTGCAAGGTCGACGGCAAGCCGGCCTATAAGCTGGCACGCAAGGGCAAGGACGTTGAAATCCGCCCCAAGACACTGGTCATCGACGAGATCGAGGTGCTGGAGTGCGGCCTGCCGGCCGAGCCCACCCTGACGGTGCGCGTGGTGTGCAGCAAAGGCACCTATATCCGCGCTCTGGCGCGCGACATCGGCCAGGCGCTGGGCAGCGGAGCGCACCTCTATGGCCTGCGGCGCACCCGTGTGGGCGACATACGTGTCGAGCAGTGCGACGACCTGCGCAGCCTGCTCGACCGGCTGGACAACGAGCAGTATGTCAGTGCCGACGAGGCCGAGGCTCAGCTGCTCGAGGCCGAGCGCGAGGCCAACCGTGCCCGCGCCGCAGCCCAGAACGCAGCCCGACGCAAACCGAAAAAGACATGATTAAATATGCGAGTTTCTAAAGTAGTATGGGTAGTAAAGTAGTATGGTAGTAAGGACGTTACCTAATGTTCAGACCGCGTTATGCGCTGGCAGTGGGTAGCAGGGATGCGGCATGCCGCGATGTCATCAGGCGAGAGTAACGGCCTTACTACTTTACTACACTACTAGACTACTACATCACTACTTTAGAAACTTAAAGTTAAATAGTGGACGGCTCTAGACAATAAAGACATCTATTTATTAGTTATTATGTTAGTTGGCTATTTTCAGGGCGCTCCGCTCCTAAGACAGGAGCGGTCGGGGGGGAAGTATGAAAAAGCGCCTATTCTGACCGCTGGTCATACCCCTCAGTCACTTCGTGACAGCTCCCCCATCTTTGGGGAGCGTCCAAGCTATCCGCACGGTAGGGGGGGCGCGGCTTGCCACGTCCACTGTCGTCATTACCTCCCCTTCCCAAAGGGGGAGGGCGTTGTGGGTGGAGTTAGGGCTTCTGCCCGCTTGGCGATCACGCGCCCGCCACTAACGAGTAACGACTATCGCTAACATCTTGTGCAAACGAGCGCAATGAGCCATGCATCAATTGCCGAGCGCAGCCATGATTATCTGACGCGATTGATTTCTCTAACCGAGGGTGAAACGAGGTCGCACCCATAGAATATTTAATAACTTCGCGAGCAATTCGCGGCTAAAAAAGACATATATGAAACTATCAGAATTTAACAACCACATGCCCGAGGAACTCATTGCCGAGTATCCCGCCAAGCATCGCGACGAGGCTCGAATGATGGTGCTGCACCGCAAGACCGGCGAGATTGAGCATCGCATCTTCAAGGATGTCATCGAGTATTTCAACCCTCACGACATGATGGTGTTCAACGACACGCGCGTGTTCCCCGCCAAGCTCATGGGCAACAAAGAGAAGACCGGCGCTCGCATCGAGGTGTTCCTGCTGCGTGAGCTCAATGCCAGCAACAAGCTGTGGGACGTGCTGGTGGAGCCGGCACGCAAGATCCGCATCGGCAACAAGCTGTATTTCGGTCTGGACGACTCGCTGGTGGCCGAGGTGATCGACAACACCACCTCGCGCGGCCGCACGCTGCGATTCTTGCACGACGGCGAGCATGACGCGTTCAAGCGCGGCCTGCTGGCGCTGGGCCACACACCGCTGCCCTACTACATCAAGCGCGAGGTCGAGCCCGACGACGAGGAGAACTACCAGACGCTGTTTGCCAGCAAGGAAGGGGCCGTGGTCGCCCCGGCTGCAGGCATGCACTTCAGCCGCGAGCTGCTGCGACGCATGGAAATCCACGACATCGAGTGCGACTTCCTCACACTGCACATCGGCCTGGGCGTGTTCCGCAAGATTGATGTCGAGGACCTGACCAAGCACCGCCAGGACAGCGAACCGATGGACGTGAGCGAGGAGCTGGCCGAGCGAGTCAACGCCAAGCGCGACGCCGGCCATCGCATCTGTGCCGTGGGCACCTCGGTGCTGCGGGCCATGGAGACCACTGCGGGCATGAATGGCCACATCAAAGCCTACAACGGCTGGACCAACAAGTTTATCTTCCCCCCATACGAGTGCACCACGTGCGACGCGCTCATCACCAACTTCCACCTGCCCTACTCCACGATGCTGATGGTGGCTGCGGCCTTTGGCGGATATGACCAAGTGATGAACGCCTACAAGGTGGCCATCGACGAGAAGTACCGCTTCGGGGCCTACGGCGACGCCATGCTCATCGTCGACTGATTCAATCGCAGCCTGGCTGATTATGCGTAGTGCCGCGTGAACTGCCATCATCATGTAACGGCTTTACTACCCTACTACACAACTACATCACTACTTTAGAAACTTGAGTTTAAAATAAGTCATTTATCCTAAGTAGTTATAACATAGGGTATTAAATTATTCTTGACAATAACAACTCGCGCCATATCTCAACAAAAAATCGAGATATGGCGCGACTTTAATGCCTCTCACGCAGCTCTCCTCCTAAGATAGGACCAATGGTGCAAGCCGAACGCACCCGTTCGGTCGGATTTGCTGCGCTTCGCTTGCCCTTCGGGCTCCCGTTCGGTCGCGAGCACTTCGTGGTTGTAATCCGACCGCATTTGAGTATAAGGATTTGCAATCCGAAATAAGCGCATTATAAATGCTTATACTCAATCCTGCTGGATTGCAAATCCAGCAGAACTAGTGCATCTTCGATGCACTGGCATGGTCGAACAAAATCGGGTCTTCGACCCGCTCTGCATCTTCGATGCACAGGGGGTAAGAGGAGTTTTTTCAGAATCGCTACCAGTTACATTAATCCTGAGTTGTGGATTTTGTTTTGTGGACGAGATAAAATTGCTATCTTTGTAAGATATTTCACTTATTCAAGTTTCGCAAGTTCGGTAATGTGCTTACAGCTAGTAGTAAAAAGTGCATTTAGCTCCCCTCCTAAGATAGGAGCAGCTGAGGGCGGTGTGATATTTTCACCCACTTTCGGCACTGCCAATGCTGATATGCTGGCTGACACACTCCCCCTAACCCCGTGACACACTCCCCCCGGCCCCTCTAACTTAGAGGGGGAGCTGCTCAACTTAGAGGGGGAACTGACATGCGAAACTTAAATCACTTAGATAAGACACAAAACATTTGGTCTATACATTAAGGAAAGGAGATTGGATGCAAATGAGACTGGTGAATAGATTGATATTGACAGTGATAGCGGTGGGCATGACCGTGGGGATGGGGGCGCAGACCGCGCCGCCAGCAGCGGTTGCACCGGTGCCGAGCGCCCAACAGGTGGCGTGGCAACGGATGGAGACCTACGCCTTTATCCACTTCGGGCCCAACACGTTTCTGGACCAGGAGTGGGGCTATGGCGATGCCGACCCCGCCTGCTTTGCACCCACGCGGCTCGACTGCGAGCAGTGGGCGCAAACAATCAAGGCCGCCGGCATGCAGGGCATCATCCTCACCGCCAAGCACCACGACGGCTTCTGCCTGTGGCCGTCGCGCTACACCGACTACAACATCAGCCGTACGCCCTACCGCGGTGGCCAGGGCGACATCGTGGCCGACCTGGCCGCTGCCTGCCGCAAGCATGGACTGAAGTTGGGCCTGTACCTCTCGCCGTGGGACCGCCACCAGGCCACCTACGGCACACCGGCCTATGTCGACTATTACTACAACCAGCTGGAAGAACTGCTGACAGCCTATGGGCCACTGTTTGAGGTGTGGCTCGACGGGGCCAACGGCGGCGATGGCTGGTATGGCGGAGCGCGCGAGCGACGCACCATCGACCGCCGCACCTACTACGACTGGCCGCGTGGCCACGAGCTGGTGGCCCGCCTGCAACCAGGGGCTGTCATCTTCTCGGACGGCGGACCCGGCTGCCGCTGGGTGGGCAACGAGGATGGCCAGGCCGGCGAGACCAACTGGTCGCTGCTGCGCGGCGGCGAGGTCTATCCGGGCTATGAGCACTATCACGAGCTGACCGGCGGCCATGCCGACGGCGACACGTGGGTGGCGGCCGAGTGCGACGTGTCGATCAGGCCGGGCTGGTTCTACCACGAGCGCGAGGACACGCTGGTCAAGAGTGTCGACCAGCTGGTCGACCTGTACTATCGCAGCGTGGGGCGCAATGCCACGTTGCTGCTCAACTTCCCCGTCGACCAGCGAGGCCTGATTCACCCCGTCGACTCGGCCCGCGCCGTGGCGATGCATCGCCGCGTCCAGTCGGAGCTGAGTCACAACCTGCTGACCCGGGCCGTGGTGAAAGCCTCCAACGTGCGCCACAAGCGGCTCTATGGCATCCACCGGCTGACCGACGGCGACCCCGACACCTATTGGGCCACCGCCGACGGCGTGACGCGGGCCACACTGGAGTTTCGGTTCAGCCACCCCCAGCGCATCGACCGCCTGATGCTGCAAGAACACATCGCACTGGGGCAGCGCGTGAGGGCATTCACTGTCGAATACTACTGGCGCGGACGGTGGCACCCCATCGACCCGGGCGAGGCGACCACCACCATCGGCCACAAGCGGTTGCTGCGTTTCGCCCCCGTCACCGCCAGCCGCCTGCGCGTGCGTTTCACCGACTCGCGCGGCCCGTTGTGCATCGGCGAGGTGGGTGCATTTTTGTCACAATAGGCACCAGTCCTGTCTGCATCAATTCGAGAACCAGTCAACGCCTGTGGCAGTTAATATCCAGCTAAACTGTCTTTTATCCTTTTTAGCATCAGAATCTTGTACAATTCAGAAATAATTGCTAACTTTGCCAAACAAAACATAAGCATCATGAGAGACAGAACATTCATCAGCTTTGACTGGGCACTAAAGCGACTATTGCGCGACAAGGCCAACTTTGATGTGCTCGAAGGTTTCTTATCGACCTTGCTCAACACTGAGGTGGTCATCCAGGAACTGCTGGAGAGCGAGAGCAACAAGAGCAACAAGGATGCCAAGCAAAATCGTGTGGACTTGCTGGCCAAAAACAGCAAGGGCGAACTGCTGCTAATTGAGGTGCAGGGTGAGACTGAGTTTGCCTACTTCCAACGCATCCTGTTCGGTACATCACGCCTGGTGACCGAGTATATCGACAGCGGACAGAACTACGAAAACGTCAAGAAAGTGTACTCAATCAACATCGTTTACTTTGACTTGGGCCAAGGCAAGGACTATGTCTATCATGGCAAGACCGAATTCCGCGGCATTCATCTGGATGATGTCCTCAAGTTGTCGCCGTTCCAACAACAAAAATTTGGCGTTGATGAGGTCTATCAGCTCTATCCTGAATACTATATCCTGAAGGTCAACGATTTTAACCGCTGGTCTCGCACCCCACTAGACCAATGGCTCTATTTCCTAGCCAACAGCGAGTTGCCCGAAGACGCCGATGCTCCAGGTCTCAAGGCCGCCCGCGAGAAGATGCGAGTGGCTCAAATGAGTAAGGATGAGCATGCTGCCTATCGCCGTTATCTGGATGATCGCGTCATTCTGCAAGACCAAATCATCACGGCTCGTGGCGAAGGAAGGCTTGAAGGGCGAGCGGAAGGACGAGCGGAAGGACGAGCGGAAGGGCGAGCGGAAGGAAGGCTTGAAGGGCGAGCGGAAGGACGAGCGGAAGAGAAACAAGAAACTGCCAGAAAGATGCTTGCCTTAGGTTTCGACACAGCTATCATTGCCCAAACCACAGGACTTGATCACCATCAGATTGAACAACTGCAACAAGTGAAGTAACGAAAATCCTTTTTGTGTTTTGATCTCATACCTATTAAACTTATATAGGGATAGCATTTCTGCTATCCCTATAGTTTTGCTTACCACTCATGCTTAGCCATCCAGGCTGTACTAATGGTTCAGAGCTGTGCGTCGCTCTGCTGGAAGGTGGTGCCATAGCGCACGTCGCCGGTCTGCAGACCGAGCTTGAGCCACTTCATGCGCTGTGCGCTGGTGCCGTGCGTGAAGCTCTCGGGAATGTCATAGCCCTGTGCGCGCTTCTGCAGATAGTCGTCGCCGATGACCTGTGCGCACTTGATGGCCTCCTCAAGGTCGCCGGGCTGCAGCGAGTTGTACAACGCATTGTCGTGGTGCGCCCACACGCCGGCATAGAAGTCGGCCAGCAACTCAAGGCGCACGCTGACGCGGTTGGCGTCGGCCTCGTTTAGCCTTGACATCTGCTGGTGAGCCTTGTTGAGCGTGCCAGTGAGATACTCGACATGGTGTCCCACCTCGTGAGCGATGACATAGGCATAGGCAAAGTCACCGTCGGCCCCAAGCTGCTGACGCATGCTGCTGAAGAACGACAGGTCGATGTACAGGCACTGGTCGGCCGAGCAGTAGAACGGGCCCATCTGCGCGTTTCCCTGACCGCAGCCGGTGCTGGTCGAGCCGGTGTAAAGCACCATCGTGGGCGGTGTGTAGGTGCCCAGCCCCTGCTCGCGGAAGACCTTGGTCCACACGTCCTCGGTGCCGGCCAGAATCTTCTTGCTGAACGATGCCAGCTCCTGCTCCTCGGCAGTGAACTGCGAGGGGTCGGTGGTGCCTTGCTGCTCGACGCCGCCTCCCATGCCCATCGAACCGGCATTCTGCAGCACATCGCCGATGTTGCCGCCCATGAGCAGTGTGATGAGTCCTGCGATAATCAGTCCGCCGATGCCTCCGATACCCGCTTTTCGGCCCATGCTCATGCCTCTGCGATCCTCGACATTGCTACTTTCTCTTCTTCCTTCAAGATCCATAGTGTTATTTTTTAGTTAATAATTTGCTTTAACTATTGTTCTAGAGAATCTAGAAATGCAAAAGTAGCAAAACTTTTTGAATTATTGCGCAAAAACGCCGAAAATCCACAATTTTTTGCTACTTTTGTACTCCAATCCTTACTGACAATGAGACACAAGACACTACGACTGATCAAGAACGACCCCTGGCTGGAGCCATTCACACAAGCCATCGAGGGACGGCACAACGACGCGCAGCAAAAGCTGGACCACCTGACTGGCGGCTCCGGCAGGCTCAAGGACTTTGCCAAGGCCCATCTCTACTACGGCCTGCACCGCGCTGATGGCGGCAGTTGGGTGCTCCGTGAGTGGGCACCAAACGCCACCGACATCTTTGTTGTGGGCGACTTCAACAGCTGGCACGAGTGCGCACCCTATCGCATGCGTCAGGTGGGAAACGGCAACTGGGAGTTGCAGCTGCCGGCACGCGCCATGTGCCATGGCGAGCAGTTCAAGCTCATCGTACACTGGCCTGGTGGCCAGGGCGAGCGCATCCCCGCCTATGCAACCCGCGTGGTGCAAGACCCGGTGACGCACATCTTTGCCGCACAGGTGTGGGCACCCGAGCAGCCCTATCAGTGGCGCGTGCGACGGTTCAAGCCACGCCGCGACCCGCTGCTGATCTATGAGTGCCACATCGGCATGGCGCAGGAGCGTGAGGCGGTGGGCACCTACGATGAGTTTCGCCGCAATGTGCTGCCACGAGTGATCGAGTTGGGCTACAACGCCATCCAGATCATGGCCGTGCAGGAGCACCCCTACTATGGGTCATTTGGTTATCATGTGTCGAGCTTCTATGCCGCGTCGAGCCGGTTCGGAACTCCCGAGGAGCTCAAGCGGCTCATTGACGATGCGCACGAGGCCGGACTGGCCGTGATCATGGACATCGTGCACTCGCATGCGGTCAAAAACGAGGTCGAGGGCCTCGGACGATTTGACGGCACGGGCAACCAGTACTTCTATGGCGACGGGCGGCGCGAGCACCCGGCTTGGGACTCGCTGTGCTTTGACTACGGCAAGGACGAGGTGCTCAATTTCTTACTCAGCAACTGCCGATACTGGCTCGAGGAGTACCACTTCGACGGATTCCGCTTTGATGGTGTCACATCGATGCTCTATTACAACCACGGGTTGGGGCAGGCCTTCGGAGGATATGGCGACTACTATGACGGCGGCGAGGACACCAATGCCATCACCTATCTCACACTGGCCAACCTGCTCATCCACGAGGTGAACCGCAACGCCATCACCATCGCCGAGGAGATGAGCGGCATGCCCGGGCTGGCCCGACCGTTCAAGGACGGCGGCATCGGGTTTGATTATCGCATGGCCATGGGCATACCCGACTACTGGATCAAAATGATCAAGGAGCGAAAAGACGAGGACTGGCGGCCTACAAGCATCTTCTGGGAGCTGACCAACCGACGTGCCGACGAGCGCACAATCAGCTATGCCGAGAGCCACGACCAGGCGCTGGTGGGCGACAAGACCATCATCTTCCGACTGATTGACAAGGAGATGTACTGGCACATGATGGATGGCGACCATGACGCGACAGTCGAGCGAGGCATGGCATTGCACAAGATGATAAGAATGGTGACAGCCACAACCATCAATGGCGGCTACCTCAACTTTATGGGCAACGAGTGGGGACATCCCGAGTGGATTGACTTTCCGAGAGAGGGCAACGGATGGAGCTATAAGTATGCACGACGGCAGTGGAGTCTGGTCGACCGCGAGGATCTGAAATACAAATACCTCAACAACTGGGACCACGACATGGTGCACCTGCTGGCCGGCACACCGGGCTTTGAGTCACTGCCCATCGTCAAACTGTGGGACAACGACGGCGACCAGGTGCTAGCCTACCGGCGCGGCGACCTGGTGTTTGTCTTCAACTTCAACCCCACCCGGTCGTTCAGCGACTATGGTTTCCTGGCGCCCGAGGGCGAGTACCACGACGTGATGGACAGCGACAACGCGCGCTATGGCGGCTATGGCAACATCGATGCGACGACTCCCCACCTGACACAGGCCGACCCGCTGTATGCCGACAAGCATCTGGGCTGGCTCAAGCTCTACATCCCTGCCCGCACCGCGCTGGTGCTGCGCAAGGTCTGATGCCCACCATGCGCTGACGATGCCTCACAAAACAATCAGGATTTGCGGTGCCAGACAATCTCTGGCCGACTGCAAATCCTGATTGTTTGCGTGATGAGTCTTCACCATCGCTACCGTTGCCACACCGTTCAGAAGGGCGGTCTGTCGGTGGGTGGCTGTTGCAACGGCTGTTGCTGCACGGGTTGTTGTACAGGCTGCTGCACGGGTTGTTGTACAGGCTGCTGCACGGGTTGTTGTACAGGCTGCTGAACAGGCTGTTGTACAGGCTGCTGCTCAGCTTCGCCGCGCGGCCGTCCCAACAGCTCAAAGTTGTCGACATAGATCTCGGTGACATAGCGCTTGATGGCATTGCGGTCTTCCCACATGCGTGTGCGCAGCTGGCCCTCGATATAGAGCTGTGTGCCCTTACGGATATACTTCTCGGCAACCTCGGCGTGACGGCCCCACATGACGATGTTGTGCCACTCGGTGCGCTCGGGCACCTGTACGCCGTTGGAGTTGGTATATCCACGCTCGGTCGTGGCCAGCGAGAACGAGGCCACCGGTCGACCCTGCGCCACATAGCGCACATCGGGGTCACGCCCGACATTGCCCAACAGAAAAACTTTGTTTACTGACATCTTATTGATAAATTAAGAAGTGAGAATTATGCATTGAAAAGTGTGGGTATCACCCCACCCCCTGCTATCGCAGGAGGGGAGTCAGTTTCCATTGCCTGGCAGCGTTCGTGCGGCATGCCACGCCCCACATTATTCATTTGTGCTAAAGCATCAGCCCCACACGCTCGTGCAGGCCAAACATCAGGTTCATGGCATGCACAGCGGTGCCCACGCCGCCCTTGACGTGCTGGTCGATGACCGAGGTCACCCGCAGGTAGTCGCCCTCGCGTGCGATGTGCAGCAGGCACTTGTTGGTGCCGGCCACATCACCCAAGTGAGGCACGTCGTCGACCACAAAGGTGAAGTTGTGGTCGTCATAGTACTGCTCGAACAGCTGCTTGACCATTGTGACCTCGATGCCGCTCTTGAAGCAGACGGTGGCAAGCATGCCGCGAGCAAAGCATGCCGTCATCGACGTCAGATGGATGGGACTGGCAAAACTGGACTGCAACCCTGACAGCACGCGCCGCAACTCGTCGACCTGGCTACCATAGGCTTCGGCCGACATCAGCTCGACGCGACTGCCTGTGGTCGCCTCAGGATTGCCCACAACCACGGTGGCATGCAACTCGCTGTTGAGCATCAAGTTTTTGGCCAGCGGAATCAGTGCCAGCGACAGCGCCATGGCCACATCGCCGGGACACGTCACACGCATGCAGTCGTGCACCAGACGACGACGGTTGATCTCGCTCATGCCGTAGGCAAAACCCGAGTCCTGCTCGTCGGTCAGGCGATAGCGCGACGACAGGTCAATCACACGCACCGCTGCCGGCACACGCTCGAGCCACGACGGCGCTGAAGCATGCTGGTCACACAAAAAAATGACATCCGTGCCTTGCCATTGCTCGTCAGTGGGCGTGTCACAGAGTGTCAAAGTGGTTTCGCCGACCAGCGACGGGTGCAACTGCGCCACGCTCATCCCAGCATGGTCAGCATCAGCCACCCAACGCAAGTCGACATCTGGATGGTGGAGCAACAGCCGCATCAACTGCGATGCAGAGGCTTTTGCCCCACCAACAATGCCTGTTTTAATCATATTTATCTTTTAATGTTTGAGTCCACTTTAAAAAGTGGCAGTGAAAAGACCATAAAGACATAAGGACAAATGAAGAAGAGTGTATTGCGCTATCTATCTGCATGTTGCGACACTATTGTTCATATTCTTATGTCTTTTTAGTCCCCATCCTGGGACTTTCGACTTTTTAAAGTGGATCCATGTTTCGACTCAGCACTATGCCTGGGCAAAACGTTCGAGGAACTCGCGCACCTGGTCGTGCGAAGCACCCTCGCGCAGGATGGCAAAGACCGTGTCGGCACCAGCAATTGTGCCCAAAATTTCGGGCGAGTGCGCCATGTCGATGTCATAGGCCAGACCGGTGGCATAGCCATTGCGCGTCTTGATCACGGCAAAGTTGCCCGAGAACTCAATCGACACAAATCCGGCATTGCCATGCAACGGCATATCCATGCCATGCTGGCGCAGCTTGTTCTGCACTTCGCGTCCATCGGGGATGATGTACATATACCCCCCGCGGTCGGTGGCAACTTTTGAGATCTTCAACGCTTTCAGGTCGCGTGACAAGGTGGCTTGTGTAACATGCAGGTCGCGCTCGGCCAACTTCATTGCCAACTCGTTTTGGCTGCCAATACATTCGTTTTGGATCAACTCAACGATGATCTGCATTCGGTTTCTTTTATTCTTCACAATACTTAAAATTTTAAGTCAAACTTTCGTTTGTGGTTAATGATGCAGTTAGTGTTAAAAGAATCAATTTCCCTATGGTGATTTTTTATCACTACAAATATACGAATATTTAGGTTATAAATTATTTAAATGACGGCCAACTGTTTAATAATTCACAATATTTTAGATTTAAGGGCAACTTTTAAGCTATTTTTACCTTTATCATCATTCAACACGCCATCGGAAACAGGACACGGTCCACGAGACAATAAGAAAGAAAAAACAATGCCTAACGTGACGAAAAGACTCAAAAATTTTGCTTTCACGACTATTATGCGTAACTTTGCGCCAAATATCAACCCAAAATACAAGGAAACTATGAAGTATTATATTGCAGAAAACGGCCAGCCGGCAGGCCCGTTTGAGATGCAGGACCTGGTGAAACATGGCCTGAACCCCGACTCACAAGTGTGGAACGAGAAGATGTCGGGCTGGACGCGCGCTCGCGAGGTGCCCGAGCTGATGAGCCTGCTGGGCATCCAGCAGCCTGTCGCGGCGCAACCCGTGCAGCCGTTGCAGCCGCAGTCGCCTTACGCACCCCAGCAGCCCGAGCAATCGCCCTACGCGCCCCAGCAACCCGAGCCAGCGACAACCAACAAGCCACAAGCCGAACAAACGCAAGGCTATGGCCAGCAACCGTCGCCGTACGCTCAACCACAGTACCAACAACCCGCGCAGCCACAGTATCAGCAACCCTACGGACAGCAGCCTTACGGACAGCAACCCTACGGACAGCAGCCCTACGGACAGCAGCCCTACGCGCCCCAGAGCTTCCCGCCCAAAAACTGGATGACCGAGTCAATCATCTTCACCGTGTTGAGCGTGATCTGCTGCTGCAACCCCATCGCACTGATCACCGGCATCGTAGCCATCGTCAATGCCGGCAAGGTCAACGGCATGTTTGCCTCCGGCAATGTGACGGGAGCCACCGAGAGTGCCAAGACAGCCAAGATGTGGGCCCTTATCACCCTGGGAATCCTGGTCGTTGGTGCTATCATCTCAACAATCTGGCTGGTGAGCCAGCCAGAATTCAGCAATGCCATCAACGATGCGTCTCAAGGTGCCTTCAGCGACATATAGCAGCATCTAGAAAATCTAGCCTCTGGCTCAAAAAAATCGGGCTCCCAAAAATTTTGGGAGCCCGATTTTAATTATCAGTGTCGCGATTAGTCGCTGCACTTGGCGCAGATAAACTCGCGGTTGAGGCGTGCGATGTTGCTCAGCTTGATGTTCTTGGGGCACTCGGCAGCACAGGCACCGGTGTTGGTGCAGTTGCCAAATCCCAGCTCGTCCATCTTGGCCAGCATGGCCTTGACACGCTTCTTGGCCTCGGCACGTCCCTGAGGCAGCAGAGCAAACTGGCTGACCTTGGCGCTGACAAACAGCATAGCCGAGCCATTCTTGCACGCGGCGACGCAGGCACCACATCCGATGCACGAAGCGCTGTCCATGGCCTCGTCGGCAGCCACCTTGCTGATGGGGATGGCGTTGGCATCCTGTGCACCACCGGTATTGAAGCTCACATAGCCACCAGCCTGCTGAATCTGGTCGAAGGCGTTGCGGTTGACCATCAGGTCCTTGAGCACCGGGAAGGCAGCGCTGCGCCAGGGCTCGACAGTGATGGTCTCACCGTCGTGGAAGCGGCGCATATACAGCTGGCACGTCGTGGCACCCGTGGCGGGGCCGTGCGGGTGACCGTTGATATAGAGCGAGCACATGCCGCAGATGCCCTCGCGGCAGTCGTGGTCGAAGTGGATGGGCTCCTGACCCTGCTCGACGAGCTGCTCATTGAGGATATCGAGCATCTCAAGGAAGGAGGTGTCGGTGGGGATGTCCTGCATCGCGTAGGTCTCGAAGTGGCCCTGCTCCTTAGGGCCGGCCTGACGCCAAACCTTCAAATTAAAGCTTATACAGTTCTCCATATTTCTTAGTTCTTGTAGTTACGGGTTTGTACTTTGATTGCTTCGTAGTGGAGTGGCTCCTTGAGCAGCGTGGGCGCTGTCTCGTCATCGCCGTTATACTTCCAGCACTGGACGTAGAAGTAGTTCTCGTCGTCGCGCTTGGCCTCGCCCTCCTCGGTCTGATACTCCTCGCGGAAGTGTCCGCCGCAGCTCTCGTTGCGCGTCAAAGCATCGTGCGCGATCAGTTCGCCCATGGTGATGAAGTCACGCAGGCGGAAAGCCTTGTCCAGCTCGTTGTTCATGCCCTCGATAGTGCCGGGGACAAACAGATTGGTCTCAAACTCGTGACGCAGCTCTTTGAGCTTGGTCAGAGCGATCTCGAGGCCTTCCTTGGTGCGGCCCATGCCCACATACTCCCACATGACGTGGCCCAGCTCCTTGTGGATGCTGTCAACCGAGCGCTTGCCCTGGATGCTCATGATGTGCTCCAGATTGGCCTGCACGCGCTTCTCGGCCTCGTCAAACTCGGGCGTGTCGGTCGAGAAGTGAGGCACAGTGATCTGGTCGCTCAGGTAGTTCTGGATGGTGTAGGGCAGCACGAAGTAGCCGTCGGCCAGACCCTGCATCAGTGCCGATGCACCCAGACGGTTGGCACCGTGGTCGCTGAAGTTGCACTCGCCGATGGCAAACAGACCCTTGACACTGGTCTGCAGCTCATAGTCGACCCAGATGCCGCCCATCGTGTAGTGGATGGCAGGATAGATCATCATCGGGTTGTAGTACTTCTCGCCATTGATTTCGTTGGCCAGCTCACCGGGATTGACATCGGTGATCTCCTCATACATGTCGAACAGGTTGCCATAACGCTGGCGAATCACGTCGATGCCCAGGCGGTTGATGGCCTCACTGAAGTCGAGGAACACAGCCTTGCCGGTGTTGTTCACACCATAGCCCTTGTCGCAGCGCTCCTTGGCGGCACGGCTGGCCACGTCGCGAGGCACCAGGTTGCCGAATGCCGGGTAGCGGCGCTCGAGATAGTAGTCACGGTTCTCCTCGGGAATGTCACTGCCCTTGATTTGGCCGGCCTGCAGCTTCTTGGCGTCCTCAATGTCCTTGGGCACCCAGATGCGGCCGTCGTTGCGCAGCGACTCGCTCATCAGCGTCAGCTTCGACTGCTTGTCGCCATGCACGGGGATGCAAGTGGGGTGAATCTGCACGTAGGCGGGGTTGGCAAACCATGCTCCCTTGCGATAGCAAGCCATTGCGGCCGAGCAGTTGCAGGCCATGGCGTTGGTCGACAGGAAGTAGGTGTTGCCATATCCACCGGTGGCGATGACCACAGCATGGGCGGCAAAGCGCTCGAGCTTGCCGGTGACCAGGTTGCGTGCGATGATGCCACGCGCGCGGCCGTCGATGATGACCACATCGTGCATCTCATAGCGGTTGTAGCTCTTCACCTTGCCCATCTTAATCTGGCGGTTAAGGCTCGAGTAGGCACCCAGCAGCAGCTGCTGACCGGTCTGGCCCTTGGCATAGAAGGTGCGGCTCACCTGAGCGCCACCGAACGAACGGTTGGCCAGCAGGCCGCCATACTCGCGGGCAAAGGGAACGCCCTGTGCCACGCACTGGTCGATGATATTGTTTGACACCTCGGCCAGACGGTAGACGTTGGCCTCGCGGGCGCGATAGTCGCCACCCTTGACGGTGTCATAGAACAGACGATAGACCGAGTCGCCGTCGTTCTGATAGTTCTTGGCTGCGTTGATACCGCCCTGTGCGGCAATCGAGTGAGCGCGGCGAGGCGAGTCCTGGATGCAGAAGTTGAGCACGTTGAAGCCCATCTCGCCCAGTGTTGCGGCGGCGCTGGCACCAGCCAGACCGGTGCCGACGACGATGATGTCGAGGCGACGCTTGTTGGCGGGGTTGACCAGCTTCTGGTGTGCCTTATAGTTTGTCCACTTCTCGGCCACGGGTCCCTCGGGAATCTTTGAGTCAATCGTGGGCTGAGCAGCTTGAATTTTAGTTTCTTCCATTTTCGTGTAGATGATTTTAAAGGTTAATACTCAGCTATCAGAGCGCAAAGAACCAAGTGAAATAGCAAGCCTCGATGGCAAACAGACCCATGACGATGGTCGCCCACCAGAAGCCGATGCACTTGAAACACTCAATCCAGCGGTCGTTGGCCGTGCCCAGCGTCTGGAATGCGCTCCAGAAGCCGTGCGTGATGTGGAACCAGATGGCACAGAATCCAATCAGGTAGACCGGCAGCACCCACAGCTGGCCGAACGCGGCCTGCAGAGCTGCAGTTCCGCTCAGGGGCATGTCACCCATGATCTCGGGCAGCTGCATCTTGGCCCAGAAGTGATAGAGGTGCAGCACCAGGAAGCACAGCACGATGATGCCCAGCACCAGCATGTTCTGCGACGCCCACTCGACAGTGGCGGGTTTCTTTGACACCTCGTAGGCGTTAGAGCCGCGTGCCTTGCGATTCTGCATCGACAGCCAGAATGCAAAGCAGATGTGAATCAAAAATCCGCCAGCCAGCACAGCTGTGCCCACCAGCGCATACCAGTTGGCGCCCAAGAACTCGCACACGGCCTCATAATATTCAAACTTGATGAGGGCGACGGCGTTCATCAGCGCGTGGAATGTCAGGAATAGGATCAGGAAAAGGCCGGTGACACTCATCACCACTTTCCGTCCTACAGAGGAATTAGTTAACCACATAGCAGTTCAGTAAAAATTTAGTTATTAATTGATTATTTATTAAACAAGCTAGCGAGTAAACAAGCCGACAAGCATGATGACCTGCAGTCCTGTCTGCTCGATGTGAATGGCACACCCCCGACACCGCGAGAGCAAGCACAGCACAAATAATTTGCAAAATTACCGCAAAAAAACGGGATGCACAAGAAAAAGGGGAAAAATCGGTGTTTTTCGGACATCGCGCACACACAAAACACCCTCACCCATGCCATGAGCAGGCATGAGGGGAGGGAAGCACCGCGACGGCTGGCCGTCAAGTCTCAAGCACGATGTAGGCCCCCAAAAGCAGGGCTACAAACACGACGAGCCTGAACACGTTGAAGCAGGTGTAGATAAATTCAGCCTTTTCCTTATTCATAACACGTTGTTTTATATGTTAGACCTTAGACATTAGACTACCCCGATCCACGTGTCCTCACCTAACTAGAAGGAGGGGCTAGCCCGGAACTCGAGGCACTGCAAAGGTCACACATTGTTGTTTCATAGCCGTGACAAATCGGTGACAATGTTGTGTCGAAACAATATCTTCACAGGTTTGTAACTGGGGTGAAACAAGCCTACATTAACTTTGCACAACAATTCAAACATAGCTAGCAGAAAAATGGAGATTACCTATCTGATTATCACAGTATTCATGCTGTTATTGGCTGCTCTGGGCCTGTTTGTGGGCGTGAGCAACGACGCTGTCAACTTCTTGTCTTCGGCCATCGGAGCACGGGCCGGCACTTTCAAAAGCATCCTGGTCATCGCATCGGCAGGCGTGCTCACTGGCGCACTGATGTCGGCGGGCATGATGGATGTGGCGCGACACGGCATCATGCAACCTGCCAACTTCTCATTTGCCGAAGTGATGATTGTGTTTATGGCCGTCGTGGCCACCAACATCATCGTGCTCGACCGCTTCAACGACCTGGGGTTGCCCACGTCGTCGACCGTGACACTGGTGTTTGGCCTGCTGGGGGCCACGTTCGTTCTGGCTGTTGTCAAGATTCATGCCAACCCGTCATTGACACTGTCGACACTGATGAACACCGACAAGGCCCTGTCGCTGATCATCGCCATCTTCGCCAGTGTGGCCATCGCGTTTGTGTGCGGACTGGTGGTGCAGTGGCTGTCGCGGCTGGTGTTCACCTTCAACCTGCGCGCCAGCAGCTGGATCACGCATGCCTTGACGGGCGGCGTGTCGTTCACCGTGCTGGCCTATTTCATCTTCATCGAGACCCTGTCCGAGTCGCCCCTGGTGGCCGACACACTGAAGACCTGGATAGCCGACAACACACAGCTGCTGCTGGTGGCGACCTTTGCTGCCACAACAGCCTTGTCGGCCCTGCTGCATGTGCTGCACGTGGGTGTGCTGCGCCTCGTGGTGCTCACAGGCACCTTTGCCCTGGCAATGGCCTTTGCGGGCAACGACCTGGTCAACTTCATCGGTGTGCCACTGGCCGGGTTGGACAGCTATCAGGACTGGGCATCGCATGGTGCGACCGACATCCACACCTATATGATGAGCTCGCTGGCGCAGTCGGCGCGGTCGCCGTTTCTCTATCTGGCCATTGCCGGCGTGATGATGATCGTGGCCATGACCACGAGCAAGAAGGCCCGCCATGTGGTGCAGACCTCGGTGGACCTGAGCCGCCAGGATGAGGGCGACGAGATGTTCGGCACGTCGCAGGCAGCACGCAGCCTGGTACGCACGGTGCAGGACGCAAACGACCGCCTGCGGCACGCGGCACCACGCGGCATGATGGCCGCCATCGACCGCCGCTTTGACAAGGAGGCGGGACACCTCGATAATGGGGCGGCCTTCGACATGTTGCGAGCCGCAATCAACCTGGTGTTGTCGTCGGCACTGATCATCGTGGGCACCAACTACAAGTTGCCGCTGTCCACCACCTATGTCACCTTCATGGTGGCGATGGGCACCAGTCTGGCCGACCGCGCCTGGACCCGCGACAGTGCCGTCTACCGCGTGACGGGCGTGCTCAGTGTCATCGGTGGATGGCTCATCACGGCAGGCATCACCTTTGCAGCGTGTGCGCTGGTGTGCCTGCTCATGCACTATGGCGGCATCCCGATCATGGCAGCGATGATGGCTGTTGTGGTCTATACGCTGGTGCGCAGCCACATCCGTTTCGGCAAAGACAAGCAGGATTCGCATCAAGAGCAGCTCTACAAGCTGATGATGCGCAGCCGCGACCCCGAGCTGGTGTGGGACCTCTTGCAACGCCACATCAGCCAGACGCAGTCGTCAGTGTGCCGCTTCACACTGCAGCACTACCAACAGATCATTGAGGGCCTCGCACACGAGCGCGTGCGGCAGCTGCGCGACGTGGGCAAGGACCTGCGGCGCGAGCAAGAAGAGCTCAAGCGCATCCGCCGCAAGGAGTTTCTGAGCCTGCGCCGCATCCCGCGCAACATCGCGCTCGAGCGCAACACATGGTTCCACCTGGGCGCCAACAGCAACCAGCAGTATATCTACACCCTCAAGCGCATGCTTGAGCCGGTCAAGGAGCACGTCGACAACAACTTCAGCCCGCTGCCCGACAGCTACCTCCAGGAGTTTGACCCGACCCGACACACCATCACCGAGCTGATGGAGGAGACGGTCAACATGCTTGAGAGCCGCGACTTCAATAACTACAAGCGTGTCATGAGCCAGGCCGACAAGTGCAAGGACGACCTGTCGCAACTGCGCGAGCAGTTGATTGACAACATGCAAGGCTCTGACAACTCGTCGAGCTACAAGACCGCCATCATCTATCTGACTGTGCTGCAGGAGAGCCAGGAGATGCTCAGCATCATGCGTCACCAGCTGCGCGCCGCCCAGAAGCTGCTCACCCGCGTCTGAGTGACTGATTGGGCACAGTTCTTTACATTAAGCGATTCTCTTCTTTTTTCGCCAGAAGTTAAAGCCAATTAACAAATGGCGAATTGGGGACGGTTCTTTTTGCGCCAAAAGTTAAAGTCGATTAACAAATGGCGGAAAAAGAACCGTCCCCAATCCGCCATTCGGGTGGATATTGTAAATTTGTGGGAAAAAACTAACTGAAGATGGACTTGAAGCAGGATTTTGTCGAGATGCTGCAGCGGCTGATGCCCGACGATGCCGAGGCGCTGTGCCGTGCCATCGGCGAAACCGAGCCGAGTGTGAGTGTGCGTGTCAACACGGCCAAGGGCGCAAGCGTGCCCGACGGCAGCAACCGGGTGCCCTGGTGCGAGAGCGGCTTCTATCTGGACGAGCGGCCTGCCTTCACCTTCGACCCGCTGCTGCATGCGGGCATGTACTATGTGCAGGACGCGTCATCGATGTTTATCTATCACGTCATCAAGTGCCTGGTCGACCGGCCGGTGCGCTATCTGGACCTGTGTGCAGCCCCCGGCGGAAAGACTACCGCCGCCTTGCAGGCACTGCCCGCAGGCTCGCTGGTGGTGGCCAACGAGATTGTGCCCGCGCGTGCCCGTGCGTTGGCCGACAACGTGATGCGCTGGGGCTCGGCCGATGCTGCTGTCACCTGCAACGCCCCGTCACAGCTGGGACGGCTGACCCATCAGTTTGATGTCGTGGCGACCGATGTGCCCTGCAGCGGCGAGGGGATGATGCGCAAGGACGCCGAGGCTGTGTCGCAGTGGTCGGCCGGACTGGTGGAGCAATGCGCCGCCCGCCAGCGCGACATCCTGCATGACATCTGGCCGGCGCTGCGCCCGGGCGGGCTGCTCATCTACAGCACCTGCACCTACAATCGCCAGGAGAACGAGGCGATGATCGAGCATATCATCGAGCATTATGGCGCCGAGCCGGTGGCAGTGCCTGTCAACGACGAGTGGGGCATCGTCCCCGCACTGGACACCAATCTGCCATGCTACCGCTTCATGCCGCACCGCACGCGCGGCGAGGGACTGTTCATGGCCGTGCTGCGCAAGCCCGACGGTGCACGCCAACACATCCGAATAGCCAAAAACACATCAACTAAGGTCCCTGCCACAGCCAAGCAAGTGCGTGTCTGGCTGCTGTCCGACCGCGACTACGACCTGAGCCAACATGGCGACGACATCGTGGCAAACCCCAAAGTCCATGCCGACCTGCTGGCCGCGCTGCGCGGCGCGTGCAACGTCATCCACTCGGGTGTGAGCGTGTGCACCCTCAAGGGCAAGAACCTTGTGCCGCACCTGTCGCTGGCACTGAGCACCGCCCTCGACCGTGCCTCGGTGGTCAGGTGCGAGGTCGACTACCCGACCGCCGTAGCCTATCTGCGCGGCGAGGCCATCACCGTCGCCGCCGCTCGCGGCCCGGTGCTGGTGACACACCGCCAGGCTCCGCTGGGCTGGGTCAACAACCTGGGCAACCGCGCCAACAACCTCTACCCCAAAGGCCTGCGCATCGTCAGCAAAAACAGTCCCGACCACGCGCCATGCGTGGTCGGGATGAGAATGGATTGAGGTTTCACTACCTCGCCTCACATTGTTCAGTTGGCAATCATTTGCCGAGCATGATGTTGATGGTCAGATTGGCATCCGACACATCCACGATGCCATCACCATTGACATCGGCTGCCGGCACGGCAGCGGTCTTGCCGAGCATGATGCTGATGATGAGATTGACATCGGCCACATCAACCACTCCGTCGCCATTGACATCGCCCTTCAGGCCCTCGGGCATGAGCGACTCAAATGCTCCCGTATAGTGCACCGCGAAATTGTCCAGATAGGTCTTGGAATTCTTGCTTCCGCCGACCATGTTGATCCTGAACCTCATCGTCCCGTCGGCCGTCAGGTTCCAGGAGATTGTCTCGTCAGACCTTGCCGCCACCTCGCGAGCCTCAGTGTCGACCTCCTCCCAAGTCTGGCCCTGATCATACGAGCAGGAGAGTTTCAGCTTGGCTATGGCCGTTGTGGGATTGGACACGCGCAGCGACACCTGATAGGGATGGCACTGGATGTCGGTAGTCATCTCAATCTTTCCACCACTGACGATGCCACAAGCATGCTGCCCGTCGCAATAGTCCTGTGACGGTTGTGCCACCGACGCCTTAGTGAACGACCACAGGGCAAAGTCGCCACGGACATCGGTCGCCATGGTCGACGTGGTGACCGGCATCAACTCGAACGTCTCGACTGCCGACTCGCGGTTGGGCGTGTTGTCGACGGTGAAATAAATCACCCCATTGTTCTCTCTGATGTTTGTGAGCATAAAATCTAACGGCAGCCCATCCCAAGTCTTGAGCGAGGGCTGTGTGACAAACGACAGCTCAGAGTTTCCCAGTGTGCCGGGGAAGGGGTCAGAGGCATTCGCCCCAGAGGTTGTGTTACCCGCTCTGAGCAGCTCATAATAGTTGCGTTCGGCCAGCGCATTGACGGCATTGTTATCCCACACATCCTGATTGGTCGAGTCGACGCGCACCACCAGCATGCCATGGCCTGGCAAATAGGTGTCCCAACGTGTCTTCTGCCTGTTGTCGAGCATGAAGAACTCGCCCCGTATGGGAGAACGCATGATAAAACCCTCGTGCGAGGTTCCGACATAGTTCAACTGATAATCGCCTGTTGATTTGATCTCGGTCGGTGTTGCCCAGCCCAGCGCATAGCGTTCCCAGATGCTGTAGGCACACGGGGTACGCCCATAGTTGTACGATCCGCCAGATGCCATCACATCCCATTCACCCGGGTCATGGCTCTGTCCCTCTTCTGAATAGTTGGTGTCATAGAGGTCAGGCAAGCCCAGCGCATGGCTGAACTCGTGGCACATGGTGCCGATGCCCAACGGCATCGGATAGCCTTGCGACTCCCATCCGTAGATCTCGGTCGAGCTGGCATAGCGTCCCATGCGCTTGTTGTCATAGTAGAGATATGACCAGCTGTCCCGGTCATACAGTACCGACTGATGCGGCCACAGATATCCGCTGTTATTGCCACTGTAGTTGGCCGAATATCCCGCCACCAGGAAGTAGACCATGTCAATCTCTCCATCATGATTGTTGTCATAGACGCTGAAGTCCACATCGCTGTTGACAGCATCAAGCGCAGCCTTAAAAATGCGCCAAGAGTTGTTGGTCGAGTTATGGTCGGTCGACGCAAAGTTTACATTCACCGGGCCGACAATGTCAAACGTCGGCGCAAAAATGCCTCCCGACTGCTCCTTGAAATAGTCGTGCATCGAGCCGGTGCAGTTCTGCCGCCTGCCGTTGAAGTCAAAGTGGTCGAACCCCTCCTGATTGACCATCTTGTCATAGAAATCATAGGGGTTGCTCATTCCAAACTGCCGGTCGGTGTAGTTGATGAGCACAATCAGTCCCCGAAAGTTGGAGTAGTCGACAGTCGGAGCCTTGGCAGTCGCGATGGTGGGGCGTGCCGCGCGAGCACGGTTGCGCTGTGCTGTGATGACCATCTGGCTCGAGCGCAGGTGTTTGCCCACTTGCTGCAGCAAGTTGCTCTCGTGTGCCGAACGCAGCTGGGCATTGTGCGCCACCATGCCTGAGGCCACCAGCACGTTACCCTGCTTGACGGCATACTGATAATCACCATTTTCTGTTTTCAGCACGGTGTAACCGTCCTCAGTCGTGTTGTAGTGAAAGAATTCATCGCCCACCAAACGGAGCATCAATGTTGTGCCGTCGCTTTGCTTGACCTTGGCCAGGGTTTTGTCGGCCGGAATCGCCCAGCACACGGCTGCTCCAAGGAAGATCGCAATCAAGAAAGTTGTAATTTTTCGCATATTTCCGCTTTTTGTTTTTGAGTGATTAAGGCCACTTTAAAAAGTGGACCCAGTGAATGATATCTCCTTCGCAAAAAATGAGGTGTGGCAAACACGACCTGTCAGTTATCTTTGTCACACCTCATCAGCTTCACAGTCTCAAAGCATCAAGCCTTGCCCAGCATGATGTTGACAATGATGTTGACATCAGTGATGTCGACCTCACCGTCGCCAGTGACATCGGCCTCATCGACAATCGGCGCCTTGCCCAGCATCATGTTGATGACCATGTTGACGTCGGCCACGTCGACCTCCCCGTCGCCGGTGACATCGCCCACAACACCGCCACCATGCACGATGTCCTCGCCATAGTAGATTGAGAAGTCATCGATATAGCACTTCTTACTCGAGCTGCCGCCAGTGACATTGAGGCGATAGCGCACGGGCTGATCGGTCTTGATGCTCCACGTCAGGTAGTCCTCAGTGTTCGAATTGACAATCTTGACATCGCTCAATGCCGTCCATGAGGCACCCTGGTCCACCGAATAAGAGAGCTTGAACTTGGGAGACGTCGTGGTGGGGTTGTACACATGGAGTTGCACCAGATAAGCCGTCTTGTTGAAGTCGGACGTCATGGTCAGAGCTCCACCGCTGAGTATGCCCACGGCATTCTCACCAAACTTGCTGCCCTCCTCGGTCGGCGACATGACATTGGCCTTGGTAAAGGTCCATGTCGCAAAATTGCCCTGCACGTTGGCTTGGCTGGTCGATGTGGTGACAGGCATGTTCTCGAAGTCCTCAATCATGCTCACCATGTTGCCCTCATAGAGCACGTCGAATGTGATCTCGCCCGAAGCCTCGGTGATAGAGTGGATGACAAACTCATTGCTCTTGCCTGTCCACGTATGCAGGTTGGGAGTGGTCTCATTGGTGAGCAGCGACACCGATGCAGTTCCGGGGAAGGGGTCAGAGGCAACATCACCCTCAGTCGAATTGCCTGCTCTGAGCAGCTCATAGTAGTTGTGGCTGGGGTTATTGTTCACCCTATTATTGAGCCACACGCTCCAGTTCGACGAGTCGACGCGGCACACAAGCATGCCGTGTCCCGGCAGATAATAGTCCCAACCGGTCTGCTGACGATTCTCAAGGATGAAAAATTCTGACTCTTCCGGGGTCTTGAGAATAAATCCTGTGTTAGACTCGTTCAGCGCCCCCATTGAATAGCTGCCCTCGCTCGTAATGACCTCAGGGGCTGCCCAGCCCAGCGAATATCTCTCGAACAACGAGTAGCCGCACGGGGTGCGCGAATAGTTGTGGCCGCCTCCGCCTGCCATCAGGTCCCACTCGCCCGGATGATGGCTCTCGCCACCACTCTGCGAATAGTCGGCATCATAGAAGTCAGGGAATCCAAGCACATGGCTGAACTCGTGGCAGAACGTGCCGATGCCCTCGATAGTCATCGAACTGGGATCGCTCGTCCAGCCATAAAGCTCGGTCGAGCACGCATAGTCAGAGAATGACTTACCGTCGTACGACGCGCCAGACAATCTGCTGCGATGGGGCCAAAGGTAGCCCGAGTAGTTGCCCGAGAAGCTCGAGCTCGGGCCGGCGCACAAGAAGAACACCATGTCCACGACACCGTCGTTGTCGGTATCATAGTCAGCATAGTTCACACTCGAGTTGGCAAGGCTCAAAGCCGACTTAAAGACATTTGTCGAGTTGTTGTTAGCCAAGGTACTCCTGTAGCCGACCTTGACCGGTCCAACGATATCGAAGTGCGGCTTAAAGCGTCCACCTGACTGCTCGTCAAAGTAGTCGCGCACACTGCCCGTGCACCTGACATTATCGCCATTTTCGTCGACATATCCGGTGAAACCCTCGTCATTGACCATGTGATCGTAGAACGATGCAGGATCATCCATCGAGAACGTCTTGTCACTAAACTCAATGAGGATAATCAGCCCCTTGAACTTGCTGTAGTCGTAACGCTGGATTTTGCTGGGCCGGCCATCACGGTCGCTTCGTGCCACCTTCGAGCGCTCAACGGCCTCGCGGTCGGTCATGCGCTTGGACTGACCTTGCAGCAGCGCCTGCTCGCTGGCAGGACGCACAGCGGCGTCGTGTGCCAGCACACCGGTGGACACGAGACGATTGCCCTCGCGGCGAGCATACTCATAGCCACCGTTCACGTTCAGCAACACGGTGTATCCATCGTCGGTTGTGACAAAGCTGTAGAACTCATCACCATTGAGGGTGATGGTCAGCATGGTGCCATCAGGTTGCTGCACCTTGGCTGCCCCACGATGTGCAGGAATGGCCCATGTCGAAACCACGGCCAGCATCATCGCTGCAAATAAAAGAATCTTTTTCATTATCGGTTTGTTTTTGCTTGACTGGCAAGCGGTTATTAAATAGGTTTCATGTCAATGTATGCCTCAGTCGCGAGCCAGGACGAGACTTAAAGCCTGCAAATTTCGGAAAATCCTCACAAACTCACAAATAAAAAATGTGAAAAAAGCGACTAGCCCTTTACACTCAAAATGTTCCACGGCTCACAAAGTTATTAACAATCAGCCCAACTTATCAACATTTCAATGTATTTAACGCATTTTATAACCGATGTTCCACGAAAAAGCATTTCCTTTGCACCCGTGAAACATTATTGTTACTGAAACTTATGGGAAAAACAATCGCAATAGCCAACCAGAAGGGTGGCGTGGGAAAGACAACCACTGCCATCAACCTGGCGGCATCACTGGCCATGAACCACAAGCGTGTCCTGCTCATCGACGCCGACCCACAGGCAAACGCAACATCGGGACTCGGAGTCGAGCCTAAGCAGATGACATCGACAATCTATGAGTGCCTCGTCGACGACTACCCCATGCACAGCGCAGCTGTCTCAACATGCGTCGACGGCCTGGACATCGTCGGCTCGCGCATCGACCTGGTCGGAGCCGAGCTCGAGCTGGTCAACAAGGACGACCGCGAGAATGTGCTGCGACGATCGATTGACTACGTCAAAGCGGCCTACGACTACATACTGGTGGACTGCAGCCCATCGCTGGGACTGATCACGGTCAACGCGCTCACTGCCGCCGACAGCGTCATCATCCCCGTCCAGGCCGAGTACTTCGCCCTGGAGGGCATCAGCAAGCTGCTCAACACCGTGCGCATCATCAAGTCGAAACTCAACACCGGCCTGCGCATCGAGGGATTCCTCCTCACCATGTATGACGCACGACTGCGACTGGCCAACCAGATCTATGAGGAGCTGAAGAGCCACTTCGGCGACATGGTCTTCAACACGGTCATCCCACGCAACATCAAGCTCAGCGAGGCACCCAGCCACGGATTGCCTGCCATACTCTACGACCCCAACAGTCGAGGAGCCACCAGCCACCTGCAGCTGGCACGCGAGCTCATCGCCAAAGACCGACACGCAAAGTAGCTCTTAGACTTTAGTCCTTAGTTTTTAGACTTTAGATGCTAGACGCTAGACTTTAGTTCTTAGATAGACTTTAGACGTGGTCGGAACTCGTTAACCGAATTAATTGCACTAAATTGCAACAATTACTGCGCTGCGCTTGTCCTTCGGGCTCCCGTCAGGTCGTGAGCACGGCGTGGGTGTTGAGAGGACAAAAGCAGTAGGCGTGGGGCACACCACCACCAACCCCTCCAATCTCAGGAGCAAAGCTCTCTCAAAAACTCGATAACCGAAACCAAAAGATAGATGAAACGAAATGCACTGGGCCGAGGACTAGACTCGCTCATCTCGATGGATGACATCCAGACGGGCGGCTCGTCGGCCATCAACGAAATCGCCATCTCGCAAATCAGCCCCAACCCCGACCAGCCACGTCACACATTCGACGAGACCGCGCTCGAGGAACTGGCATCGTCCATCCGCGAGCTGGGCATCATCCAGCCGCTGACACTGCGCAGCATCGGCCCCAACCAGTACCAGATCATCTCGGGCGAGCGCCGATACCGAGCTGCAAAGCTGGCCGGACTGGAGACCGTGCCGGCCTACGTGCGCACCGCCGGAGACAGCGAGGTGACCGAGATGGCACTGATTGAGAACATCCAGCGCGAGGACCTCAATGCCATCGAGATTGCGCTGACGTTCCGCAAGCTCATTGACCAGTACAACCTGACGCAGGAGCGGCTGAGCGAACGCATCGGAAAGAACCGAGCCACCATCGCCAACTTCCTGCGACTGCTCAAGCTGCCGGCCGAGGTGCAGCTGGGACTGCGCGACAAGGCTGTGGACATGGGACACGCACGCGCGCTGCTCTCGATCGACAAGCCGTCGCTGCAGCTCAAGCTATACAACGAGACACTCAAGCGCGGACTGTCGGTGCGACAGGTCGAGCAGCTGGCGAAGCAATACCAGCAGGCCGACGCACTGGGACAAGCCGCCCCCGAGCCTCCCGCACGCCGCAAGCCAGCACGCGACTACGCCATCCTGCAGAAGCACCTCAGCGGGGCATTCGGAGTGCCGGTCAAGGTCAGCTGCAATGCCGACGGCAAGGGAAAGATTGCCTTCGCCTTCAGCAGCACCGAGCAACTGGAGCAGATCATCACCCTGTTTGACCAACTCAAAAGCAAGTGAGCCACCGCCACACATACCGCAACGGCTGGCGCACGGCACTGACGCTGTGCCTGCTGGCGTTGTGCCAGCTGGCCGCGCACGCCACAGCCGACACCACCCTGGTGCGCCCCAGCCGTGTGCGCACGTCGGTGGTGGTGCCCGACGACACGGCACGGCGCGTCACGGTGGTCGACCTGGCAGGCGACACATTGCGCTTTGCCAGCGCCGACTCGCTGCGAGGCATCGACGGCATCGAGCTGCTGCCCGACACCACGACGGTGGCCCAACTAGGACGTGTGCGCGTGTTCAATCCCGACCCCCAGCGCGCCCTGTGGCTGTCGGCACTCTGCCCGGGACTGGGCCAGGTCTACAACCGGCGCTACTGGAAGCTGCCCATCGTCGTGGGAGCCTTTGTCGGCCTGACATACGGCACAGCGTGGAACAATCGCATGCTCAGCGACTATAGCCGCGCCTACCGCGACGCGATGGACAACGACCCCGACACACGCAGCTACATGGACTTCTATCCGCCCACCGTCAAGGAGAGCGACCTGGACATGGCATGGCTGCAGAAGGCACTGCGCAACAAGCGCAACTACTATCGCCGATACCGCGACATCTGCATCATCGGCATGGTGGCGGTCTATCTGATCAACATCGTCGACGCATACGTCGACGCATCGCTGGCACACTTCGACATCTCGCCCGACCTGTCGATGCAGGTGCGCCCGGCCGTCATGGCACCGGCGCAGCCCACCACGTCGCCCCTGCGGGCCTCCGTGGGCCTGCAGTGCGCCTTTAGTTTTTAGACTTTGGCGTTAGGCGAGGTCGAAAAAAAGAAATAATTGCACTAATGTGCAAGAATTACTGCGCTGCGCTTGCCCTTCGGGCTCCCGTCCGGTCGTGAGCACTGCGTGGCTGTTGAGAGGATAAAAAGCAGTAGGCGTGGGTCATACCACTCCCAACCACTCCTAGCTTAGGAGGGGAGCTGCGACAAAACTCGAAAACTCGTAACTCGAAACTAGAATAAAGAAATATGAGACATTATTTGACACTACTCGGTGCGGCGCTGGTCGTGATGACGACCTGGGCTGGGCCACGCAACAACATCCTCACGCTCAAGCAGTCGATCACCGACAACGACATCGTGTTCCCCGAGAGCTTCGAGACCAACACGCACGAGCTGATGGAGAACTGGTATCTGCAGAACTACACCATCCTCGATGCCGATGTCGAGAACAAGTCGGCCGGCGAGGTCAGTGAGCAGGAGTATATCAAACGATTGTCGGCGCTGCCAACGGTCATCGAGATGCCCTACAACCAGGTGGTCCGCAGCTACATCGACCGATATATCAAGCGCAACCGCACCCTGGTCGAGGAGATGCTGGGCATGAGCCTCTACTATATGCCCATCTTCGAGCAGGCACTGGAAAAAGAGGGACTGCCGCTCGAGCTGAAGTACCTGCCCGTGATCGAGAGCGCGCTCAACCCCAACGCCGTGTCGCGCGCCGGAGCGGCAGGTCTGTGGCAGTTCATGGTGGGCACTGGCAAGGGACTGGGACTGGAGGTGAACTCGCTGGTCGATGAGCGACGCGACCCCTACCGCTCGTCAGAGAAGGCTGCCACCTATCTCAAGGATCTGTACAGCATCTACAACGACTGGTCGCTGGCCATTGCAGCCTATAACTGCGGCCCAGGAGCCGTCAACAAGGCACTCAAGCGCGCTGGCGACGGCGAGAACGGACAGAACAAAGACTTCTGGGAAATCTACAACTATCTGCCAAGAGAGACCCGAGGCTATGTGCCAGCGTTCATCGCAGCCAACTATGTGATGACCTACTTCAAGTACCACAACATCAGCCCGGGCCTGGCACGCAAACCGCTCATCACCGACACCATCAGCATCAACAACCGCGTGCACTTCAACCAGATTGCGCACGTGCTCAATATGCCCATCGAGGAAATCCGAGTGCTCAACCCGCAATACCGCCAGGACGTCATCCCGGCGGGCACACGCCCCTACACACTGGTGCTGCCATCGCAGCAGGTCTACAGCTACATCATGAGCGAGGACAGCATCCTGGCCTACAAACCCGAGGTCTATAACCACCGCGAGGTGGTCGAGCCCGGCGGCTCACAGGCCAGCGCCGACAAGGACGACGCCAACTACACCTACGAGAACAAGCTCGTCACCGAGTATCACAAGGTGCGACGCGGCGAGACGGCAAGCAGCATCGCCGCACAATATAGCATGAGCCTGAGCACATTCAACTCGCTCAACGGCCTGGGTGGAGGCAAGGTGCGACGCGGACAGGTCGTAAAGGTGCAGAAGACCAAGCGCGTACGCGTGGCCAAGGAGGAGGCTGGCGAACTGATGGCACAAAACAACGTCAGTGAGGGTGAGCCTGAACATGGCAGCACCGACGAGCCCGACGACAACGAGGACGAGCAGATCGACGAGGTCAAGCAGGTGGAGCGTGCAGCAGCCGAGTCGCGCCGACGCGGACCGCAGACCGTGCACATCGAGTCGCCAAAGCCACAACCCAAGGTCGAAAAACCCCGACAGGAGACGCGGCAGGACTCGCGACAGTGGCAGAAACGCAACGAACGCTATGCCGACAAGCGCAGCAAGCGAGGCCACTACAGTCAGGAGGAGACCTACAAGAAGTCGCGCAGCAGCAGCAAGCGAGGCGACAGCGCAAAGCGGGGCCACCGGGCACACGTCGAAAAGCCAGCCCCCACCACCGAATATAACATCAAGCGCGGCGAGTCGCTCAGCGAGATTGCCGAGAAGACAGGCACCACCGTCGATGCCCTGCGCAAGGCCAACGGCATCAGCGGCGACAAGATCAAGGCTGGCGACAACATCAAGATTCCCGGCAAGGGCGGCAAGGCAAGCAAAGCCAGCAGCAAGAAACAAGAGGCAAAAAGCAAGAAACAGGCCAGCGGCAGCAAGTCGTCGGCCAAGAAGTCAAGCGGCAAAAAGCGCCGCCGCTAGCAGAACCTTATCTCAAATCCCTCAGGACGGCGGCAGCTGGGCAGCTCCCCGACGTCCCTAATGTCGCATTACCCACAATCCGCGACGCAGAAATGGGAACGGCCATCGGGATCGTTCCCATTTTTTTGCACGTTATCAGAAAAAAATTGTACTTTTGCGGCCACAAAAAAACAACACTGACAATGAAAAGAATCTTACTGCTGACAACAATGATGGTAATGACAGTGGCCGGTTGGGCCGCTGTGTGGGGAGATGTGGACGGCAACGGCACAGTCGATGTGGCCGACGTCAATGCCGTCATCAATGCGATGCTGGGCAAGACTGCGGCCACCCAACTGACGACAAGCGATGTCACCGGTGACGGCGCGGTCGATGTGGCCGACGTCAACATGGTCATCAACATCATGCTGGGCAAGGCCGTGCAGCCACAGCCCGAGCTCACCGGCTATGACTATGTGTGGGACACGACCGTGCTGCCCGAGATACACATCACCGTGAGCCTCGCCGAGTGGAACCGGCTGCTGCAGCTCTATGACGATGATCCCACCACCGGCGAGTATATCATGGCCGACCGGTTTGACTTTGTGCAACGGGGCGACACGACAAGTGTGGCCGACGGCGGCGTGCGCATCAAGGGCAACACCTCGCGGCGCCGTCCCGAGGGCGACCGAGGCCAGATGCACCAGGCCGGACAAACCGACTGGCACCACTTCCACCTGGGCATCAACCTGCGCAAGTTTTATAAGGACGAGGAGCACACCCTGCAAGGCGTGCGCAAACTGCACCTCAAGTGGTTTAAGGACGACGCTGCCTACGTCCGCGAACTGTTCTGCTTCGACCTGTTCCGCCGCGCCGGCGTGTGGACCGCGCCGCGCAGTCACTACTGCCGTCTGTGGCTCAAGGTGGCGGGCGACCCGGCAGAGACCTACTATGGCATCTACGAGATGAACGAGCCCATCGACGAGAACTACCTCAAGCAGCGCAATGACTCGCTGCACTTCGGCTCACACCAGGGCAACCTGTGGAAGTGCAAATATGTCGGCAAGCCCGCAAGCCTGACCGACCCCAACAACGCCGACTACTGGTATGATGACGACACCAGCGGCGACCACACCTACACCCTGCAGACCAACACCAAGCGCTTTGACGCGGCCAAGGCCCAGCTCATCGACTTCCAGCTCAAGCTCAACGGCAAGGGGCGCGAGAGCTTCTACACCTGGATCAACCAGGTGTGCGACGTCGACCTGCTGCTGCGCACCTACGCCGTGAGCGTGGCCGTGGGCATGTGGGACGACTACTGGAACAACGGCAACAACTACTACCTCTATTTCACCACCGAAGACCTGCTTGACTACCGGGTCTATCTGTTGCCCTACGACTACGACAACTCGCTGGGCACCAGCCTGCAGTGCGGCGCGCAGAACGATGCCGGACGGCAGAACCCGCTGCAATGGGGCCAGGACGGCAACCCGCTCATCCGCCGACTGCTCGAGTATGACGACTTCAAGGCCAAGTATCTGCAATATCTGCGCGAGCTGGTCGACCCCGACAGCGACATGATGCACTATCTGGACGCACGCGAGCGCATCGAGGCCTGGCACAGCATGATCGCCCCATACGTGGCCAACGACACCGGCGAGGACATGGAGATCATCGACCAGCCGGCATGGTGGGGCAACCACAGAGAGTATCGCCTGCTCGACCCCGACCCCAACGTCAACTTCTTCCGAGTCAAGGCCGCTTCAATCGCTGCCGCCCACTGACGCCCTCCCCCACTCCCCTCCCCCTCCAGGGGATGGGTGAGGGGTTGGGTCAACCCACTTCATGAATGATTCTGACTCACCAGGTGTAGACAGCTCCCCTCCCCTTTCCCAAAGGGGAGGGGGTTGGGGGTGGGGTTTCGCCCCCCCATCGTGGTGACAACGATGCAAGTTGGGTCAGAAAAAACGATGAAGCTGGGTCACTTTTTGTTACTGGCAGCAAAGTTAATGTTTTTTCTTTGCATCATTAGGGACGGTTCTTTTTGCTGCATTTTTCCCAATTATGCAACAACAGGGACGGTTCTTTTTGTTGCATTTTTCCCAATTATGCAACAACAGGAACCGTCCCAAGCGTTACGCAACATACTGAATTTGTGGCGACAACCCCTCACCTAACCTCTCCCCTATCAGGGGAGAGGGACTTAGCCACCTTTTCCCCCTCCCCTGATTCCCAAAGGGGAGGGGGTTGGGGGGCGCTCCCCGGCGTTCCTATACGACCGCCAACACCCCGTGGCCACAAATTCGCCCAAACAAAAAATGCAACAAAAAGAACCGTCCCCAATGACGCATTTTCCCAAAAAATGCAACAAAAAGAACCGTCCCTAATGACGCATTTTCCCAAAAAAATGCAACAAAAAGAACCGTCCCTAATGACGCGTTTTCCAAAAAATGCAACAAAAAGAACCATCCCTAATGATGCATCAAACCTCGGGTCCGCTGGGGGAGAACTGAGGTGATAAATCTGGCCGGACGGGGGCAAACAGGGAGATTATGGATTAATGATGACAGCTTGGTGGCACAGGACCAGCACCGTGGCCATCAGGGCGATGTAGGCCACCATGAACAGGCCGAACGAGCGCCGGTGCCAACAGGTGAGCACAGTGACGGCGGCCAACGCCATCCACCAGGGCTGGAACGGCAGGATGTAGCGACTGACGGTGCCGCCGGTCATATAGGCGATGGCGACAGCGCACACCATGGGCAGCCATGCCCAGGCGGCCCACGACCAGCCGCGGCGCCACGAACGGAACAGGTAGAAGTAGAGCACCACCCCCGACAGCACATACCACCCCAGCCGCAGCCGCGGCGCGACACTGAGCCAGGTGGCCGGCTCGTCCTGCGGCAGCCACGGGAAGGGGATGACCCACTGCACGCCACAGGCGAGCGGCAGGTGGAGCATCCGCTGCCACACAGAGTAGCTGAAATAGTCGCCCATGAGTCGCTGATAGGCACCATCGGCAGCAAACATGGTGGCCATGCCACCCTCGCCGGTGACGTTGTTGACCTGCTGCACGACGGTGTAGTGGTCGGTCATGGCCATGCCCAGGACCCAGCCCGCCAGCGCGATGAGCAGCAGCGCGGCATGATATCGCCACTGCCTCATGCGCCCAACCAGCGCCATCATAACGACACCGACCAGCACAAAGTTGACATATTTGGCCCTGACGGCGGCCAGGATGATGCAACCCAGGGCAAACATGAGGAGTAGGGAGTAGGGAGTAGGGAGTAGAGAGCCTCGCTGTTCGCTGTTCGCTGCCCGCTGTTCGCTGTTCGCTCCGGGCAGCAGACTGTGGGCGATGAGGGTGATGGCAAGGTAGACCCACGGCTCCTTGAGCATCTGCGCCCCCTGCGACATGAAGTAGGCCAGCACGGCGGTCATCGCCATGGCCAGAGTTGCCGCGCGTTGCGGCCGGGTCACGGCGACGCGTGCCGCCAGGCGTCCGGCGAGCACGATGGTGACCAGTGTGGCCAGCACATTGGCAGCAACAGGCCAGATGACGCTCACCCCCAGCACGCGCCACAGGGCAATGATGAGCATCGAGTAGCCCCAGAAGGTGACCTTGGGCTCGACGGCGCTGCCATCATAGTGCGCCAGCGCCCAGTCGTAATACTGGCTGGCATCGCCTGTGAGCGACGGCATGGCAAACGATGCTCCACAGGCCACCGTGCAGTGGTGCAGAAAGGGCAGTGCGATGGCCGCGAGCACTAGCGCCGCCGCCAGCAGCACCGCGCGTCCCGCCATGGTGGCACAGTGCGAGCGGACACAGAGGGCGCGCGGCACCAGATAGGCCACAGCCAGTGCTGCCGTGGCACGCATCGCCTCAGCCGCGGGCAGCAGCATCAACGCCGCGGCGGCGACGGCCATCAGCGCCACCGCCTCGGCAGCGGCGATCCAGGTGATATGTCGTGTTGAGGCAGCCATTGTCACGACAAAGGTAAGTGTTTTTCGGATAAAAAGGGAAATTTCACCACAAAAAATCATTTTTCTGGGCCAAATGTTGCTGCATCAGACAAAAAAGTTGTAATTTTGCTTTTTGAAGTTGAGCTGATTAGCGATTTGCGATTTGCTAAACACTAGACTCTAAACTCTAAACTTCATGTTTCTGGCGTTGCTGAACGTTAGAAACTTGAATTGACCGACGATGGCAGACGAAATTATTCAAATCGACATCGACCAGGTGCTGCGCACTCGTGCCGCGCGCTACTACCGGTTCATCCCGCGTTTTGTGGTGAACTGGCTCAAGCGTCTGGTGTGCGAAGACGACCTCAACGCGCTGTTGCGCAAGATTGGCGACAAGCGCGATGTCGAGGCCGCCGACGTGGTGCTGTCCGAGCTCGACATCACGCTGCGCCCCACGGGCCTGGAGAACATCCCCGGTCAGGGCCGGTTTATCTTTGCCAGCAACCACCCGCTGGGTGGTCTGGACGGCTTGGCGCTGATCTCGCTGTTTGGCCACCACTATGGCGGCAACATCCGTTTTCTGGTCAACGACCTGCTGATGGCCGTGGCCCCGCTGCGCGGCATCTTCTTGCCGGTCAACAAGTTTGGGCGGCAGTCGCGGCAGGCAGCCACGCTCATCGAGCAGGAGTATGCCAGTGACCGCCAGATGCTCACCTTCCCGGCTGGCCTGTGCTCACGCCGCCAGCCCGACGGCCGCATCGCCGACCTGCGGTGGCACAAGTTTGTCATCACCAGCGCCATCCAGCACCGGCGCGACATCATCCCCGTCTACTTCGAGGGGCAGAACTCGGCCAGCTTCTATCGTGCCGCGCAGTGGCGCAAACGCCTGGGCATCAAGTTCAACCTCGAGCAGATCTTGCTGCCACGCGAGGTGATGAACAACCGCGGCGCCACGTTTGGCATCCATGTGGGGCGTCCCATCAGCTGGCAGAAACTCGACGCCACGCACGCCACGCAGCAGGCGGCCACACTGCGCGACATCGTCTATCACCTCACCCCCTAAAATCGTCACAGTGCATACACCGAACGACATCATCCCCCCCGTCGACCCCCGGCTGATTGAGTCGGAACTCACCAGCCAGCGTTTCTTGCGTGCGACCAATCGTGCCGGCAACCACATCTATGTGGTGGACGCGTTCAACTCGCCCAACACCATGCGCGAGATTGGCCGGTTGCGCGAAGTCTCGTTCCGTGCCGGCGGCGGCGGCACGGGCAAGGCCTGCGACATCGACGAGTTTGACCTGATGGACCCTCCGTGCCGGCAGTTGTTGGTTTGGAACCCCGAGGCGCACGAGATAATTGGTGCCTATCGCTATATTCTGGGCAGTGACATCCGCATCCTGTCTGACGGCACGCCGCGCATTGCCACAGCCCACATGTTCCGATTCTCGGACCACTTTATGCGGGGCATGCTTCCCTACACCATCGAGTTGGGACGCTCTTGGATTAAGCCCGAGTATCAGTCTACTCGTGCTGGTGTGCGTGCCATCTACACGCTCGACAACCTGTGGGACGGGCTGGGCGCGCTGACGGTGCTTCACCCCGAGGTGAAGTATCTGTTCGGCAAGATGACGATGTATCCCAGCTATGACCGGGTTTGTCGCAACTTATTGTTACATTTCCTGCATCTTTACTTCCCCGATCCCGACCAAATCATCCGACCCATCGAGCCGCTTACCGGCACGCATAGCGACGAGGCCGAGCAGGGGTTCTTTGTGGGTGGAGACTTCAAGGAGGACTACCGCCGGCTCAACACCTTTGTTCGCGCTCACGGCATCAACATTCCGCCGCTGATCAACGCCTACATGGGGCTGTCGCCGTCGATGCGCATCTTGGGCACGGCCATCAACCACGAGTTTGGCGAGGTCGAGGAGACAGGCTTGCTCATCACCATCGCCGACATCTTCGACGACAAGATTCGCCGCCACGTGGCGTCGTTTCAGCACTGAGAAAGAATGAAATTTAAGTTCCTAGTGTAGTAAAGTAGTATTGTACTAATGTAGTGTAGAAATGTAGTAAGGCCGTTACCTTACTATTTCTAATTCATAATTTGCATGTCCGCGTATGCGCCAGCCGATGATTATGGCCTTACTACCATACTACCATACTACCCTACTACTCTACTACTCTACTACTCTACTACTCTACTACCTCAGCATCGTGGGCAGCATGATCGACACACGCACCACCATGCAGACCATCCATCCGGGATGGAACTGGATTGGGCCGTTGTCAATCTACAACCTGAGTCTGCAAGAGGCGTTTGCCGACCTCAACCCCACCCGTGGCGATATGATCAAGAGCAAGACCCAGGTAGCCTTCTACGACGGCTACAAGTGGGAGGGCGACCTCACCGCAGTCGTCCCGGGCATGGGTTACTACTACAAGTCGTGCAACACGCAACCGGTGGAATTCCACTATCCCACCATCGATGCCAGCTATGTGCAAGCGGCCCCACCGGTGATGCGCGCTCCGGCCGACTTGCCGTTCACCCCGGTCGACCACCATCAGTTCAGCGACAACATGAATGTGGTGGCACGCATCGTCAAGGACGGTGTCGGCATGGATGACCTGTGCCTGGCGGCGTTTGTCGACGGCGAGTGCCGCGGCGTGACCACCGCCACCGACGACGGCCTGTATCTTCTCACCATCGCCGGCAATGCCGACGAGGCTGGCAAGAATGTGTACTTTGCCACTGTCTATGGCGGTGAGAAGGTGTGGTTTGCCGAGCGTCTGCACTGGCTCAGCGACTGGATTTATGGCGACCTTGAGCAGCCGCAGGTGTTTGACCTCAACAACACCTCGGGTGTTGCCAACGTGATGGCATCGACATCCATCACCATCACCCCGACAGTGGTCACCGATGTGATCAATGTGCGTGCGGGCGACCTCCTGGGTGAGGTCAAGGTCTACACGCTCGATGGCAAGTGTGTCGACAAGTTCACCCTCGATGACAACCAGGCGACCCTCAACCTGAGTAGCCTCATCGCCGGAATCTACTTTGTGGAGGTCTCCACCCAGGGCGGCCAGCGCGCCATCCAGCAGATCATCAAGCGTGATTAATGCACAGAATGCTTCTGGCCTTGCCCAGAAAAAGCAAAATAAGCACGATGAATCGTGCTTATTTTGCTTTCGCCCCCCATATCTGTCAATAATCCCTAGCTTCCCTGAAGTTCCGCCAGTAGAAAAACTTGCTCGCGACTAAAGTAGTAGGATAGTGGTGCCTATACATGATGGTGACAGTGTGCAGAGTGGCGGCGGAGTAGCACAAAGGGAACAGCTTTTTTAGTTAATATTATACAACTTAATCTTTATTAACAATTAGGAGTATTGATGTTAATAGTATTTAGTAGTACTTTTGCACTTTATTAGATAGAACTCCATAATTATTGTATTCAAGACAGCCCAATAAATATGAAAATGAAAGATTGTCGCATTAGGATAGTGTTTGCCTTGGCGATGTTGCTGCTTTGTTCGTTGGCGGCGAGTGCCATCAGTGGCAACTTTTGTGACGCGGGCGGCGGCACCTACATGTGTAACATCTATGTTGCCGAGGTGAGCCATGGCAAAAGCTATCAATGGTGCACCGGAATCAACGAAGACACGGGAATGAACAATTTCCGTGGCTTTGAGACCGATTACGGCGGCGAACTGACGATAGGGGCTCCAACCGTCCTGGTCAAGTTCCGCTATCACTACGGTCAACCCAATGGCTTTGAAAGAAATGGTAGTAAGCAGAGCTTTCATGTGAAAACTAAAGATGGGGAGCTCCACAAGATTGGTGAGTGGCCCAAAGGTGGCAATTTCACTCAGACTGACTACACTTATGGCGTGATTGGCAATGGCAATATGGACGGCACCTGGCTATCGTTCCGCTACGCCCCCAATCAGGCTGGTCTTGACAATGTGACCGGCATCCAGATTGAGAATGACACCTACTACAAGCAAGACCATTTCTGGGCTTGGGATACAGACTATAGTTTCACTATCCATATGCGCTACCTGAAGGGGCTGGAAATGGAGTTTGAGAAGTGCAAGGATGCCGAACTTGAATGGATTGCTCCCAACAAAGTGAAGATGAGTGCCGACAACACTTGGCTGCCTGAATATACGCACTCCTGCACTTACAGGAGCTCTTACATGGCCAAAGTTGTTACCGACGATGGCACGGTCTACAGCGACGGATCAATCTTTGTGCATGACCATAATGCAGAATCGATTGAACTTGACGTGCCTGCTCAAAACTTCAATGTTGAAGTGATTAAAACTGGTATTTTTTATTACGTTTACAACAATACTACACTTGAGCTGAAGCTTCCCAAGGCTACAAAGACGGTAACTCATTTCAATAACACGTCATCTGATGTGACGGCATCGTTCAACCAAGTGAAGGGAGAAATGCGCCTGCAATGGGAGGTGGATAACGCTGTCGCCGAGGAAGGAGATTTTCAGATTTACCGCACGCCCATGAGCGAGTATGGCTCCTACACGGGCAACCGCGAGAAAGTGGGCTCAACGTCCGATAATTATTTCATCGACAAAGAAATGTATGGACTGGACTACAACAAGTATTATCGCTACGAATTGTTCCAGCTCAAGAATTCGTGGGCTCCGTTGGATATACCCAGCGACCCTCAGCCACTCTCTAATATCAATGCAGCCGTTGTTATGGCTAACACCGTGCCGGTGATACCATTGCACCTCAGCCAGGATGTGGATGTCACCGACAACATAAAGATAGACTGGAATTTTGGCAATGTGCCAAAGAATGAGACATCGGTAACATTCTATGTGAACCGCATTGATCCCGATGGAACAATAAGGAAAAAATATGGAGAAGTCACTGTGCCACGTGATGCAGGAAAAGCATCGTTCACCGATGACAAGCCTGAGTCAAGCTGCGAGGTGTACAGATATTTTGTCAACACCGATATGCTTGACGGGAAATTGCACTTCACCAGCGACACTATTCAGTCAAGCTTGCTTGACGGCAGCATTGTGACTAGTGTAACAATCAGTAAGGGTAACTACCAGGGAAGCGTTCATGTTAATTGGACAGCAAAACAGGTGGGCACCAGCCCAACTTACTATGAGGTTCACAGGCGTTTCATAGGTGCCAGCGACTGGCTCACAATCGGCACCACTTCGGGAACAACAACTAACTATACCTACGTGGACCAGACAGCCGAGCCTGGAAGATTCTATGAATATCGCGTGGCAGCCTACTCCCCCGACTGTGACGGCACAGGCCGAGTTATCAGCAATTCGATTGTTGAGAGCGGCTTCAGCCAAGCGGCTGGTGTGATTGCCGGTCGTGTACAATTTGATACAGGCACGGCGGTTGAAGGAGTAAGGCTCAACCTCATGCGCAGTGGCGACGAGACTTCGCGTCCACAGTTCTACAGTCGCAAATTGCTTGATGAGGGTGTCGGAATGGTGTGGCTTGCCGAGCCCAGTACTGCCAATAACATGCTGCGTCTTGACCGACCATTTACCTTGCAAATGTGGATTAATCCCGATGAGGAGCAACACTGGGTGGGACTTTTCAAGATGGACAAATATGATGGTGACACTCATGACGCCGAAGGAAACCTCGTAGGCTATAATTTCGGTCTGTTCAATTACAATCACAACCGGTATGGTGGCGACCATGACGGTTTTGCACTGATGCTGAAATTCGGTGGTACCGAAAAGTGGTTCAAGAATCCTGCCACTGGAGCCTATGGAGTAATTGAATACAACAAATACAGCCACATCACCATCCGCAACAATGCTGATGGCTCAATAACCTTCATCATCAACGGAGATGTCGAGAATCCTTACATATTTGACCTCAAGGATTTCCCCTCTCTTCACTTCGACACCAGCGAAATTCCAGCAGATGCCGACAACAAGGTTAAAGTGAGGATTTGTGGTGCCTATGGAGGAAATCATCACAACACCCTCAAGGGAAACATCGATGAAGTGAGAATATGGAATCGCGCGCTTCCCGACAACGAGATTGTCACCAATTACGACCGCCTGCTAAGTGGACGTGAAACAGGACTTAAACTCTACTGGCCCTTTGACGAAGGTCTAGAAGAATATGCTTATGACTATTCCTATACCGATGGCATTCCTAACGGAAACCACCCAGACTTGGGCACCAACAACCGTCCATCGGAAATCGTGCCTAGCGAAGATCAGCTCTCGCTTTATGGCTTGACCAACACCAATGGTGAGTATATCATACGTGGCATTCCATTCACTGGCAGCGGCACGGGCTACACCGTAGCCCCCACCAAAGGCATTCACTCCTTCAATCCCACCAGCCGCACTGGTTTCATCAGTGCAAGTTCGCTGTCGCTCAACGGTTATGACTTTACCGATGTGTCAAGTTTCAAAGTGCGAGGCACAATTCGCTATTCTGGTACCACGATTCCTGTCGATAGTGTGACATTCTATGTTGACGGTATGCCTTGCAACAAGAACGACAAACTCATCTACAGCGACGCAAAAGGCGAATATGAGATTTCGGTACCTATCGGCAGCCACTATATCGAGGCTCGCCGCGACGGCCACACCTTTGAGGGTGCCGGTCGCTATCCTGTAGAAGAGGACGCTACCTATGAGTTCGTTGATGATACCCATATCGATTTCTATGATAACACGCTCGCGGTATTTGCAGGCCGTGTTACCGGTGGCAACACCGAGGGCGAGAAACCGTTGGGATATGGAGTTAGCGAAAACACCATTGGCAAAGCAATAATAACCTTGACGCCGCTCGACCACCCGCAACGCATGCTCAACGCCGTGCAGCAAGTGCAGGGCACCACCATTGAGTGGGTGCCTAATCCCGAGAATATTGCCGTAGAAAGTTCTTCACTCGATATCGGTAGCACATCCTATCGCGCTGGTGGTGACGTTGATGATGTGAAAAATATCATTATCACCACCGACGAGAATACTGGTGAATTCAGCGCCAAGATACCTCCAATTCGTTACATGGTGAAAAGTGTAAGTTTCCCCAATAATCCTACCATTGAAAATGATGAGGTGTTCTTGTCAATTCCTGCGGTGAACCTCTCCAATCCTAAAGATTCAATTGCTCCCGACACCGTTTACACGGTAAACAATGAACCGTTGCCACTGTTCAGGTGCAACAAGAAGATGATGCTCACCTATCACAGTACACCAGTGATAGACATCACTCAGATGGGATTGCCACCAGGTGCTTTCGGTACCGATACCCTGACCGTCACCGATGTGGGTGAAGAAATCAAGCTTCCCATCTACAATTACAACGAGTCAACTGGTGAGGTGACCTACAGCTATGGCTACCCCATCTTCCAGTTAGGGCGGACCTACGACTTCAAGGTGATGGCCTATGAGCCTTACATGAACTATGACAAGATTGCGGCAGGGAAGTTGCGAAAAGACATGCTACGAGACTCCGTCATCACCTTTGGCAATGAGTTGGGCGAGGCTGCGCTCATTGCTGCCGAGGACAACGTTATCGATGGTCGCGAATTAAAACGTGGCGACATGGCGAAACTCGACCCCGAGCAAGTGCGGCTCGATTCGTTAGGAGTGGGACATTACAAATGGAGAGCTGGAATACCAGCCCTCACGGCACCCTTCACCCGCAACATGAACGCCTCGATGGTTGTTCAAGGCAAGACAAAACTATGGAGTTACGAAGGCTTAAATGGTATTATTGCTGGCGTGGTGCCCACGGGCAACAACTTTATCACTGCGGGGCCTAGCCATGTGCAGATGGTGCTGCGTGACCCGCCTGGTGACGCATCCTATGCAACTTGGGCGAGAGATTCGGTCACTAGCGACTACACCTACACTGTGCGCGGTGTTCACAACAATACAGAGTTTGGTGTTGACATACGCAACTCTGTAGAATATGATATGATTGCTGGTTCGGCATTTTTCGGCACAGTATTCTACAACAATATTGTTAGTGAGAATCAAGTGTCATGGAAATATGACGTTCATAAAACTTGGGATAATCACAAGTCAGTTACCTACACCAATGGAATGTCAACATCTTCCAATTCAACTATGGACTATGTGGGCCGAGATGGAGATGTGTTTATAGGTTACTCCACCAATTATATAATAGGTGCTGCCGACAAGGTTGGAATCTTTAAGCAAGAGGATGGCTCTTGGGCAGTGGATATGCAAGAGACCATGTCGATGGATGAGAAGTTCAATACTCATTTTGAGTATTCTCAGAACTACATCGAGACAACCCTGTTCAGCAATATTAAGCGAACCCGCAACACCATGCTCAAGCACATCAACTCGATGAGCGAGATTGAGGAGAATCCACAAGTGGCAACCTACTACACTTTCCTCACCGAGGACGACCCGCGCTACGGCTCGAGCAATAGCGATAAGGAAGTGTGGGGCGACCAGGCCGTCGATGGCATGGAAGGCCCAAGCTACTATGCCCGTTTCCCCGATGGTTTTGAAGGTTGCGACAGTGTGCACTGGTGCAACCAGGTCATTGAGTCGTGGAAGAAAACCCTTGCCGCCAATGAGGAAGACAAGATTAAAGCATTCAACAACCCGAATTACAAAATAGGTAACGAGTCATTCGAGCGTGGTGTGACAGTTACTAACACCACTGGCACCACGACAAATACCGTTGACAACTCTACCGAGAATTTCTCAACTGGACTTGCCTATAGAGGCAAAAACGGTTACCTAATCAATAAGAGTGGTTGCATCATTATCTCAAATACCGATATTGGTTATCATCAAACCAAGTATGACATTGACGAGACGACCATAGTTGATAGGTTCGCTTATACGCTCAACGATACGCAGCGCGGCAATGCCCACACGGTTGACATCTTTAAATCCCCTAAGGGATGGTCCACCATCTTCCGTACTCGTGGCGGACAGACGCGCTGCCCCTACGAGGGTGAGACACGCACTAAGTACTACAATCCTGGCACTCTGCTCGACTATGCGACGATGAAGAGCGATAATCCTCACATCTCGATGCCTATCCGCAACTTTGTTGACATTCCCGCTGGCCAAGTAGCTCAAGTGCAGGTGGTATTTGTCAATGAGAGCGAGACCCACGAGGCGCTCACCTCGGCTATAGTCTATGTTGACGCACTAACCAATCCTAATGGATTGCAGATTTTAATGGACGGAGAGCCTCTTGTCAACGGAGTGGAAATGTGGATGGAGTATGGAGTACCCATCACAAAGACGCTCACTATCAAGCAGGCCGACAACTCCGTTCTCGACTACAACGACATCACCTTGTTCCTTGCCAACTCGTGCAAGCCTGAGAAGTGGATTTATGAGACTGTTTCGTTCTCGGCACACTTTGTGCCTGCCGCGCCGCCAGTCACTCTCAATCTCAACAAGACAATCCTCAACCAGCGAGCTGTGCAAAATAAAGAAGAGATAGTTGCCACCATTAGCGATATCAACCGTCTTTTCAGCGGTCTCAAGGGTGTGAGACTCAAATACCGCTTTGCTGGCGATGCCCAGTGGATTACAGCCCACGAATGGCTAACCGATGAAAGCTATTTGAGCGAAGGCCATGAGACCGACGAACAGTCGCTCATGCCAAACGATAAGCCCAACATCACCTACAATCTCAAGCTGCCTAACATCGACGGCCATTACATGGTGGCTGCCGAGAGCATGTGCATCTTGGGAGGCAAGGACTACACTGCTATGACCGATGAGATAGAAGTGATTCGCGACACCCGTGGCCCCAAGCTGCTCGGTCAGGCTTATCCCAACACAGGCATACTAACACCCACCGATGACATCCGCATCAAGTTTAACGAAGACATCCGCGAGAGTTATCTCACCAAGGACGACAACTTCTTCATCACTGGTTCGCTCAACGACTCACAGGTGAGCCACGACGTGTCGCTCCAGTTCAACGGCACACCAGTCGAGACCGATGCCTACCTGCCCATCGCCAACACCAGCTTCGCCTCCTCGTTGTGGCTCAAGCGCAAGGGCAGCGGCACCATCATTGAGCACGGAACCGAAGGCAACATGCTCAAGGTTGCCATCAACGAAAATGGCCAAGTCGATGCAACTATCAACGAAATCACAATCACGTCGATGGAGACCGTGCCAATGGACAAGTGGGTTTTCCTCGCTCTTAACTATGTGAAAGGTATGGCGGGTCAAAACACTCTCACCATGCTCATGGCCGAAGATGGCAACGAGACGATGCTCTTCGACGAAGCAATTGTGTCCGACTACAATAGCAACGGCCGCTTAATATTAGGTCGTGATTTCACTGGCATGATGCACGAACTTGTGCTCTGGAACAAAAACTGCCCAGTGCGCACCTTGCTGGCACAGAAAGATGAGGTTGTAGCACCCTATCTGCCAGGACTCGTGGGCTACTGGAAGATGAACGAGGGTCACGGCACCATCGTTACCGACTATGCACGTGGACGCAACATGCATCTGGCTGCCGAGTCGTGGAACGTGGAGAACACCAACCTTGCCGCCCACCTCGATGGCGAGCACATCATCAGGGTGCCTATTGGAGGTGTGTCGCCACGCTCAACCGACAGCTATGTTGTCGAGACCTGGTTCCGTGGCGAGAAAGACAAGAATGCCCGAGCAACATTGCTTTCGGTTACCGACCGCGTGTCGATAGGCTTCGACTACGACAACTCGATGATTCTCCACCTCTACAACGATAGCCTGTCGTCGCTCGACAGCAATGGCCTGCCAATCGTGCTCACCAACACCGACTACAACGACGGCAACTGGCACCACATCGCCCTCAATGTGCATCGTGGCGTGAGTGCCGTGGTTTATCTCGACGGTAAGCCGGTCAAGACCCTTGCCGAGCAGCAATTGCAAGCTGCAGCAGGCGACTACCTCAATGTGGGAGGTATCCTCAAGTTTGACCCACAGTCAAGCATGATTCAGGAAAGCTATCGATTCACTGGCGACATCGACGAGCTGCGTGTGTGGAACGTGGCATGCGATGGCACTTCGGTTATAGCTAACCGCTACAATCAAGTTGATACCGCCCAGGTTACTGGACTCATAGCCTACTACCCAATGGAGCACAGCGTGCTTGATGCTAACGGCAACATCATCACAGAGTTCAGCCTCATCAACAATGCTCCTGGCATGGAGCAGCTTGGCATGGGCGAGGCCATAGGCCCTGGAGTGGTGCAATCGTCTACTGCTCCTGCTTTGCGCAAGTCGCCACTGAAGCAGAACCTCGATTTCGACTACACGGCTTCGTCCAACGAGATCTATATCAACCTCAACACCTTGCCGGCACGCATGCAGGGCAATCTGCTCACGTTCATTGTCAAGAATGTGCGTGACATGCAGGACAACCTATCGGAGGCCATTACTTGGAGTGCAGTGGTCGACTACAGCACTCTGGAATGGGATCAAGAGGCGCTCATGGTTGAGAAGGACCGCTTGAGCGAGACGCCTTTGTTTGCAGCCTTGCACAACAAGGGCAGTGAGAGCGGACGCTTCGACATTTCGGGGCTTCCCACCTGGATTACTCCTTCGGTAACCTCTGGCGTGCTTAGCACTGGCGAGTGGGCGACTATTGAGTTCACAGTGGGAGCCGACGCGCCTGTTGGAACTCACATGGTCTATGCCTACGCCACCAACGACGACGGCATCTGCGCACCGCTCCTCTTCAATGTCACTGTCACTGGCAACGAGCCCAACTGGACTTTCGACCCCTATGGAGCCGAGAGTTCGATGAACATGATAGGTCAAATCTACTTGGACGACAAGATTTGCACCAACACTAACACCAAGATAGCAACCTTTGTCGATAACACTTGCTGTGGCGTGGCTTCGCCCAAGCTCATGCCCAGCCGCGATGCCTACTTCGTGAGCATGACAATCTATGGTCTCGAGGACATTACCAGCGAGAAGCCCATCACATTCCGCATCTACGATGCCGACCAGGGTATTGTCTATGGCAATGTGCTCACAACGCTCAATGGCAAGAACCTCAACCTCACCTACAGCCCCAACAACCTCGTGGGCGACTACGACAATCCAGTCATGTGGCGACCCACAGACCAAATCGACCAGCTGTGTCGTCTATCAACCGGCTGGAACTGGATATCGCTCTATGTGCAACCCGAACAGGGCAAGAACGACCTTGACAACGTGTTTGGACACGCCAGGGTGTTCAACACCATCAAGGGCAAGGAAGGATTTGCCATAAACAACGGCACCAAGTGGACATCCACAGGACTTGAAACTGTAGACGTGGGCACGCTCTATAAAGTGAAGGTGAAGAACGATGTGGACCACAACGTCGTGGGTACTAAGCTCGACACACGCACTGCCACACAGACTATCTACCCTGGCTGGAACTGGATAGGACCACTGTCGATCTACAACTTGAGCCTCGAAGAGGCGTTTGCCGACTTGCAGCCCACTCGTGGCGACATCATCAAGAGCAAGACACAAGTGGCATTCTACGACGGCTACAAGTGGGAGGGCGACCTCACCGCAGTCATTCCGGGCATGGGTTACTACTACAAGTCGTGCAACACGCAACCGGTGGAATTCCACTATCCCACCATCGATGCCAGCTATGTGCAAGCGGCCCCACCGGTGATGCGCGCTCAGGCCGACTTGCCGTTCACGCCGGTCGACCATCATCAGTTCAGCGACAACATGAATGTGGTGGCACGCATCGTCAAGGACGGTGTCGGCATGGATGACCTGTGCCTGGCGGCGTTTGTCGACGGCGAGTGCCGCGGTGTGACCACCGCCACCGACGAGGGCCTGTATCTGCTCACCATCGCCGGCAATGCCGACGAGGCCGGCAAGAATGTGTACTTTGCCACTGTCTATGGCGGTGAGAAGGTGTGGTTTGTCGAGCGGCTGCAGTGGATCAGCGACTGGATCTATGGCGACCTTGAGCAGCCGCAGGTCTTTAACCTGGTCAACACCTCGGCAGTGCACAATGTGGTAGCGACATCACACATTGTCATCTCGCCCACTCTGGTCACCGACATCGTCAACGTGGCCAGCGACGACCTGCTGACCGAGGTCAACGTCTACGCCCTCGACGGCAAGCGCACCGACCACATCGCTCCGCACGACAATCAGGCGACACTCAGCCTGAGCCATCTGCCGGCAGGTGTCTACTTTGTGGAGGCGCGCACGGCCACCGGCACACGCACTGTGCAGCAGATTGTCAAGCGCGACCTGTAACCGATGCTTAATTGCAACCTCCCAACTCCCCTCCCCTTTCCCAAAGGGGAGGAGGGCACCCCAAATCATCCCCTCCCCTTTCCCAAAGGGGAGGGGCAGGGGTGGGGTTTGAGTGCAATGCACAATCTTTAACTACTGAAAAGAATCAATAAACAATATTAGAATCAGTAAACAATATTATGAAAAGAACCAAACTACTGCCCCTGGCACTGTTACCCCTGGCCATGGCGGCACAAGTCGAAGTGAACTATGAGGCGGGCCTGACAGCCAACGCCGGCGACAGCGAGCTGGCCCCGCACTACATCATGGCCAACCGTGGCGGGGTTGTCACACAACAATTCAGCGCCCTGCTGCACGGGGGCATCTGGCACACCATGGACACCACGCGACGCCTGTCGTGGGGCGCGGGGGTCGAGGCCTGGGGAGGCTGGACATCGACCGCAGCCTACTGGCAGGTGAACAACTCAAGCAGCAGTGCATTCCCCTTGGGTGGTGACGACCCCGCGTCCTCATCAGGAGAGCCTATCATCGTGATGCCTCCGTTCAATCACCAACGCCCGGCACATGTGTGGCTGCAGCAGGCCTGGGTCGAGGGAAAGTACCGCGGCGTGCAGCTGGTGCTGGGCGCTAAACGGCACGACTCGCCCATGGTCGACGACGAGCTGAGCAGCGGCGACCTGGTGTGGAGCCGCAATGCCCGGCCGCTGGTGGGCGCGCGAGCAGGATTTGTCAACTTCCAGACCATCCCCTTCACCCGCGGCTGGGTGCAGATCAATGGCGAGGTGGGCTACTATAAGCCCGGCGACAACAAGTGGCTTGAGCATCACTACAACTACAATAATCACTTCATCACCACTGGCTGGTGGATGAACTACAAATGCCTGCACCTGCGCAGCAACCCCAACAAGCCGCTGGTGGTGACGCTGGGCATGCAGGCCGCCTGCCAGTTTGGCGGCGACAATGTGTTCTATGATCGAGGCAGAGAGGTGCGCCGCGTCAAGCAGCGCGCCAACGCCGAGGCGTTCTTCAAGGCGCTGATTCCGGGCAGCGGCGGCTCGAACAAGGGCGACGAGTTCTTCGAGGGCAACCACGTGGGCACCTGGGACGTGCGCGCCGACTACACCCTGCGCGGCGGGCACCGGCTGAGCGCCTATCACCAGCACATCTGGGAGGACGGCTCGGGCATCGGACTGCGCAACGGCTTTGACGGCCTGTGGGGACTGGAGTACAAGGCCCCGACACGCGGCTGGCTGGACGGCGCGGTGATTGAGTATGTCGACTTCACCAACCAGAGCGGCCCCATCCACTGGGCACCCGGCGACCACGAGGGCACGCCGATGACCAGCGCCACCACAGGCGGCGATGACTACTACAACAACTATGCCTTCAATGGCTATCAGGTGCGCGGCATGGCGCTGGGCAGCCCGATGGCCGTGGCACCCATCTACAACACCGACGGCTATATGCGCTTTGTGCACAACCGCGTGCGCGCCATCCACGCCGCCGTCCAGGGCCATGTGGGGCAGTGGCAATATCGCGTCATGGCCAGCCGCCGCGCCGCATGGGGCACCACGCTGATGCCCATGCCCAAGGCCACCTGCACCTCGTTCATGGCCGAGGCCGGCTACACACTGCCACGCGTGCCGGGACTGCAACTCCAGGCCACTCTCGCCACCGACCACGGCCCGCTGCTGGGCAACAATGTGGCCGGCATGATTAACATCACTTATTCAGGAAACTTCACAATTGGACGAAAATGAAGACATTACAACACATACTCATCGCGCTGCTGGCCCTGGTGGGGCTGAGCGGCTGCACACACAACGAAGGCGACATCGGCCCGTGGTTCGGCACCTGGATGGTGGAGGACATCACTGGTGGCGCATCAGACTTCGAGCTCGACCATCCGATGGATCAAGGCAATTATTACTTCCAGTTTCAGGGCAAGATGTGCACTGTGATATATATTGACAACAAACACAACCAGCTGGTGGACTATGGCACTTGGAGCGAGGACGGCGACAAGATGACCATCAGTTTCCCCGACCAGAATGTTGCTTACAACTTGCTGCTCGACCAGTTGGCACAGGGCAGTATTGATGACATATTCCGCTTCGTTGTGAGCCGGCCGTCGGACCAACGTGCACAGCTCGTGTGCACCAACGTTTGGGGCGACCAACTCACCCTGCACCTGCACAAACAATGACATTAGTCAGAAATTTTTGGCTTGTTTTTCAACGAAAAGTCGTAACTTTGCACAAATTTTTCTAAAACAACCCAACTTTATAAAAAAATAGCATAAGTAGTAGAGAAGTATGGTAGTCAGGCCGATTCATAATCTATAATTCATTACGCCAGCACCCTGACAGGGGTCATGCGAGCGTAACGGCCTTACTACATTACTACAATACTACTTTACTACATTAGAAACTTAAATAAAACAACCCTATCGATGAGTAAGATAAACTTTGTAGAAGAACTGAAATGGCGCGGGATGATCAACAACATCATGCCCGGCACCGAAGAACAACTCAATAAGGAAATGACCTCGGGCTATGTGGGCATCGACCCAACGGCCGACTCGCTGCACATCGGTCACCTGGTGGGCATCATGATGCTCAAGCACCTGCAGCGCGCCGGACACCGCCCCATCGCCCTGATTGGCGGTGCGACGGGCATGATCGGCGACCCGTCGATGAAGTCGCAGGAGCGCGTGCTCATCGACGAGGACACGCTGCGCCACAACCAGGAGTGCATCCGCCGTCAGCTGGCCAAGTTTCTGGACTTTGACAGCGACGCTCCCAACCACGCCATCCTGGTCAACAACTACGACTGGATGAAGGGGTATGGATTCCTCAACTTTATCCGCGACATCGGCAAGCACATCACCGTCAACTATATGATGGCCAAGGACTCGGTCAAAAAGCGACTGGCCGCCAATGCCGACCACGGAATGTCGTTCACCGAGTTCAGCTACCAGCTGCTGCAGGGCTACGACTACCTGCACCTCTATGAGACCGAGGGATGCCGCCTGCAGATGGGAGGCAGCGACCAGTGGGGCAACATCACAACCGGCACCGAGCTCATCCGCCGCATCAACGGCGGCGAGGCCTTTGCCATCACCTGCCCACTCATCACCAAGGCCGACGGCACCAAGTTTGGCAAGACCGAGGGCGGCAACGTCTGGCTAGACCCCAAGCGCACATCGCCCTACAAGTTCTATCAGTTCTGGCTCAACGTCAGCGATGAGGACGCCGCAAAATACATCAAGATATTCACCGACCTGACACAGGACGAGATTGCCGCGCTCGAGGCCGAGCAGGCGCAAGACCCGGGTGCACGTCCGCTGCAAAAGCGGCTGGCGCGCAAGGTCACCATCATGGCGCACAGCGAGCAGGACTATGAGATGGCCGTCGAGGCATCCAAGATCCTGTTCAGCAACCAGGCAAAGGACATCCTGCACAAGATCGACGAGCCGACGCTGCTGGCCGTCTTCGAGGGTGTGCCGCAGTACGAGGTGAGCCGCGATGTCATTGAGCAGGGCACGCCGCTGATCTCGCTGCTGACCGAGGTGGCCCCGGTGTTCCCCAGCAAGGGCGAGATGCGCAAGCTCACCCAGGGCGGCGGTGTCAGCATCAACAAGGAGAAACTGGCCGACCCCAACCAGCCCACAAGTGTCGACATGCTGGTGGGCGGCAAATATCTGCTGGCCCAGCGCGGCAAGAAGAACTACTACCTCATCATCGCCAAGTGAGCGACTCGCCACAAACGCCCTCTCCCCTCATGTGAACTGCAGGGGAGGGGGCGTTTTCTTCACTACTCCCCTTTGCAGGGGTGAGGGAGGTAAGGTTACTTTGTTCGGTCGACAACCCCTCACCTATCTAGTTCTGCTGGATTTGCAATCCAGCAGGATTGAGTATAAGCATTTATAATGCGCTTATTTCGGATTGCAAATCCTTATACTCAAATGCGGTCGGATTACAAATCCGACCGAACGGGGACTGCAGGGGAGGGGGCGTTTTCTTCACCGCTCCCCTATCAGGGGAGAGGGACTGTGTCACACCACCAGCCGATGGCAACACACAAAAACAATCGGCCATCACAAGCATTCGCCCCCCCGAACAATCAATATTGTTTAGCGGCGACTTCGCGGTAAATGACGCTTTAAAGGCACACAAACCTGTGATTGGGGTTTGTGTGCCAGTTTTTTGAACATTTATTTTGCGTTGCGCCAGAATTGCACTACCTTTGCAGTCTCAAATCAGTAACAACCGAGATGACAGAGAAATTTGAAATGGTGGCCAAGACCTTCCAGGGGCTGGAGGGAGTGCTTGCCGACGAGTTGCGCCAACTGGGCGCCGACAATGTGCTGGAAGGTGTGCGCATGGTGTCCTTTGAGGGCGACAAGGAGATGCTCTATCGTGCAAACTTCAGTCTGCGCACGGCGTTGCGTGTGCTGAAGCCCTTCTACAAGTTCCGCTCGACCGACGCCGACGACCTCTATGAACAGGTCAAGCGCTACGACTGGTCGACCGTACTGAAGGTGGGGCAGACATTTGCCATCGACTCGACCACCAATGGCGAGGAATTCCGCCACTCGCGTTTTGTGACCTATCGTGTCAAGGACGCCATAGCCGACTACTTTATGGACCAGCAGGGCCGCCGACCCAGCATCCGTGTGAGCAACCCCGACATCCGACTGGACGTGCACATCAACGGCGACCAGGTGACACTGTCGCTCGACTCTAGCGGCGACCCGCTGTTCAAGCGCGGGTGGCGCACCGCTCAGACCGACGCGCCCATCAACGAGGTGCTCGCAGCAGGCATCATACGCCTCAGCGGCTGGGACGGGCAGTGCGACCTGGTCGACCCCATGTGTGGCTCGGGCACGTTTCTGGTCGAGGCGGCGCTCATCGCATGCAACATCAATCCCGGCGTGTTCCGACAGGGATATGCGTTCCAGCGATGGGACGACTATGATGCCGAGCTGTTCGACACCATCTATAACGACGACAGCCAGGAGCGCGAGTTCACCCACAAGATTTATGGCTCGGATGTCGACGGCAAGGCCATCGCCATCAGCCGCGCCAACGCCAAGTCGGCCGGAGTGATGCGCCACATCGAGCTGGAGCGCCGCGACCTGGCCGACATCACCGAGGTGCCCGCCGGCGGCATGCTCATCACCAACCCGCCCTACGACCAGCGACTGCGGCTGGAGGATGCCGAGGCTTTCTACTCGATGTTGGGCAGCAAGCTCAAGCATGTGTTCCGGGGCTACCATGCCTGGATCATCGGCTATAACCGCGACCACTACGACAAGATCGGGTTGCGCGCGTCGGTGCATTATCCGCTCTATAACGGCTCACTGGAGTGCGAGTTACGCGAATATGTGATTTTTGACGGCACCTACGACGACATGCGCTCGCGAGGCGAGAGCATCCGCAACGAGGACTTCCACGGCAGCGAGGACCGCCGCAAGCTGGTGCGACGCGAGTTCAAGGAGACGTTTGCCGACACCGACCAGCCGGCCGACTCTGAGCCGCGACAGCGGCCAGCACGCCGCGACGACCGTCGTCCACACCGCGATGGCGAACGCCCGCGCCGCGATGGCGAACGCCCACGCCGTGATGGCGACCGCCCACGTTTCAGGCGCGACGGTGACCGTCCACGGCGCGACGACGGAGGACGTCGGCCGCCGCGCTTCACCCCGGGGCAAGGTCCGACGCTGGGCGAAGACAAGGAGGTGCCCATCATCCACGGCCGCCGCAAGAGCTGGAAACGCCGCGACCTGCCCGAGGACAACGAGTAGCCCCCTTCGCCCAAAGCAGGGACACCAGCCAAGGATAACATCTCCCCTCCCCTCTCCCAAAGGGGAGCACTCAACATCTCCCCTCCCCTCTCCCAAAGGGGAGCACTCAACATCTCCCCTCCCCTCTCCCAAAGGGGAGCACTCAACATCTCCCCTCCCCTTTCCCAAAGGGGAGGGGTCGGGGGTGGGGTTTGCAGCCACCAGCCAATGGCAACCTCAACATCTCCCCTCTCCCAAACGCGAGGAGAGAAAGGGATTTCGCTTACAGCTTGTTAACTAATAACTCTTAATCAAAAAGAAGTGAACATATTATTGCTTGGTTCGGGCGGCCGAGAGTGCGCCATCGCCTGGAAGTTAAGCCAAAGCCCACGTCTGGGCCAGTTATTCATCGCACCCGGCAACGCCGGCATGGCCCAGTATGGCACAATGCTGGCCGTCAAGCCCATGGACTTTGCCGCCGTGGGCCAGGCCGCGCTCGACCATGACATCGACATGGTGGTGGTGGGCAGCGAGGACCCGCTGGTGGCCGGCATCGTCGACCACTTCAAGAGCGATGAACGGCTGCGCCACATCCTCATGGTGGGGCCCAGTGCCGCCGGTGCCCAGCTCGAGGGAAGCAAGGACTTTGCCAAGGGGTTCATGCAGCGTCATGGCATCCCCACGGCACAATATGTGAGTGTGACACGCGACAACCTGGACGAGGGGCTGCGCTTCCTCGAGTGCCAGCAGCCCCCCTACGTGCTCAAGGCCGACGGGCTGGCGGCAGGCAAAGGCGTGCTCATCATCGACAACCTGGACGACGCTCGGCGAGAGCTCAGCGCGATGCTCGACGGCAAGTTTGGCCAGTCGAGCCGGGTAGTGGTCATCGAGCAGTTTCTCAAGGGCATCGAGTGCTCGGTGTTTGTCGTCACCGACGGACGCGACTACCGCATGTTGCCGGTAGCCAAAGACTACAAGCGCATCGGCGAGGGCGACACAGGCCTGAACACGGGCGGCATGGGTTCGGTGTCGCCGGTGAGCTTTGCCGACGACACCTTTATCGACAAGGTGCGCCGCCGCATCATCGAACCGACCATCGACGGCCTTCAGCAAGAAGGCCTGCCCTATTGCGGCTTTATCTTCTTTGGACTGATCAACGTCGGCGGCGACCCGCTGGTCATCGAGTATAACGTGCGCATGGGCGACCCCGAGACCGAGAGCGTGATGCCCCGCCTGTCGAGCGACCTGGTCGACCTGCTGGAGGCCGCCGCGACAGGACACATTGCCGATGTCGAAGCGACCATCGACCCGCGCTATGCCGTGACGGTGATGATGGTGAGCGGCGGTTATCCGGGCAGCTACCCCAAGGGCAAACTCATCACCGGCATCGAGCAGGTGCAGGACAGCATCGTGTTCCATGCCGGCACAGCACTGGACGGCGACGGACGCCTGGTGACCAACGGTGGACGTGTGCTGGCTGTCACCAGCTATGGCACGACGCAGGCCGAGGCCCTCGAGCGATCGTTCCACAGCGTGCAGCAGATACACTTTGACGGCTGCTATTATCGCCGCGACATCGGCCACGACCTTGCATAAGACTGCAGTGGCAGTTACCTGACTCCAACACTCGATTGCTCGATTGCTCGAGCAATCGAAACCCTCAACGCATAACCCATGTTGAAAATCGACGAACGAAATATCGACTGGTTCAACGGCCGTGTGTTCATGACGCTCACCGGCATCCTGCTGGCGATCATGGCAGTGATGGCCAGCGGAAACGTACCTGCCAGCCATGCCGGCAGCGGCATCTTCTTCGAGATGCCCACGGTGCTGGTCGAGCCCGGATTGCCATCGGCGCTGATCAATGTGGCATGCCTGGTGGGCATCGGTGCGCTGATGCTGGTGGCCAACAAGGTGTTCAGCTTTGTGCGCTCGATGACGTGCCTGTTTGTGTCGGCATTCTTCCTGCTGGAGTTTGCCGTGCCCGTCACCAGCAGCGTGTTCAACACGGGCACGGCGCTGTGCCTGCTGCTGGTGCTGGGGGTGCTGGCATTGTTCGCCAGCTATGAGGACGCGCACTCGCAGGGACGCATCTACTTGACGATGTGCATCCTGGCGGCGGCTTGTCTGTGGCAGTGGGCGTTTGTGATTTTGATTCCGGCATTTGCCATCGGCTTCATGTATATGCGCGCGATGGACTTCCGCGGGTTCCTGGCCATGCTGCTGGGACTGGCCACGCCATTCTGGATCGTCATCGGGATGGGCCTAGTCAACCCTGCGACCGACTTCAAGCCACTCGAGATCAATGCCGTGTGGGCATCGCTCGACCTCTCGCAGACACGATTACTGGTCACCTGGGCCGCCGTAGTGGCAGTGCTGTCGATTGTCCTGACGGTGGCCAACCTTGCCACTATACTCAACTACCGACTTCAGTTCCGCGTCTACAATGCCTTTTTCATCGTGGTGACGCTGCTCAGTGTGGTGGCTATGTGCGTCGACTATCGCGACATGGTGGTGTTCTTGCCGCTGCTCAACCTGTGCCTGGCGATACAGGTGGCCCACTCGTTCACGCTGGGCACGCATCCCAAGCGCCACTACCTGATGTGGCTTTTTGTCGCCGCCACGTTGGGTGTCGGCATCAGCTCGCTCACCTTGTGATGCACCTACCATCGCAATTGGCTGGTTTTGGCAATAAAGACATCAGCGCCGAGCGTTTCACGATTGTCACGACTTGGTCTTTTCACGAATTTTCGAATTAGCGAAGCTTTCCCGTGCTTCGCGGCTATCTCAGACAGAAGAACATAAGAACAAAAGCTTTCCCGTGTTTCACGGCTATCACGACTTGGTCTTTTCACGAATTTTCGAATTAGCGAAGATTTCCCGTGTTACGCGGGTACTTCAGACAGAAGAACATAAGAACAAAAGATTTCCCGTGTTTCACGGCTATCACGACTTGGTCTTTTCACGAATTTTCGAATTAGCGAAATTTTCCCGGAATACGTGGGTATTTCAGACAGAAGAACATAAGAACAAAAGCTTTCCCGTGTTTCACGGCTATCACGACTTGGTCTTTTCACGAATTTTCGAATTAGCGAAGCTTTCCCGTTTCTATTCACCGATTGCGTCGGAGACGCTAAAATGCTTCGAAGAAGCTATTTGTTCGAAAGACCATGCAAGAGGGCCGTAGGTCCTCGCCGCTTGGTCCACACAATGCTGAACGAAAGTGCCTCGTAGAGGAACTTTTACAGCCAAAACAGCCAGTATTTAGCTGGTTAAAGTTCCTCTGCGAGGCACT
>Ga0256404_1000510_pt1 | contig 101328 bp, 104 predicted proteins | sample RumenRJG_01DNA_FD_185990 | JGI IMG/M metagenome (GOLD analysis project Ga0256404, IMG submission 185990) | Bovine rumen microbial communities from Lethbridge, Alberta, Canada - RJG_01 | ecosystem: Host-associated > Mammals > Digestive system > Stomach > Rumen | place: Canada: Alberta...
ACTAACGACTCTGGTGAAATCTCCCTTGTGAGATACACCTTTGATGCCTGCTGAGCCATCACCGCAGCTGACACCATCAACATGGCTGCTGCCAAAATAAAACTTGCTTTTCTCATAAATTCAATTATATATGTGCACAAAGTTACCAATAAATGCCGAATTTTCGCTAACTTTGCGGAATGTTTTGAGAATTATTAGGATTTATGGGTAACATTAAGATAATCAAAGGTGTATTTGACACCAAACTGGAGTTGGAACATGCAGGTGTTGCGGCAGGTTTTCCCAGTCCGGCTGACGAGTACCGGCACGAGACGCTGGACTTCAACCGTGACTATATCCGTCATCCTGAAGCCTCGTTCTATGGTGACGTAGAGGGAGATTCGATGAAGGATGCAGGACTGTTGGACGGTGACCGTGTGATTATTGACAGGGCTGTGGAGCCACATGACGGTTCCATCGTCGTGGCATGGTGGGACGGTGGCTTCACGATGAAGTTCCTTGACCTGACACATAGAAAAGACGGCTACATCGAACTGCGTCCTGCCAATCCTGACTATCCCGTTTTCAAGGTCAATGATCCTGAGAACTTCCAGATTTGGGGAACCGTGATTCATCTGATTCGTACATTTGAAAAGCTGTAGAAACGATGTATGGTATAGCCGACTTGGATAACTGCTACTGCTCATGCGAGAAAGTTTTCCGTCCTGATTTGGAGGGGAAACCGATTGTGGTATTGAGCAACAACGACGGTTGCGTAGTGGCTCGTTCCAATGAGGCTAAGAAGATGGGCATCAAGGAAGGAACACCGTATTTTCAGTTGGCAGAGTTATTCCCTGGACAGAAGATTGCCGTATTTTCTTCCAACTACGAACTCTACGGAGAGTTGACGGGCCGTGTGGTAAGCATCATCCGACAAGAAACACCTGCCTATTTCCGCTACTCGATTGATGAATGCTTCATGTATCTTGACGGCATTGAGTTGGATAGGTTGCAGACGTGGGGCGAGAACCTGCACAAGCGAGTGAAGCGTGAGGTGGGCTTGCCTATCAGCATCGGACTGGCTCCCAACAAGACGCTGGCAAAGATTGCCTCGAAACTGGCGAAGAAATATGCAGCGTATAAACACTGCTGTATGATTGATACGGACTATAAACGTGAGAAGGCTCTCGAATGGTGTCCCATCGAGGATGTCTGGGGCATCGGACGACGCTATGCTGCCAAACTCCAGTCATTAGGTTGCAGGACAGCCCTCGACTTTGCCAAGCATCACAAGGATTGGGTACGACAGACGTTCAACAACATCAACATTGTGCGCACGTGGCAGGAACTGAACGGCGAAGATGCTGTGCCTAACGAAGAACTGGCTAAGAAGAAGAGCATCTGCACCAGCCGATCGTTCAACGGCATGATCAGCGACAAGGACACCCTGCGCACTCACATTGCCAACTATGCAGCCCGTTGTGCCGAGAAGCTGAGAACTCAGAAGACAGTAGCCACCACCGTTGGCGTATTCGTCAACACCAATGCCTTCCGTGAAGACCTTGCACAATACTGGAACTTTCAGGAACTGCGCCTTGTCACACCAACCAGTTCAACGATTCCCATTGTTCAGGCTGCTCACGATGTGCTCGACCGCATCTTTATTCAGGGCTATCAGTATAAGAAAGCAGGTGTCATCGTGATGGGTATCTCACCAGACAGCTCTATCCAGCAAGACTTGTTCGACCTGAATGCTGAACAGATTCAGAAGATGCGCCGTCTCGATGAAGTGATAGACCGCATCAACCGCATGCACGGCTCAGAGACCATTGTCATTGGTGCCCAGCAATATACTCAGAAAAACGGCAAGGGAAAGGCAGAAGTCTTTGCCAATGCTATCAAGCACGATTTCAGGAGTAAGAATCCAACGACCCGTTGGAGTGATGTTATCAAACTCAAATAAACAGTATTAGACAATGGCACTACCTAAGTTTATCATCACAATGGATGGATATTTCCGTCTTGGTATGGTCAATCAGCATAAAGACCTGCTGAAGCCAGAAGATCAATGCATCGGTGGCGGCTATTATCATTTCGATTACACCACCAACCGCATCCTGCTCGACAGGGAATCCTACGACTTCGGCAGACCGAAATGGCATCTGCTTGATACGTTGAAAGTGCCGTCAGTCTATCGTGGATTGCGACTTGTCTATACCTACGATGATAATTTCCACGACAACATTGACATCAGCGAGGAATTGAAGATTGAGTATTATGACTGACTTTGATTCCATCTGGCGCACTCAGGATGAAATAAGGACGGTGGTTAATGCTGTTCTGGGAGAATGTATCTGGAACCTGAGCTATAATGAGCGACGGATGGCCATTGAACTGGAGTTGACTGAGTATCTGGAGGAGGAAGATGCCGATGCGCTTATCAATCAGTTTCCAGTTCCGGCAGACTATGACGGTGTAGGCTCGAAGGGAACAAAGTTCGTGTTTTATCTTTGATTCTTCGACCATCGGAGATACCTTGTAACGGGGCGAGACTCTTTGTGAGGCTTGTCCCGCAAGGCTGCGACCAGCGACCAAAATTACACAAAAATTTTCAATTTAGTAACACAAAACAACAAAAATCACACAAAAAGGGATGAATAAGTTTATTATTCTTCTTTCATACGCTCAGAATTAGAGGAAAATTCGTAATTTTGCCCAGCGTAGCCTTGCTGCACTCAGCGAACAGTCGGCAATTAGTAAGCAATTAGTCAGCATTGATGTGCGGTTGTACTGCGATACTTCTACGGTATATGTCCGGTTCAAAACCGGACAAGTAGCGGACAAATAGCGACCAAGTAGCGGACAAGTACCGAAGAACGACCGAAGGTGTATCGAGGCTATATCGAAGCAGTAACGAAGGAGCACCGAAGCAGTAACAAAGAAACGACGAAACAAATAGGATACGAAGATGGTGAAAATGAAGAAATCAGGCTTGGGACTGGTGATTCCCAAAACGCTCCGCATTGGGGGCGTGACATTCTATCAGCGTGGTGGTCAGGTGATTGGACGCGTATCAGAGTCGCGGGAGAAGCGCAGCAACACGCTGGCGCAGTTTATCCAGCGGCAGAAGATGCGCCATACGACGGCACTGTGGAAGATGCTGCGCTATGCAGAACCGATGTTCACCGAGCGGGCCAATGCCTATCAGGACTGTGCGTCGCTGGCCAACGGTCTGTCGCCGGTGTATGTCGAGAAAATACAGATGACGGATGCCTCGTTCTTGATGCCCGGTATACCAGTGAGCAACGGAAAACTGCCCACCGTCGAGCAGCACCTTGGCACGGTGGACGGCAAGCCCGCCCTGCTTCTTCAGCTTCTCAATCATCGTGCGAACCATCTTCAGCGTCCATTCCTCGCTGCTCTCGTCAACGATAATCAGGTTGTGGACGCGCTTTGTGGGTAATGGGTCTTGCATAATCTTTGTCATAGTCGTAAAATTTTTAATTGGTGAATACTTTGTTCAAGACGTCTTTTATCTCTTTAAAGAAGAATTTGGAGAAAAATTAAGCGCGAATGAGATTTTTTTCGTATCTTCGCCGAAAATATCTTCAGTATGTATCATCAGAGACTGTCAGACGAGGCTATTATCAACGGATTCCGAAGGGGCGATGCCGACATGTACGAGCTGATGGCTTACGAGGATATGGACTTTACAAAAGCAGAGATTATGGAGCAGAAACGTACTACACCAGAGTTTATTACATCGTTGGAGCCGAACGAGATATTCGTGTTTGGCAGCAACCTGAAGGGAATGCACGGCGGCGGTGCTGCTTATATCGCCTACCGCAAGTTTGGAGCTATCATGGGGCAAGGCGTTGGTCTGCAAGGCCAAAGCTACGCAATCCCTACTATGCAGGGCGGTGTGGAGACCATCCGTCCGTATGTGGACGAGTTTATCGAGTTCGCCAAGCAACACCTCGAACTGACATTCCTCGTCACTCGCATCGGCTGCGGCATCGCCGGATTCACCGATGATGAAATCTCCCCGTTGTTTGCAGAGGCACATGGTGTGGAGAATATCGTTCTGCCTCCTAATTGGTAAAACCAGCAAGAATAATGTTATGCCAAGACAATATAAAGTAACTCTATTGACCATACTGCTGTGCTTAGTTGCCATAGAAGTTCCTGCTGACAGCTGGGATGAAGGGAACTACAAGCCTTATAACACTGATGTTGTGCTGGAGAAGACCAACCTGCCCCTCCTGTTTATCGACACCCGCGACAAAGCTGGTCATACCACAGTCATTCATAAAGACTACCGGGTGGCAGTGCGTATGAAGATTATCAGCAATGCTGACGGGGTGAACTACGGCGACACGGTGGCACATCCGAATCAGACCATTGACTATGAAGGTTGGGTAGGCATCAAGTACAGAGGTTCAAGCTCGTTTTCTGACTCCGACAAGAAACCTTACGGCTTCAGAACCTTGAAAACAGCTGATGTGAACGGAAAGAAAGAGAAAGTGAAACTGCTCGGCATGCCAGAGGACAACAACTGGGTGTTGCTGGCGCCCTATCATGACCGCAGTCTGATTCGCGATCCGCTGGTGTATCAACTCTCACGCCCCTACTTCGAGTTCACGCCTAAGTGTAAGTTATGCGAGGTCATCCTTGACGGCATCTACTATGGTGTCTATATCCTCTGCGAGAAAGCAAGCAAGGGCAAGAACCGCATGAACTTTACTGACCCAGGCGACATCGGCGACGAACTGACTGGCGACTATATGGTAGAGATAGACCGTGATAATGAGCCACACTTCGTATTGAAAAACAAGATGTACGACCATGATATCTGCGCAAAGTATAACTTCCCTGAGTACGAGGAGATGACAAGCGAGCAGATGGCTTATATCAAGCAGCGGTTTGACGAGATGGAGGATGTGCTTAACAGTGATGATTTTGCTGACAAGGAGAATGGCTACAGTAAGTATATCGACGTGGAAAACTTCATCAATTACCAGTTGATGTCGGAGTTCTGTCAAAACCCAGACGCCTATCGTCTGAGTACTTTTATCTACAAACGTCGCGACTCTGTAGATCCACGCTTCAAGATTACCCCTTGGGACTATAACATGGCCTTCGGCAATAATATCGCAGCAGGTGATTTCATCTATGAGCAATGGGTGTATGAGAAGGGACAGCAAGCGGGGCTGTTAGGTAAACTGCCCGTGCCTTTTTGGTGGAAAAGGCTGACTGAAGACGAAGCCTACTGGAACCGCATGAAGGAGCGCTGGACAGAACTACGCAACAGCACACTTGGCGACCAGTACGTCACGGAAATGATTGACTCACTGGTCAACGAAGTGACTATCGGAGGAGCCTGTGAACGCAACTATCAGGCATGGCCTATCTGGGACAAAGAGATTCCCCTGGCACCTACCACTGCCACAAACTATTCGGAAGAAATAGCCCTCATGCGTGAGTGGATTAAGAAACAGGTGGCGTGGATAGACGGTCAACTGGGTTTCGCCCCTACAAGCATCCTCTCCATTCACGATGCGCCAGCAGACCATGATGGATGGTATGACCTTCAAGGTCGCAAGTTCACCAATAAACCCACTGACAGAGGCATCTACATACACCAAGGCAATAAGGAAGTCATCAAATAATGACACATCACAGCGTGCCTAAGTAACTATAGACAGTATGGCATATACATATGAATATCCAAGACCAGCAGTGACAGCAGACTGCGTGGTTATTACCAAGGAAAGGCTACGGGTAGGCGCAAAAGCGGGAATGGCTGAGCCGAAGGTGCTGCTGATTGAACGTGGCGGCGAACCCTTCAAGGGTTGCTGGGCGCTCCCCGGTGGTTTCATGAATATGGATGAGACAACGGAGCAATGTGTTTTCCGGGAACTGGAGGAGGAAACGGGGTTGAAGATCGGTGAGGTGCATCAGATAGGGGCTTACTCCAGAGTTGACCGTGACCCAAGAGGGAGGACAATCACGGTGGCTTATCTCGCTCTCGTTGATAAACCTATAGCCGTCAGTGGTCAGGATGATGCAGCAAAAGCAGAATGGTGGGCACTGTCCAATTTACCACACCTGGCATTTGACCATTATGACATTATGCAGGATGCTATCAAGAAATATGAGGAGATTGTGAATGACGGTTTGATATGATAGAAATATGAGAAGCGACAAAGAATCAGGCAGCGGAGATAGCACGGCTGATTATGATGGCCATGACGGATGAGTGCTGCCTGTACTATTGTGCGGACGGGTGCGGTCTGGGGGCTTTCCGCAAAATGATGACCTATCTCGTGAATAGGGAGGACTCGCAGTACAGTTATCGGAACACGCTGGTGGCGATGGATGGAGAAAAGGTCGTTGGCATATCGGTGAGTTATGACGGCGGCATGCTTCATGAGTTGCGGCGAGCATTCATCGAAGCTGCCAAGGAGTATGTCGGCAAGGACAATTCCAGCATGGACGATGAGACGCAGGCGGGAGAACTATACCTCGACTCATTGGCTGTGCTGCCCGAATATCGCAGACAGGGCATTGCCCGACGGCTGATTCTGGCTACGAAGGAAAAGGCAGATGCAATGCATCTGCCTTGTGTTGGACTCTTGGTGGACAAGGGAAACCCGGATGGCGAGGCTCTGTATTCCTCTGTTGGTTTCAAATACATGAACGACAGCCGGTGGGGAGGACATGAAATGAAACATTTGATATTGTAAATGTATGGATGTGAAGGTAATGATTCGCAAGGCTGAACGGCAGGACGTACCGTTGCTGCTGGAGTTTATCAGGGACATTGCCCGATTCGGCAGGATGGAGGACGAGGTGATTGCCTCGCCGGAGGTGCTGGAGCGGGAGATGTTTGATGAGCACAGGGCAGAGGCGGTGTTTGCCGTCGTGGATGGACGTGAGGTGGGATTTGCGTTCTACTTCTACAACTTCTCCACGTTCATCGGGCATTCGGGGTTGTATCTGGAAGACTTGTTTGTTTGGCCGGAGGAACGAGGCAAGGGCTATGGGAAGGCTTTGCTGCTGCATCTGGTAAAGACGGCCCGCGAGCACCGTTGCGGACGGATGGAGTGGATGAGCCTCGACTGGAACAAGACTGCCAATGACTTCTATCGCTCACTCGGTGCCGTTCCGATAGACGACTGTACGGTGTATCGGTTGGATGCTGCGGCGATAGAACTTTTATCGACTGAAGTTGTATAAAAACAAGAAAAGACATGAACATAGAAGATGTACGTGAATATGCGCTGACACTGGCGAGAGCCAATGAGGATATGCCTTACGGTCCTGACTGGCTGATTTTTCGTATCGAAGGGAAGATATTCCTGCATATCTGGCTGGAGTCGCCGGAACCTACTTGTGCGGTGAAGTTGGAGCCTGAGTTCGGGCAGTCATTGCGTGAACACTATGAGGGCGTGCGTCCTGCTTATCATCTGAACAAGACGCATTGGAACGATATTTATCTGGACGTGATAGATGACGAACTGACTAAGCAATGGATTCGCCAGTCGTATGAACTGGTGCTGAGCAAACTGCCGAAGAAACTGAGGGAGAAGTATACGAAGAAGATATTGGCTTAAATGAGCAGCGTCGTGATTGCCATATTCCTACTGAGTATCGGAGCCAGTTTCGTGCAGCGCACAACTGGTTTCGGCTTTGGTATCTTCATCATGACGATGCTACCATACTTCATGCCAACGTATGGCGAGGCGACAACTCTGTCTGGCATTCTGGCTCTTACGACCTCGGCTGCTATCGTTTGGCGGCTTAGAAGATATGTTACTTGGCAGCGATTGTGGCCGATATTGCTGACTTTTATTGTTGTCTCGACTATGGCTATCTTTGTACTGACACGTATTGAAGACCATATTCTGAAACAGATTCTTGGTGTAGCACTGATAGTAATCAGCATTTATTTCGCTTTGTTCAGCCAGAAGGTAAAGCTCCCGACAACGAAGCAGGTGCAGGTGGGTGCCGGAACGCTGAGTGGATTGATGGGAGGATTCTTTGGGATGCAAGGCCCGCCAGCAGTGCTTTACTTCATCCAGTCGGAACCCACCAAGGAGCATTATATGGCGATGGCTCAGACGTAATTCCTGATAGGTAATGCGATGATGACCTTGGTTCGTGCCTACAACGGCTTCTTCACTGAGACCGTCGCTGTTGATTATCTCTATGGTCTCGGCGGCGTCATCATCGGCACGATGCTGGGTGCCTATGTCTTCAAACATATCCCCAATCGTATCTTCCGCTACATCGTCTATGCCTATATCTGCATCAGTGGATTCATCATACTAATGACAAATTAAGAACTATGGCATATATGAACAAATTCACCCAATCTGATGATTATCGGCGCGAAGAGCTGATACGCATCATCGAACACAGCGTAGAGAAACTGACTCTAGCCGAGTTGGAAGCCCTGTACTATGACATGTCTACCAAGTCGTATATTAACGATTGACTACCTTTTGGTAAGCTAATCGTTCGTCGCCAGACAGCAGATAGATGATACCGCAATAGGTGAAGCCGTGCTTCAAGATGTTGTGCTGCATAATCTTGTTGTCGCGATGGGTATCTATGCGGATGTTCTTATCATGTGTCTAACAAATTTATAATAAGAAAAACCAAGAATGAAAGTGTAATAACATGTATCATCTTATGTGTATATTTTAGGAGTTTCGATTCGCTAAAAAATTCACTATGAGTATGTTACAAATGTAACGTATTGAATATCAGGCACGAAAAAAGGGAACCTGATTGATTCCCTTTAAGTTGTTTTTAGCGGAGAGAGAGGGATTCGAACCCCCGGTACCTCTCGGTACGGTAGTTTTCAAGACTACTGTAATCGACCACTCTACCATCTCTCCAGTGCTCGAATTATCTCGAAAGCGGGTGCAAAGGTAGTGCTTTTAATCGAATTAACCAAATTTTTGAGCAACTTTTTTGCATATCAATTCTAATTTTCGTACCTTTGTGGCATGATTTACCCTAAGAACTACGAATCGAAGATAGGATTTGACGAGATACGACATCTGTTGAAGGAGCATTGTCTGAGCTCGTTGGGCAAGGAAAAGGTGGACGAACTGGCCTTCTCCGACGACGCTGTGACGGTGAACGACTGGATGAAACAGATACGCGAGTTCCGCAGGCTGATGCAGGCAACAGAGCAGATGCCCATGAACTATTTCTTTGACGTGCGCGAATCGGTGGCTCGCATCCGACTGGAGAACACGCACTTGGAGGAGGACGAGTTGTGGGACCTGCGCAGGTCGCTGGAAACGATTGGGGTCATTGTGAACTTCCTGAACAAGAACAATGGCGACGAGGAATTTCCAGAATACAACTACCCTGCCCTGCGCCAATTGGCCAAGGACGTGCAGACGTTTCCTGCCATTATCCGAAGGATAGACTCTATCTTGGACAAGTTTGGGAAAATCAAGGATTCGGCCACCATGACGCTGGCGGGCATCCGTCATGAGATGGAGCAGACGGCAGGCAGCATATCGCGTACATTATATACCATACTGCATGCTGCACAGCGCGACGGATTGGTGGCTCAGGACACGGCGCCCACCCTGCGCGACGGACGACTGATGATACCCGTAGCACCTGGACTAAAGCGCAAGATAAGAGGTATTGTACACGACGAGTCGGCCACGGGAAAGACGGTATTCATAGAGCCTGCAGAGGTGGTGGAAGCCAACAACAAGGTGCGCGAACTGGAGGCTGCAGAGCGCAGGGAGATTATCCGCATTCTGACCGTATTCTCAGACGAACTGCGCCCTCACGTGCAGGAGGTGCTGGACTCGTACCAATTCCTGGCAACCATCGACTTGATACACGCCAAGGCTGAGATGGCCGAGCAGATGCAGGCCTTTGAGCCTGAGGTGAAAGCGGAGCCACAGATAGACTGGATAAGGGCCATACACCCGCTGCTGCAACGCTCGCTGGCAAAGCAGGAGAAGAAGGTGGTACCGCTGGACATTCGTCTGGAAGGAAGAAGTAAGACGGAAGAAGGAAGAAGTAAGACTTTAGGGCGACTGCTGATTATCAGCGGTCCGAACGCTGGTGGTAAATCGGTGTGTCTGAAAACGGTGGGACTGCTACAATATATGTTGCAATGCGGACTCAGCATCCCCGTTGGCGACCGTTCGACGGTGGGACTGTTTCAGAACATCATGATAGACATTGGCGACGAGCAATCGATAGCCGACGACTTGTCGACGTATTCGAGTCATCTGCTAAACATGAAGAACATGATGAAGCAGGCTAACAATCGCACGTTGTTGCTGATAGACGAGTTTGGAGGTGGTACGGAGCCTGCTATTGGTGGTGCCATTGCGGAGGCTGTGCTGAAACAATTCTGGAAGAAGGAGACGTTTGGCATCATTACCACCCACTATCAAAACCTGAAGCACTTTGCAGAAGACCATGAGGGTGTGGTGAACGGAGCCATGTTGTACGACCGTCATCAGATGCAGGCGCTATTCCAGCTGAGCATCGGGCAACCAGGTTCTTCGTTTGCGATAGAAATAGCCAGAAAGACGGGCATTCCAGAGGAAGTGATCAGCGACGCCTCGGAAATTGTGGGTTCAGACTACATCCAGAGCGACAAATACCTGCAAGACATTGTGCGCGACAAGCGCTACTGGGAGGGCAAGCGCCAGACTATTCACCAGCATGAGAAATCGCTGGAGGGACACATACTGCGCTACGAGACCAATCTGGAGGAGATAGAGCGCGAGCGAAAGGCTATCCTGAATCGTGCCAAGCAACAAGCGGAAGAGCTGTTGGCAGAGGCAAACCGCAAGATAGAGAATGCCATTCGCGAAATCAAGGAGGCACAGGCGGAGAAGGAACAGACACGACTGATTCGCGAGGAATTGCAAGAGTTCCGCGAACAGGTGCAGAACGACGACACTCGCGGACTGATGAGCGAAGAGGACTTTGCCAAGAAACTGCGCCAGATGGAGGAGCGCAAGGCGCGCAAAGCTCAGCGCAAAGAGAGGAAGGGCGAGGAAGAAAGGGCAGCCAGTGAGAAATTGGCTGCAAGAGCCAAAGCCAACCTCAACGACAGCAATCGTCCGCTGGAGAAGGGCGACAGCGTGCGCATCAAGGGTACCAACAGCGTGGGCGAGATAGAAAGTATACAGGGCAAGCAGGCCACGGTGGTGTTTGGTGGATTGCGTTCGAAAGTGAAGTTGGAGCAATTGGAGCGTGCAGCGAAATCGCAGGCCACGAGCAGCCCTGCCGACAAGCACGCCCATCTGGCTATCCAGACCTCGCACATGACGCGCGCCACGATGGAGGACCGCCGTCAGAACTTCCATCAGGACTTAGACGTGAGGGGTATGCGTGGCGACGAGGCCATTGATGCCGTGATGCACTTCATCGATGATGCCATCTTGATAGGCTTGAGTCGTGTGCGCATCCTGCACGGAACGGGTACGGGCATCCTGCGCCAACTGATCAGACAGTACCTCAACACGGTGCCTAACGTGAAGAAAGCCAAGGACGAGCACGTGCAATTCGGAGGGGCTGGAATCACCGTCGTAGACCTCGACTAAAATCATTCCATCATAAAGAAAGGTTTTTTTAGATTTATTTTTTGCCCGTTTCGCAGAAATTGATTACTTTTGCAATCAAATCTAAATCAATGTATATAGCTGTTGCAGGAAATATAGGAAGCGGGAAGTCGACACTGACGCAGTTGCTGGCCAAGCACTATGGCTGGGAGGCTCGCTATGAGACGGTGGAAGAGAACCCGTATCTGGAGGATTACTACAGGGACATACACCGATGGTCGTTCAACCTGGAGGTTTTCTTCCTGAAAGAGCGCTTTCGCGACTTGATAGACATCACGCAGTCGCAAAAGACCATCATACAGGACCGCACCATCTACGAAGGCGTGTACGTGTTCATGGAGAACAACAAGGACATGGGCAACCTGAGTGAGCGCGACTACGAGACGTTTATGGAACTGTTCGAGCAGATGATGGAGGTGGCTACCCAACCAGACCTGATGATTTATCTGAAGGCTTCAGTGCCCCATCTGGTGGGGAATATCCAGAAAAGAGGGCGCGAATATGAGCAACAGATGCAACTGGAATATCTGGAGAACCTGAACAAGCGATACGATGACTTTATATACAATAAGTATAAAGGACAGGTGATGACGATAGAGAAGGACAATCTGGACTTCCTGAACAATACGAAAGACTTTGCACAAATCGTAGACCGCATAGACAGACAGCTGTTCGGACTATTCCCACCACAATTGTAAAACAACAACGAAAAAACTATAATACTATGCACATCGCAATAGCAGGAAACATAGGTAGTGGCAAGACCACGCTGACAAAATTGCTGGCCCACCGCTATGGCTGGACGCCCCGTTTTGAACCCGTTGACAACAACCCGTATCTGTCGGACTTCTATGCCGATATGCCTCGCTGGTCGTTTAACCTGCAGGTGTACTTCCTGAGCAAGAGATTCAAGGAAGTGGTGGAGATATCGAAATCGGAGGATACCATCATACAAGACCGTACGATTTTCGAAGATGCCAAAATCTTCGCTCCAAACCTGCACGCACAGGGCATGATGTCGGACAGAGACTTTGCGAATTATTCTGACTTGTTCGACCTGATGATGTCGCTGGTAAAATTGCCTAACCTGATGATTTACATCCGCTCGAGCATTCCCACGCTGGTGGCACAGATTCAGAAAAGAGGCCGTGACTACGAGCAAACCATGCGATTGGACTACCTGAAAGGTCTGGAGGAAAGATATGAGGAATGGATTGCTACGTACAAAGGTCCGCTGATTGTGGTAGATGGCGATCATTATAAATTTGGTGACAATCCTGAAGACCTGAAAATAGTAACAGACATGATTGACGCCAAGCTTTATGGTCTGTTCCCCATGGACAGCAACACATAAACAAAGGGAAGAACATGCCTCGTTTAAATATTTTTAACTACTATTATAAAGAGGTGTGAGGGATTTTTCATACTTTTGCAGAATATAATCTAAGAGAAAGTATTTCTCTAACCGCAAAATGACTGACGTCATATTATCAAGTTTTATCAGTCTGTTTGCTCTGTTTGGCAAAGAAGAGCAGGTGGATGAGGTACGAGCGAAGAATATGCTCGTAAGCTATTTGCATCGCCATTTCGGAATCAGAAATACAGACTTGTACGTGGACCTTTACGCCGATATGCGTATGGCCTACGAGATGACGGATGATCTGAACACGGTAGACACCGTTACCTCTATCTGCTCCAATCTGCAAGGCGACATCCGCAAAATAGAAAAAGACCTGTTGTTGCTGCGATTGATGGAGTTCTGTCACGGAGGTTTCGAGGGAAAGCATACGGATGTGCTGTTCAAGACGATGGCACAACTGTTCAACATTCCACAAGAGCAATACAACGACTTCACGGACTTTGTGGATAGCAAGGAAACGGAGCATGTAAAACTGCACCAGCTGGAAGGTTTTGACGCTCCCCTGAAGACCCTGCTCGACCCCATTTCCGGACTTCTGCTCTTCACCTATATGGGCAACGATACCGTATTGCTGAACGACGTGCCCATACTGACGGGCTCGTTCCAGGTTTGGATACAAAGCAGCGTGCTGAAAAGCAAGAGCGGAAAGCCCGTCTATTATTCGTCGATTATCAGTACCTACGATCAGACGCAGAGCGAGGTTAAAGCGGTAGAATTCTGCGGAAGAGACATCAACTTCCGATTCCCCAACAGCGACAATGGTATGCACGACCTGAGCTTCACGCTGAGGAACGGAGAGCTGCTGGCCATCATGGGTGGCTCCGGAACGGGTAAGACTACCCTGCTCTCGCTGTTGAACGGCAGTCTGAAGCCACAGGAAGGTACTATCACCATCAACGGACACAGCATTACAGAACCTGAGGCCAAGAGCTTGATTGGTTTCGTACCTCAGGACGACCTGCTGATTGAGGAATTGACTGTATATCAGAACCTTTGGTTCACAGCTAAGTTCTGCTTCGAGGGCATGAGCGACGAGGAGCTGGACAAGCGTGTGATGAAGACGCTGAAGGACCTGGGACTGGACGCTACAAAAGACCTGAAGGTGGGATCGGCCATCAACAAATACATATCGGGTGGACAGCGCAAACGACTGAACATTGCCCTGGAGCTGATTCGCGAACCAGCGGTATTGTTCCTCGACGAGCCTACATCAGGCCTCTCGTCTGCTGACACTGAGAAGGTAATCAACCTGCTGAAGGAACAGACCTTGAAAGGCAAGCTGATTGTGGTGAACATTCACCAGCCTTCGAGTGATGTATATAAATTGTTCGACCGCCTATGGCTGTTGGACAAAGGCGGATATCCCGTATTCGACGGTAATCCCATTGACGCCATCACTTATTTCAAGGAAGCTGCCAACTACGCAGATGCAGAGACGAGTGCATGTCCGACGTGTGGTAACGTGAACCCAGAAATCGTGCTGAACATCATCGACGAGAAGGCACTGAACAACATCGGCGAGGTGAGCGACGAGCGCAAGATGACGCCTCAGGAATGGCACGAGCTGTATCTGAAGAACCGCAAGGAGATGAAGGCTCCCGCAGTGAGCGACGTGCCTGCCTCAGACCAGAAGAAGCCGAACAGGCTGAAGCAGCTGAGCATCTTCCTGCAGCGAAACTTCAAGACGAAGATAACCAATGTGCAGTATCTGTGCATCACTCTGTTGGAGGCACCGCTGCTGGCACTGATCTGTTCTTTCTTGACACGCTATGCCCCACCCGAGGGCTACTCCGTGATGGACAACAAGAACTTGGTCAGCTACTTCTTCATGTCCGTCATCGTGGCAACATTCATTGGCATGAGCGGTAGTGCTGAAGAGATTATCAAGGACCGTGCCCTGCTGAAGCGCGAACGATTCCTGAACCTTTCGTATGGCAGCTATATCTGGTCGAAGATTATCTTCCTGGCAGGTGTTTCGCTGTTGCAGACGCTGCTGTTTATCCTGATTGGTAACACCATTATGGGCATACACGGTCTGACGATGGAATGGTGGATCATCTTGTTTGTTACAGCATTGCTGTCGAACCTGACGGGACTGATTCTGTCGCAGTGTCTGAACTCTGTGGTTGCTATCTACATCAGCATCCCCTTGTTGCTGATACCTCAGATTCTGCTTTGCGGATTGGTAGTCAGCTTCTCAGACCTGACACCCAAGAGCACCACGGGCAATGTGCCTGCTATCGGCAATATCATCCCCTCCAGATGGGCGTATGAGGCGCTGGCTGTGACCTCGTTTACTGACAATGCCTACGAGAAGCCGTTCTTCGAGGTTGACAAGCAGAAATACGAAAACCAGTTCTATAACATGGGATTCCTCTATGAACTGCAGTCGCAGGTGGAGACCATGAAGGACGAGGTGAAGAAGGGCAAGTCCGTAGACCCTGAGCATATGAGGGTGATAGAGACCAACCTGCCGTTGCTGACTGAGTTCTGTGGCATGAAAGCCTATGCTGGTGACAAATCCACAGAATCGCTTACCTTATATATGAAAGAGGCTGAGGACATCCTGAAGCAGCGAGGCAACAAGGCCAGCATAAAGGAGGACGCCATGAAGTCGGCATTCATCCGCGAGCATGGCAAGGAGGAACTGCTGAAGTTGAAGCGCGAGAACTACAACCTGAAGTTGGAGGACTGCGTGATAGGTGCTGACCAGCGCAGAATGCTCGACGTGATAGACGGATACATCGTGCCCAGAACAGGGACCATCTTCCTGACACCTCAGAGCAAGTGCGGTAATGCTCCGTTCTATAGCAGCGAGAAGATTGTCGGTACATGGCATGTGAAGACGCTGTGGTTTAACATGGCCATCATGCTGCTGATGTGCATCATCGTAGGCATACTACTGTTCTGCGACTGGCCTGGACGATTGCTCCGAAAGGACAATCCTTAGAGAACGAAAAATGAAAATGAAAACGAAAACGAAAATGAGAGAAAACAAAAATATAATTCATTAAATTAATAACAACAAAAAACTCAAAAAAAATGAAGAAATTAACTATTGTAGCTGTTGCTTTTGCAGCAATTGTCTTCGCAGCATGCGGAGGAAAAAAGAGTGCTAACAATGTAGAGGATGCAGACTCACTGAAGAGCTTTGAACAGCAGCAGATTGAGGCCAGCATTAAGATGCACATGGACAGCATTGCTGCTGAGATCAGCAAGATGAAGCAGCCCACCTTCATTCAGGAAGGCAACGGTGGCTTGTCACTGACCAAGGAAGAGAAGCAGGTAAAGCCTGACTATCTGTTGCCCGCAAACGCTGCTGAGGAAGCTGCCACACTGGCTGAGAAGTATCGTATGCTGAGCGCTCTGGGTGTTGACAAGCGCATTGCTAAGCTCTACGACATGCCTACTGATGAGTATGAGAAGGCTATTGCCAAGCTGATTGCTGACATCAACGATCCTTCTTTCAAGACCATCGAGGATCAGACTAACGTATTCGAGACCACTCAGACTCTGTATGACGACATGGAGAAGAACGGTCGCATCAACTACTTCTGGCAGCTGGCTTCTGCAGCTCTCGTTGAGGAGCTCTACATTGCCAACAAGAATGCCGACAAGTTCCTGAGCGTATTCGACGACGAGGCCGCTTCAAACATCACTTTCCGTGTGATCCTCGTGCTCGACGCTATCAACCGTCTGTCTGAGTACGATCCTGACATCAAGCCTATCGCTGACGCTGTTGCTCCTCTGGAGGTGCTGAACGCTACCACTGTTGACGAGCTGAAGAAGCAGTTGAACGAGGCTAAGGAAGGTATCGACGCTGCTCGTGCTGCCCTGGTGAAGTAATAAAAGTCTATGAAGAAAAGACTGGTACTGCCGAACGATATAGAGACCATCCCTCAGCTGAACGAGTTCATCGACTTGGTAGCTGAGGAGGTGGGTCTTGACATGTCGCTCACCATGAGCCTGAACCTGGCTATGGAGGAGGCTGTAGTCAATGTGATGGACTACGCCTATCCCGATGGCCAGAAAGGCAACGTGGGCATCGAGGTGACGGCTGACCAGGAATGGATGACCTTCGTCATCACGGATACTGGCATAGCCTTTGACCCAACAACCAAGGAAGATGCAGACACCACCCTCTCTGCAGAGGAACGCCCCATTGGCGGATTGGGCATCTTTTTGGTGCGCCAACTGATGGATGACATCAACTATAAGCGCGAAGGCAACAAAAACGTGCTGACCCTGCGGAAGAAACTGGGTTAGGTGCATGTATCAAACTAAAAAATAACACGTAAGAAAATGAATATCGACATTAAAGAATTGAATGGTGGCTATACTGCCATTTTCAACGGACGCCTGGACACCCCTGCTGCTGTTAAGGCCCAGCAGGACATCACTCCCCTGCTGGAGAACGCAGACAAGGAGATTGTGCTGGATTGCACCAATCTGGAGTATATCAGTAGCTCAGGTCTCCGCTTGTTCCTGACGCTCCGCAAGGAGACTTCCACAAAGGGGGGAAAGGTAATTATCAAGAACATCAACGACGAAATTAAAAAGGTATTTATGATGACAGGTTTCTTCAATCTGTTTGAGATTAGATAACCTGTTTAATAAAATAATAAGTAAAGACAAGGCTCATGGAAAACTATGGTCTTGACCTACATGGAGAGATGCTGCTGGAGGAATATCGCCAGCAGCTCCCTCTCTATAAGAGGTTAATGGAAGTGATGAAGAGTAAGACAGCTGAGATTATCAAAGAAGGAGAACTCACTGTAGCCTCTATGGAATTCCGCATCAAGGAAGAAGCTTCGCTGGCTGGAAAACTGCAACGAAAAGGTTCGAAATATGGAACGTTGAGAGATATTACGGACATTTTCGGAGGTCGCATCATTATGTATTATAATGAGGATGTGGACCGTGTGGCTTCCTTTGTTGAGTCGAAGTTGGAAATAGACTGGCCCAATTCCGTTGACAAGCGCAAGATGCACGAGGTCGACAGCTTTGGTTACAACTCTCTCCACTACATTTGCCGCATTCCCAAGACCTTTTTCTACGACCCTGAGTATCCTGACCTGAACGATATCCGCTTTGAGATTCAGATGCGTACTGCCTTGCAGCACGTATGGTCAGCCATTCAGCACGACATTGGTTATAAGTCGGAAATCGAGACGCCCAAGGAGTACCATCGTATGCTAAGCCGATTGGCAGGTATGATGGAATTGGCTGACGATGAGTTCAGCCGTATCCGCAACTCGATAGCTGACTATCGTCGCAGAATGCAGAACCTGGTATTGAACGGACAATTGGAAGAGGTGGCGCTTGATGGCGACACATTTCTTTCGTATGTGGCTATGCATCCGTTCGACAAACTGAATCGCAAGATTGCAGCCATCACGCAGGCAGAGATTCAAGAGAGCACCTTCATACCCTACCTCACCGTCTTGCGCCAATTGAACATCAAGACGCTGGGCGACGTAGAGCGTATGATGGCAAACTATTTCGACGATGCTTATCAGTTGGCATTGTTCCAACTGGGTAGTACGGACATTGACATCCTGGCCAGCACCATAGGTCTGCAGAACCTATGCTTCGTTCACATTCTGAAGACCGGTAGAGGTATTCCAGGCCTTGTTCAGATGTTCGACGCCATCAACGGGCGCACGCCACAGAACGAGGATTTGGCAAGAATGGTATTCGAACAGGCTGCCCGTCTGTCCTTCATGAATAAGTAAAGCACCTGCTTTTTAGAAACGGAGTCCAAACGACGTATTTACGTACCAATCGGAAATACGTCCGTCCCCTTCTTCACCATATTTATAGCTGCGAGTGTTCCATTGTCCATAGACATTTAAGAAGAACCGTTTCCAGTTGTAGGTAACAGAAGCACGCGCATTGAAGGTCAAGGTGACACGACTCCAATTGGTTGACTCTTCTTCATCGTAAATGGCATCATAGTTATCGTCCTCATCGTCAAATTCTGTCTTATATTTGACGACAACCTGACGGTTATACAAGGCGAGCATCGGCATGAACAGACCATTGATCAGCAATCCGCGTGTAGGCACCCAGTTGTAGGCGTAGCCAGCACCTATACTGCCCTGACGAACCTTAAAGGCTCCCACGTCGTGCATCAGACTCACCAAAGCAGCATTCTTATCGCTGTTATAGCGCACACTCATGGCATTCCACATAGCTCCCACCATCAGCGAACCCGCTGAGCGCACCTGAACGGCAGACTGGTCGTAGGCTGCAGCATAGGAGAAGTGCTTGTGGTTGAACATATAATAACCATCAATGATGAGGGAGTGGACGCGGATGGGCTCTAAAATTTCAAAATCGTAGTTGCCATTCAGCACTTCCTGGTCTGGTTTGATTTTTAGATAAATATCTCCATTGAATTCTGTCATGCCGAACGTACGCAGTCGGAGGTTAATACCATAACTGCTTCCTACGGCACCTATCGTGAAATAGGTGTCCGAACGCTTATTCAGGTTGACGGAATAGCCCAGTCCATAGCCTCGGTATCCAAACCACAGACCCAGGCTGTTGGCAGCTCTGGTTCCAACATATGGAGTCCAGTTCATATATTCTTCATCTGTGTCTATTACACTATGCATCTTGAGCCCCATTCGGTCTATCTTGTGGCGCACTATCAGTTGCCAAGGCTTCTTAGGAACCACGATATAGCTGCTATCCGCCGTCTTAATAACGGACGAGTCGACATAGTTTTTCACAGCACGTGCAGCCTTGAAGAGAAAGAAATCTTTCTGGGCTGATACTGCCAAAGTCGTCAACAGCAGAAGTAGAAGAATATACAATCGTTTCGCTTTCATGCTGCAAAAATATAAAAATTAATTAAAAAAAGCAAGTTTGGATGCATTTTTTCGTACCTTTGCAAACATGGAAGCAACAGGAAGACCCAAAATAGCTATTATTGACAGCAATACGCTGGCAACATTAGGATTAAAACAGATTCTGCAGAATGTAATGCCTATCATGACGGTAGACACTTATGGTTCTTTCTCAGAACTATGCAGCAACAACCCTGAGAGCTATTTCCATTATTTCGTATCCATGGAAATTGTGTTGCGCAACCGTCCTTTCTTTTTGGAGCGCAGACACAAGACCATCGTCTTGACTCTTTCGCTCAGCGACGCCAGCCAATTGTCCGACTTCCACAGCCTCTATATCAACCAGCCCGAGCACTTGCTTATCAAAGCCATTCTCGCCCTCCAGCAACATGCCCATGCCAAGGGCAAGAACCTGCCCAAGATGCCTAAGGTCTTGGAGCAGAAGATTCTGACTGATCGTGAGATAGAGGTGATGTCGTACATCGTGCAAGGCAACACCAACAAGGAGATTGCCGACATCCTAAACATCAGTTTGGCTACCGTTATCACCCATCGCAAGAACATCATGGACAAGTTGGGCATGAAGAGTGTCTCTGCCCTCACCATCTATGCTGTAATGCATGGCTATGTGGACATTAATAAAATATAGTATATGCGTAAGATTATTGTGACTGTGGCACCCGTCTGCCACGTGGGCAAGGAGATTCCTGCCGAGTGTAAGAACCCGCTCACTCCCGAGGAGATTGCGGAAGACACCATCAATTGTTATAAGGCTGGAGCCTGCGAGGTTCATCTGCACACGCGCGACCTGCAGGGCAATCCTACGTTCGAACTGGATGTGTTCCGTCAGACCATCGGACTTATCCGCAAGGAGACCAACATGATTGTTCAGGGCTCTACGGGTGGACTCTCCACACTGACGCTCGCTGAGCGCTGTGTGTCGCTCGATGTTCCTGAGGTGGAGGTGGCCTCGCTCAATATGGGCAGTGTCAACTTTGGCGAAACGGTCTATATTAACACCATGCCCGACCTGCGCTATTGGGCGAAGCGTCTCGACGAGACGAACACCGTGCCTGAGATGGAGCTGTTCGATTTGAGCCACGTTGAGTGCGCCACGCGTCTGGCTGACGAGGGTGTCATCCATCGTCCCCTGCACTATAACTTCTGCGTGGGTCCTGGCAACTCGAGCAATCTCTCAGCCACAGGTCGCAATCTTGCCATGCTCTGCTCACTCATGGAGCCAGGCTGTTCATGGGGTGTCACCCACGACTCGATGAAGGACTTCTCCATCCTCGCTTGTGCCATCGGCATGGGCGCCTCTGCCGTCCGCGTAGGTTTCGAGGACAGCTTCTATTATGCCCCTGGCAAGCGCGCGCATACCAATGCCGAATTGGTAGAAAAGCTGGTGGCCCTTATCCGCATGATGGGTTGCGAACCAGCCACGCCTGATGAAGCCCGCGCTATGCAACATATTAAGATGTAATATGGAAGAAGTAAGATGGAAGATGGTCGTACTCGACGACGACCCTACGGGCATTCAGACCGTTCATGGCTGTCTGCTCATCACCCAGTGGGACGAGGACAGCGTGCGCAAGGGTTTTGCGGACGCTGAGCCCTTCTTTTATATATTAACGAACACGCGCGCCATGACGCGCGAGGAGGCAGAGCAGGTGACGCGCGAGGCTATGGAGATGGTCGTCAAGGTCAACCAAGACTATGGCTATCGCCTCATCATCGTCAGCCGAAGTGATAGTTGTCTGCGTGGCCATTTCCCCTTGGAAACGGACGTCATGCGCCAGTGTCTTGTAGCACACGGATACAGCGTTTACGAAAAGACGCCCTTCTGTCCCGCCTTCATCGAGGCTGGTCGTGTGACCATCGACGGTGTACATTATATGCGTGATGGCGAGCGCCTCATTCCCGTTAGCGAAACCGAGTTTGCGCGCGACAATGTCTTTGCCTATCACACCTCCGTGCTCCGCGATTACATTCAGGAGAAAGGTGCCAATCCCGACGATTACATCATCGTCAATGCCCAAGGCTACGACGAGCTCTATCGTTTTGCCGAACATCTGACCTCTTCCCTCTTACCTCTTACCTCTTCCATCGTCATCCGCAGCAGCAGTTCTCTGCCTAAAGCCATCAGCGGCATTGCCGATATTCCCCTACTCGACCGCATCATCCTGAAACAAGCGGGCGTGGGTTGTTTCATTGTGGGTTCTCACGTCAAGAAGACCACCCAGCAATTGGAAAACCTATTGCAACAAGAGGGCACCTGCGCCATTGAGGTCGACGTACAGCGTATCCTCGACGATGCACCTCTGCTCATGAGCGAAACGCTCGACACCATCCAGCAAGTGGTGGATATGGGCTTGACACCCGTTGTCTATACCTCTCGTCAGGAAATCCGTTTCGACGATGCTAACCTTCGCCAGCACTTAGGCCAGCAAGTAAGCGACTTCCTCGTCGACATCGTCTATCGCCTGCCCTTCACCCCCGCCTATCTCGTGGGCAAGGGAGGCATCACTTCGCACGACATTCTGACCAAAGGCCTAGGCATCAAGTCGGCCCGTGTCTTGGGGCAGATCATCAATAGCGTACCTTGCGTCATGGCCGAGAAGTTCCCCTATATCATCTTCCCTGGCAATGTGGGCAACGAGCAATCGCTCAGCGAGGTATTCAACAAATTAAAAGGTTAGGATTTCTCCTAACCTTTATTCTTCACTTATAATGGGTTTTTCAGGGTTGATAAACGCGAAGAGCACCGCACTCACAATCAGCATCACCGCTATCATGTAGAGCGGCAGATTGTAGTTGCCCGACTGCTGCACCAGCTCGCCAAACAAGATGCCACAACAGAATCCACCTATGTTACCTGCGGTGTTCATCGCACCGCTCAGCGTGCCTGCGTGGCGCTTGCCCAAGTCAATGCACAACGCCCATGCCGAAGGCAGCATCAGGTCGAAGATGCCAAAGCACAGCGACAGAAAAACGAATACCGCCATCTTGCCTGGAATGAAAGCAGCCAGAAACATGCACACCGCTGACACCGCTAACGATGTGGAACCCAAGGCCTTACGTCCCACCTTGATGCCATAACGGTTCGTCAACTTGTCCGTCAGGTGTCCGCCTGCTATGTTGCCTATCATGCTCATGATAAAAGGCACGGCCACCGCATACGTCAGCTCCGTCTTGTCAAATCCGCGCCCCAACTCCATAAATGTGGGGAACCATGAGAAGAAGAACCACGAGCCAAAGGCATAGAAGAAGTACATACCGCAAATCAGCCAGAACTGCTTGTTTATAAGAATCACCTTCCATATGCCCTCTTGCATTCCATGTTTCAACTTCTCCACCTTATGTGTAGGTCCAATCTCCGTGTCGCGATAGTAGAAATACCACACCACGGCCCAGACGACGCCCAGTGCTCCCAGGAGATAGAAGGCTGAGCGCCATCCTACCCACATCATCACGGGTATCACCACAAAGGGCGTCAGTGCGCCTCCCATGCGCGATGCAGCCCACACGTAACCTTGTGCCTTGCCCACTTCGCCTTTCTCAAACCATCGGCTGATAACACCCGTCGAGCAAGGCGACGATCCTGCCTCACCGATGCCGAACATAAAGCGGATAACCAGCAGCGAAGCCAGTCCACCTGCCAAGCCCGTGAAGGCCGTGAATGCCGACCACCACAGCACGATGGCAGCCAGTATCTTCCTGTGTCCGAACCTATCGCCCAGCGCACCCATCGGAATCTGCATCAGACCATAGCTCAGGATGAATGCACTCTGCACCCATCCCCACTCCGACGGACTCAAGTTCAGGTCGTGCATGATGCTCGACCCTGCCACGCTGATATTGATTCTGTCCAGGAATGTCACCATGCCCAGAATCACCAGCATGGCCAAAATCACATTCTTACGTTTCAATTTTTTAATTTTATAATCTTTTATTTTTTTATTCTTTTATTTTTTTATTCTTTCCAAGAACTTCCGCAGTCCTTTAACGCCCAATATGGGGCTCGACAATACCGGTTTTCCCGTCAGTTCAGAGAGTCGCTGTTCCATGCGCGCCATCGAGCCCTGAGCCAATACAAAGGCATCTACCTTGTCAGCTATCTTTGCTGCTGCCTCGGCTATCAAGCGGTCGTGCGTCTCGCCATCGCCACTCTGTCCTGCAGCAAACGCCCCGTCAGCCAGTCCTTCCACCAGCGTCACCGTTCTGCCCGCCTTCTTCGCCTCGTTCTGCAACAATCGGCAGGTGGGGTCCAGCGTCGTGGGCAATGTCGATATCACACCTATGCGGTCGTAGTTCTGCACTGCCTGTGCAGCCATCGGCTGGTCAATGCGGAACACGGGTATGCGCGCGTACGTATTACCATAGTCAGCCACGTCGCCCACACTCGAACACGTGTTGAACACCACGTCAGCACCAGCATCCGCAGCAGCATTGTAGTAAGCCAGCAGTCGGCGCCTTACGGCAGGAGTCACCTCGTTGTTGGCAATCACCTCTTTGATTAATGACGAGTCTGCGATGTGGTTCACGTTCACCTCAGGCATCAGTTCTGCAAAAATCTTGGTCAGGGGCTCCACCAGAGCCATGGCCGTGTGTACACAAATTACGTTAATCATTGTCTTGTTTGTTTTATCGTTTATTGTTTATTGTTCAAATCACCGCTCGACCTTTGGTCGCTTTGTACCTTTAGGTCAAAGAAAGTTCAAAGGTCAAAGTTCAAAGTTCAAAGATCCACCTCCATCTCTCCCGAATAGCTGATGCCCTCCCGTTTCCGCGACATCACATCGATATCGGTACTACCGTTGTCCATCACCTCCAACTGATAGTCCAGCAAGTCATCCTCATTCTTCACTCTGAGGCGAATCATGCGTTTCCCCTTCTTGAACCCTTCGTCCTCATAGTTGCTGATAGGCGCTGTGAAGTTCAGTCCCGAGTTCGACCCAAACGAAGCCTCATAAGCCACCCCGATGTACGGCAAATACGACACCAGCGTGTCGCCCTTCACCTCCAGCGACCAATTGCTCGTCACATTCTTCGAGCCGAATCGCCTTGCATACATCATGTTGATGTCTATCTTATAATGCCGCTTGTCCAGCGCCTCCTTCACCATCTTTGCCTGCTCTGCTTCCTTGGCCTCACGTTCCGCCTTGGTCGTCGTCGAGCATGCCATCAGTAAGCTCCCCATCAGGACACTTACCACAACCATTATTTTCTGTTTTAGCATATTAATTCGTTTACGGATGCGAAGTTACGAATAAGTGAGCAAAACACCAAATTTATTTCTTGCTTTTTTGCAAGCGGGATTTTTCTGGCAACATCAAACCTATTTTATTTACACTGACGACTATTCCTTGATGTGCAACAGCGATGTGCCCCATCTATAGGACAGAAGACATCCTTACCACCTGTATGGAAAACACTGAGTCGAGGTGGGATATCCTCTCTACGCCTCCTCGCACCTCAGAACTAAGGAAATATGAAATTTATCCCAAAGAGTATTTTACAAGTTCTTCTTCAGAAAATAGCCCTTCCTTATATATATGGCGCATCTTTGAAATTAATGTTTCCAATGAGGGATAGTCATATAGAGTAATTTCTTTTCCTGGCAATACAATATAATCATCATGAAAATAAGCATGAGGTTTATGATAGCTTGAGAAATCGGAAATGTTAAATGATTGTATCATATTTCCAGTTCCAACATCCCACACTTTAATAGTCTCATCGCCAGAAACTGATACTAGTTGCGTACCAGTTGCATTAAACTCCACACTTTTTACATCATATGTGTGTCCCACAAGAGTCCTCAATTTTGTTCCATTAACCGCGTCCCATATGGCAATTGTCTTATCTCTTGAAGCAGATGCTATGAATTTTCCATCAGGAGAGAAAACTGCGTGATTTACTTCGGCTTCGTGACCATATAATGAATGTATAATAGTCCCTGCCTTAGCATCCCATATAATTATAGAATCATCATTAGATGCAGATACTATTTTATCTCCGTCTGGACTATAATCAGCATACAACACTGGCCACTTGTGGCCGATAAACTCCTGTATCAGTTCACCAGTATACACATTCCATGTTCTAACCACTTTGTCTGTAGAGGAAGTTATAATTTGTTCTTCACTGGGACTGAAAACAATAGAGTTGATTGGATCATCCGGATTTGGATGTTGCCATGTTTTTACACAAATACCGGTTTCGTTATCCCAGACGGTGATAGAACAGTTATATTGGCTTACAACTGTCAATTTGTTGCTTGCACTTAGAACGGAAATGTCAACACAACTATCCTTTATGTCATATGTTTGTATTTTTTTACCTGTACCAACTTCATATAGGTTTATTTGGTAAGGAGACGTTGAAAGCACCAGACTTCCGTCTTTGCTGCATATCTCTTCATCGTCCCATGAGTCAAGACGGAATTTATGAACGGGATTATTCTCTGGAAGCGCGTTAACAAACAATCCATTACTTGAATGCAACCATTGCTTTAATCCGTCGTTACTAAATTTCCCAGATGAGAATGTTATCGGAAGATCAATAGTTTGTAAGAGATTTCCTGTTAAAAAGTCCCAGGCAGATATGGTACCGTCTTTAGAAAGTGTCAAAAAGAATTTTCCGTTAACAGGAAAAAACAAATCAGTTATGGAATTGCTAAATACTTCTGTTTTATATAGGCAAGTGCCACTCTCCATACTCCACAACGCAAGAAATTGATTTTCTTCATGAGATTCATCGTTATCACTTGACAACACGGCAGCTATCTTTCCGTCTTGGTTTAAAAAAGTACCCCAAAAAGCATGCCAATGGTTAGTTTCTATTGTATTGATGATATTTCCTGTCTCAATTTCGCATTGCACAATTGTGCGTTCAGTTGTGATAATTATATGGATATTATCTGGGTGTACATGAGCTTCCAATGGCGTAATATCGTTTCCCAAGTCTATTTTACAATTCTCTGTTCCTGTATCAACATCCCAAACTCTGATAGTATGGTCGTTGTTTGATGCTGATATTATCCATTTTCCGTTCTTGCTAAATTCAAGGCTACATAATGATCCTTTATGTCCCTTCAGAACCTTTCTTAATGTACCCGAATTAAAATCCCATATTCTAATGTCAAAATGATCCCATAATAATGCGCAAGTGGCCACCAACTTTCCATCAAAGCTGAATCGCGCCAAAGTTTCCTGTTCTTCGCAGTCAACAAAAGTTCGGATGAGTCGGCCGTTTGCAGTATTCCATACTTTAATGGTGTCACTCCTCTTTGAATCAATTGGTGCGAGTGTCGTAGTTACTATAAAGTTAGAATCTGGACTCAACGCTATAGAGCCAATACGTTCAGAGGTAGCAATACACACGCGTCCTATCGAACTTTTATCAGCTTTTCTTAGCGCCCTTTCAGCTGCTGCAACATAGGGGCGTTCTGGTGCGTTTATATTCTTAGGCAGGGCCTCTAATGCAAGCATTCTTGCAGTATGGCCATCATTTTCATCTAATAGCTGTTCTGCTTTTTCAGATAAATATAGACTTTGAACCTTAAGGAGCCTATTCCTTTCCTCTTGTTTTCTTCTTTCTTCTTCAGCTTTTTCCCGTTCGTATCTTTGCCATAAAGAATCAAAATCCAAATCTAACATCCCTGCTACGGTTTTAACAACCGCTGCATCACGCCCCATTTCATTAATATTACCTCCCAAACGTTCGTCTTCTTTTGGAAGATTTATCAAAGCGGGGGGAAAACATTCTTCATTAGGATTCTCTGCAAATGCTTTACCTTCTATTATGAATGGAAAGATATTATTTATCTTGCCAAGACCTATGAATTCCTCAATTTCTTTGTTAACCCATTTCGATTTGGCAGACTGAGGAGAACATATCACTATCAGGTGCTTTGAATTAGTTAAAGCCTTATGGATTTGTTCTGGAAGGTTTCCTGCGCTTAGCTCATCAATATCCCTAAAAATCGGCCTCAAATCTTTTGGGAGATTAGGATGCCCATTTAGGGTTGTGGGGAAATGATAATGCTCCAGCTCATGAGCTAACCATTTTGCCCATTCTTCATCTTGACGCTGGTAACTTATAAAAGCGAAATAAAATTTGTTTTCTTCCATATTTATTTACTTAATCAACCTATTCCTAATTGCTATACACTTCTCCATCCATTCCCCATTAATTGGTAGAAAAAATGGAGATTTTTTAACTAATATCAAACTTGTACCAGATAATTCATACTTGCCCATGCCTTCGTATTACCATACTTGATATAAGCAAACCCTTCAAAGGTGTCATATACTTCTACAATATCACCTCTGTATATCTTTCCAATAACAGGAGAGTTTGTATATGGCTCACGTCTAACATTTAAAACCCTTGCTGTACAACGATATTTAACCGAATTTTCCGTCACCAAAGTACTTCTTACGGGAGCGTTTTGTGTGGCCATCGAATTATTACATCCTTTATAGCATACAATTCCAATCCATAAGCAAATGACAAGAAGTAACGTATATACATTATAAAATATATATCTAACTATTACGAGCGATATGGATACAACCCAATACATGATACCAAGAATAATCATGAATACGTAATAGAGAATACCTCCACCGAAAAATGTGATTAGCGCAGCTACAATGAAACTATTTTTTGACCACACATCGACAAGAAGGGTGATTCCTACGATACCACCTGCAATAATAGCAATCCAAGTCAAAATTCCAATTATTAATTCTGTGCTATTTGCAATAAAATTACCAATGCCAATGACAAAATCATTTATCCAGTCCCATAAGAAAAATGTATTAGTACTGCGACTGTTAGTGACATGCGTATAGGTATTTACTGGCTCCGTTGAGGAAATACCAGGGTTCTTTATCCTACCGTATCTATCAAATTCCATTTATACTTTCTTTTTTGCATAGGGTACTATAATACTTGTCGATACTTGTAGTGGATATGAAAAGATTTCTGCACTTTCTCCACCAATTTTTGTATCGTTAGTATTACAAACCAATGTGTATTGTGTAAGATGTGGAAGTAATCTTTTTGTGTAGTTGGGGTTATCGCGATTCAGAATATCTATAGCCAATTTCATCGCAATAACAGTAACAAAATCGATATCTACAGAAATACCTGGCTCAAATGATATTTTCCTCAAGTCATCTTCTGTGGTATAGAACCTTCTATTCTGCGTCACCCTACCAGACATTACTCCTGTGACTTCTACAAAGTCTTCATAAGTCGGCATACCTGAAGGCAGACAATAGAATATCTCACCTGCAAATGCACGTTCCCAGCATCCTATAGACATAAAAGGCATACCAGCCTGTTGGGCAATCTGATTTCCATACAAATCACCTTCCCGATTGTCGGCCCCGCCTATTACAATTGTGTCAGGGTTGCAGAATTGATTAAGTTCGTCAATGGGAACATTTTGTATTTGCATATTAAACGTCTTGACTTCTGCATACGGATTAATTTGAAGAATTCTGTCCCGAAGTGCTTCTGTCTTGTATCTACCAACATCGTAGATTCCACATTGATGACGACATATATTGTGATAACCAAAGATATCATTATCTGTTAGCATAAACCTTCCGACACCCGCTTTAGCCAATTCCAAAGCAGCCAAACTACCTACAGATCCGCATCCAATGAACAAGGCACCTTTTTTCATCATGATATCCGATTCCAGAATACCAGTATTTCTAGAGAAGACATCCAGTTTTAACGAATAGGGTTCTTGTTCACATTCTGTCATATCTTCGGTATGAACAAAATGCAGATTATCATCTTTCCAGAATCCGACTACTTTATCAGAATATTGAGTGGCTATTTTAGCGTCCTCAAGCTGAGCATTTGTTCTCTTTATGGAATTTCTCAGCATATCCAACCCTTCCTGCGAAATTGACTTTGCACCTTTAGCAGGAATTCGCCATTTTACGCTAGACTCATCAAATGGACAGGTATCAACTATCTTGCCCAATAGTGATGATTTACTATGGTCAATCGAAACATCAGTTGGCAATACGTTATAGAATCTTGTATTGTCAATATAGTATCCCCATAGTTCGCCTACATAATGATTAGAAACCAAAGAGGCGGGAAAGGCGATTCTTGGTCTTGTTTTCGTCTGTATTTTCAACTCCATTGACTATCTCATTATTTGATTTAATAGCTTTGTGTATGATATTATCTGGACAAGGTAAATTGTCGGCATTTTCATATCTCAATGCAAGTAAATTTTCTGGTATAATATCCCCATTGTCTACAACCCATGAAATAGGCGTATAATGAGTATTACTATCTACTGCAAACATCGAAAGTCTGAATTGGGGATCACAATTAACCAGAGCAGATATTGCGCCACAGCCTTCAGGATTACTATTGACAAATAGCCTGTTTGTCCCATCATCTGTACCGGAAAAAACATCATAGCTTCCTGGATGACGATGCCATAATCCTAACACTTGGATTCTCTCCTTGTATTGCAAGGCGACAACATTTGCCAGATAATTGACAAAGTCAGTATCGTATTCAAAATATGCCATTTCGTTAATAGTCCTCATGCCAGGAGGGATGGTTTCAATAACGGCCCAAATTCCATTGTCTAAGATATAACCAAGGAAAATACCTCCGGTTTCTATCGGATTTCTGGCAAGAGTTTCTGTGACGATGGCATTAAATGCTCTTTTAGTGAACACTACGTATTGCGCTTGCATAGGCTAAATCCCGTCTGGTTTATCAAACGTTTCTCTTGACATCTCGCCTGAGAGTACTAATTCCAAAGCAGAAAGCCATTTCATTGCCCATGTTAATGTTTGCACAGCCGTTGTCTCATATGAAGTTCCATAACTCATGTCCGATGCACGGGTAGTACATAAGTATGTCCCATCAACAGAATCAAAAAGGAGATGATGGGGACGCCAGCCTAGTGCATTTACCACAGTGTCAATATCAGGTGTAAGTAAAACTACACGAACCGAGCCACCCATTCTTGGTGCAGGATGGTCATTGTTATAAATAGCTGCGACTTCCCAATCCCATCCATTTTGCAGAATTCCAAGGTGTATTTTGCCATGCCAGTAAAGCCTTCCGTCATTCATTTGGTAAAGTTGAAATCTAGGAAAGAATCTTGCCATTCCTTCCTTTTCGCCTTGAAGACGCCAAGGTTCACGGTCATACCACTGTTGGACAGCAAGTTTGCCGGGCTGTACTGTTAATGGACTTCCACCTTGATTCGGTAAGTCGCCATCTGGACCACCAATCTCAATTGGTTTTCCTTGTCTCATCTTTTCTGCCAACTCTTTACGAATCTTACTAGCTGCATCGTTATTCGAAGCTAATTTTCCTGGCTGTACAGTCAATGGACTTCCACCTTGATTCGGTAAGTCGCCATCTGGACCACCAATCTCAATTGGTTTTCCTTGTCTCATCTTTTCTGCTAATTCTTTACGAATCTTACTTGCAGCATCATCAGATGCCAAAACACCTTTAGGAATGGTTAGTTGTCTCACTTCTTTCATAGAATTTGGATTTTTAAGTTATTATTATTCTAATTCTGCAGGCTGTCTAATAATTGTTTTGCAGCAACAATTTCCTTAAACTTCCTTTCAGCTTCTTGCTTTTCATTTTCACTTTTATCTAGATTGCGATCTGGATGATATTTCAAAGAAAGGCGCCTGTAAGCATGCTTGACATCCTCTTTTGTCGCATTGGAGCTAAGACCAAGAACTTTTAATGCAGCTTTTCTGGGACTCGTCTCTTCAGGTTTTACCATATTTAAGAGGATATCAATTTCGTCTTTTTTTAGGCGAAGTAGATTTGCAATAGTATATAGCTTTTCTTTACTCGTATGCGAAATATTAACACCTTCTATCTCAATAGTCAGTCCTAAGCAGAAGGCAAGTATTCCCATTCTTCTCTCTAAATCATCTCCTATAAAACTCACACCTGCATTCAAGAGTTTTGCATCTATCGCGTCTTCTCTGCCATTGCTTAACAACAACTTGTTTTGGCTTTGCAGAATGTTCAGGACAGACATTCCATCTTCAACAGCTTTATCTCCATAATTGCTTTCTATAAAATGCTTAACATAAGTTGCAGGATCATTAAGAACCCGCAGTCCTTCAGGCCATAAGTATGCAGCCATAAGGAGAATGTGATATAATTGTCCTTCGTTCATATGTTTATTTGTTGGCAAAGATAATAAAAAGATTTCAATTATACTTCTATTGGTCTTTAAAAATAGCCGATATTTTATTCTTTTTTTTTCTAAAGAGATATAAAAAGCCTAGAATCTATCACGTATACATTTGGAGGGAACGGGTTTTTTAGCTACTTTTGCAATCGAACAACTTAATTCTATCACATATTTACTAAAAATGAATTTACGAGTCTTATATAACGTATTCTTAGTTAGGCTAGGTATTCGACAGATTCTTCCATCAGACTATATCAATGCAATTCCTGTTGTTGAGAGCAACGAACCTATGGTAAAGTTGCCCGACGATGAGGACTTTATCAAGACTGACGGCAAGGTATTTGTTGGAAGGAAGGGTGTGATTGATCGTTTGCTCAAGGTGGCAAAGGATGTTTCAAATAGGGGCTATCGTCTACATATATACCAAACATACCGCTCACCAAAGGAGCAGTCTGAAAGACGTGCAAGTTTGTATGAGGAATTGAGGAAGATATACCCTAGTTATGATGAGAAGGTCATTCTTCAAATGGTAAACAAGAGGGCTGCAGGTGTCGGTGGAGGTCATCAGACGGGTGGCGCTGTAGATTTGAGTCTTTGTGACAAAGACGGAAAAGATTTAGACATGGGCACTCAATATAGGGAGCATAATTTAAAAACAGCAACGCATAGCAAGAATTTGAGTGACCATCAGCGGAATAATCGCAAAATTCTGCTGAAAGCCATGCAATCAACTGGTTTCGTGAACTATCCAGCTGAATGGTGGCATTTTTGCTATGGTGATAAGATGTGGGCAGCCTACAGTAACAAAAGAGTAGCTTTTTATGATGTGCTATAGTATTCCTATATAAGAGGTGGAAATGTTAAAAATGGAACATTTCTGCTTTTTTATTTGGAAGATATTTGTTTTTCCTCTATATTTGCACCCACGAATTTTAAAAACTATCACAAAAAAGACGTAATGAAGAAAGAAAACATCGTTTATCTGAACTGCTCACGAGCGGTAACGTTGCAGATATAACAGGTCTGTAACGCTGGGGAGTTTCGGCTTCGCAGAGATGATGATGTGCGTTCTTTGACTTATTGCTACAATTGTCTGTTTTGTGATAGAGAAATCGAATAAGAAGACTCTATGATAGTAAGGGCATGGCATTTCGGTGCTTTGCCCGATAACTCTTGCGCCCCTACACGCAGGGGCATATACCTTAATTATATAGTTATGTTTTTTATAGTGATTGATGTTTGATTATGATGAATGAGAACAGATTGATTGACGATTTTTGGAAACAGACCAAGACTACTATCTGGAAACACATGGACGCTATGGCAGTGAACTACGCTGTCTATTCTAATCATTTGAGGGGCTTCGCTCCGTTTCTAACTGACAAGGACGTATATATTTATGCCAACACAAAAAATGTGGTTGTGGTGTGCGTAGATAGTTGCGGGCACAGCGACGAACAGATTTATGAGGAATCTGAACAGCTTGACATGCTGATTTACAGCGCAGGCTTTGAACTGCGTGAGAGCATGGTTTGGAAATTGGTAGAGACTAAAAACATCATCAAGAACCGCTTATCGAACAGCGGGTACGAAATGGATGTGTACGGAGTCCTACTGACAGAGGCAAGCATCACCAATGCTGACGAATTGGAGGATATGTGGAATGAGTACAAGATTAAAGTGATTGCAGGCTTTAGCAGTCTGAAACACAGATGGGCTTCCGTCAACAACGACGAGGACAACGATGCAAAGAAGTATTTCGATGTATTGATAGATGATAAGTGGGATGTAAAATGCAAGTCGTTGTTTAGTGATAACGATGATGACGAATTTGAGGAATTGTTGAAAGGTTTTATGGGCGCCAAATTAGCCCCTGATGATGACAATAACTTAGAATACGATTCGGAGAAAGACGAGGAGGAATCAGATGAGGTTGAAGAGACGCCAGACGACGTTGAGGAAAAACCAGACGACAACGAGGACGACACTCCAACGGTTACCGACGGGGAGATAGAGCAGAACGACACGCACAGCGTGAAGGTGCAGATTCTGAACCCCATCAAGAATGCGCGTAAGGAACTGGATAGGTTGGTGGGGTGTCGTGACATCAAGCGGCGTATGGATGAGCTGCTGTCGCTGACACGATATAACAGCATGAAACGGGAGATGTGTCCTGACAGCAAGCAACATGAGGTGTCGCTGCACAGCGTTTTCTTCGGACGACCAGGAACGGGTAAGACGACGGTCTGCAAGATATTCGGTTCGCTGCTCCACGATGTGGGGGCGCTTTCGAAAGGGCATGTGGTGGTGTGCGACCGTAGCACCTTTATCGGAACGCTGTGGGGTGACGAGGAAAGGGCTATGCGTCAGGTGGTAGACTTGGCACGCGGAGGGGTGCTGATGCTGGACGAGGCTTATCTGCTGAACGGACAGAACACCAACGACCCGGGCAAGATGGTGATTCAGCTGTTGATGAACCTGCTGGCTGACGAGAAGCAGCGCGACTTGGCAGTGGTGATTTGCGGCTATAAGGAGCCCATGATGAAACTCCTGGAGACGAACCCCGGACTGCACTCCCGATTCCCTAACCGCTTCGAGTTTGCCGACTTCAGTTTCGAGGAACTGCTGGACATCACCCAACAGCGCATTCGTGAGTACGACTATCACTTCACGCGCTCGGCATGGGAGAAGTACAAGCAGATGTTGCAGGAGGCTTACGCCCAGCGCGACCCGATGACGTGGGGCAATGCCCGCTTCATAGCCAACCAATTGGACAGAATTTATCTGCAACATGCACGTCGGTGTGTGAGCCACTCGAAGAAGATGGATAGGCAACACTTGCAGACGCTGACGCCTGCAGACATCATGCCGATGGAGGTGCAGAAGCGTCGTCCGCATGTGGGATTCTAATTAGTAACTTAATCCTTTTTATCGTTATGAGAAGAAAGATTCCTTATCGGGTGTGCAATTGCACACCCGATGGTGTTATTACCCATCTTGAAGCCCGATTGCTCAAAGACATCGTAAACCAAGCAATTCATCCCATCCGTTGTGCAGCCAGCTGTAAATGGAAATACATGAGAGGTATGCGCATCGGCGATCTCTGTGCAGAAACGGGACATTTTTATTGGGCATTGAAAGTCTGGAGATTCACTGCAAATCTCATTGAAAGCAAAGATTATGACGATTGGCGCTATGTCTGGTTTGACAACTATCGAGTAAGGCTCCGAGATGTGATTTCAGAAACCGAGTGTGAATTGCTCGAGCGTCGCTGTAGTCAACTTTGGAGAGCACTGGGATTACCCGAATATGATTGGTGGGACGAGCGGATTGAATACTTGGCCAGTCGTTATTTTGGTACTTGTTACTATTACTTGTATGCAGATAAATTTGATGGCTACTACGACGAACTGATTGGCGAATGGGAGGAAGAAATGATGCAGTTCAAGGCCAAACAGGAAACTGAACAATTATTCCGTGATGCCCAAGACAACAACCTCCCCCCATCCTCCCAAGACTTTTTCGACTATTGGCACGATGGTCCTCACATAGAGGACTTCTCATGGCTCTCTTTCAAGAAGGAATGGCTGTAGTATGCAGCCATTCCTCCAAGTTTTGATTACACAAAATATGCAACACAAATATACGCACTTTACGATTCCCAATGAGATGGATCTCAAAATGACTATTTATTTGTTATCGCATAGTTGTCTTCGTTTAATTCGTCATGGCCTTAATGCGTTTAATACTCATCTTTACGGCATGGGTATTAGGATGTTCGGGTCCTAAATGATTTTCAAAGATTTCCAATGCCTTTAAATAGAAATCCAAAGCCTTAGGATAATCGCTTTGTTTAGAGTAGATTCCACCTATGTTGTAGTAGGATATGGCTGTTGAAGTATTATTCATGCCCATTATTTTTTCTTTTATATACAGTGCTTTAAAATAGTAATTCAAAGCCTTAGGATAGTCATGGGAGCTGTTGTATACTGCTCCAATATTGTTATAAGATATAGCTGTGTCAGGATGATTCTGACCAAATACACTTTCATAAATTGCCAATGCCTTAAAATGAAATTCCAAAGCCTTGGAATAATTACCAAGGCTATTGTAAGTCATTCCGATGTTATCATAGGTTTCAGCTGTAAGGGGATGCCCTAAGCCAAGCATCTTTTCACGGATGGTTAAAGCTTTGAGATAGTATTCAAATGTCATGGGATACAAGCCAAGTTCGCCATAAGCCACTCCAATGTTATTATATAATGTGGCAGTATCGGGATTATCAAATCCAAAATTTTTTTCTTGTTTCTTTAATGCTTTTATATAATAATCCAAAGCCTTAGGATAATCGCCCAGACAATCATAGACGGCACCGATGTTGATATAGGTCTTAATTGTATTAGGATGTTCTATGCCCAACTCTCTTTCATAGACAGATAATGCCTTCAAATGGAACTCTAAAGCTTTTGATAATTGACCTTGATGATAGTAGATTGATCCGATATTATTATAGGAGATTGCCGTATTAGTATGTTCGAAACCATAGATTGATTCGCGAATTGCTAGAAGGCGGAAACTAATAGTTAAAGCATTGTCGTAAAAAGCAAAAATGCATAGGAATGAAATATAATCGTCCAATAAATTTATATATTTCTCCTGAGGAAAAGCACTTCGTTGTGCCCAATCATCTGCTTTTACATATATATCTATTACGAGCCTAATTCGTTCATTAATAACAATGGAAGCATCAGCCATTACTGTCTTTGCCTGTAACATAAACGCTTCAATGTCTTGATGGACTAAAGCACGTTGCTGTTCCAATTGTTCCATATGATGCTCTGCCTCGTGAGCAATCTCATCCAATAGTGTATTGGCACGCTCGAGGTTTCCATCTTCAAATGCCTCAATGGCGCGACGGAGCATATCGCTGACCTGCTCCAGTTGCATGGCGGCAATACGCTGAGCTGTTTCAAAGAGGCTCTTCTGGATTTGTGCGAACTCGTCTTTTAGCTTATTATAGCGATTTAGTTTCTGCTGCAGATCATCTATCAGATCTTCATCGTCTGGGAATTTCTCCACTCGCTGACGGGCTTTCTCAATCTTTTCTGGAAGGGCTGCCAACTCGGCACTCATCTTCTGATATGCCTCGTTGCCAGCAGCGAACTGGAGATTGTCAATCTTTGCGATAGGCATACCTTCGAGCATGACTGTACCTTCTTCCAATTTCAGTTTTTCAACCATGCCGCTCGTCTCGACCAGTTGCAGTTGCATTACGAAATGCAGTTGCATAGAGTCACGGTTATTATAGCGGCTCCAATAATGCCCCATCTCTTCAAAAAGTTTCTGCTTGAAGTCTGCCAACTCCGGCGATTCCTGCTCTCCTTCCTGCAAATCCTTACAATAGGTATAGACTTTGGGCGAGGCATGTTTCTTGAATTCCTCTGTTGCCACATTGAATTCCTCTATCGTGAACTTTCCAGCCTTGGTATGGAACAGAGCCAGGAACATATCAGAGGTTTTAATCTGATCGTTATACTCATCCTGTTTACGGCAGTCATTATAGGCTGCATCATAATCCTCCCATTCGAAGAGTTCGATACGGATGCCTCGCTTCTCATATATTTTATCCAATCGCCGCACTAAATTACCAAACGCATTGCGGTCTTCAGTTAGCTCCTCTGAGGAGGCGAGAAATATCTTGATTGTCTTCATATATTTTTAATTCCGTTAAGAAGATCTATAGTATTCTATCATTTTTCCAGTTTATGCTTAACTGCATCTATATTATCTTGTATAGTCTTCGTGTCAGAGTGCTCTGAACCTAAGATCTTTTCACGGATGGCCAATGCTTTTGAATAGAATTCCAAAGCCTTCTTATAGTTACCTTGTTTATCGTAGACACTGCCTATATTATTATATGATTTTGCAGTTTCTTTATGCATTTCTCCATATAGTTTCTTGCGAGCAACCAATGCCTTTGAATAATAATCAATTGCCTTTGAATAGTTTTCCATCCCTTCATATGCCGCCCCAACATTATTGTAAGAAGCAATAGTGACAGGATGCTCCAATCCCAAAATTCTCTCATAGATTATCATAGCCTTTGAATAGTACTCCAATGCTTTTGGAAATTCGCATAGATTTTCATAAGTATAGCCGATGATGTTGTACGATGCAGCAGTATCAGGATGCTCCAGACCTAAAATCTTCTCATATATAGCCAATGCTTTAGAGAAAAGTTCCAATGCCTTGTCATAGTTGTCCAATTTGTAGTGAACCATGCCTATATTGTTGTACGATCTAGCAGTATCAGGATGCTCAAGGCCTAAGACCTTCTCACGAATAGCCAGCGCCTTAGAAAAAAACTCCAATGCCTGGTCGTAGTCACCAAGATTTCTGTAAACAAAGCCAATGTTGTTATACGATATTGCAGTATCTGGATGTTCCAGGCCCAAGACCTTCTCTTGTATAGCCAGTGCCTTGAAATAATACTCCGAAGCCTTGTCATAGTCACCAAGACTATCGTAAACATAGCCGATGTTGCTGTAAGATATTGCAGTATCCGGATGCTCCAGGCCTAAGACCTTCTCTTGTATAGCCAGCGCCTTGAAATAATACTCCGAAGCCTTGTCGTAATCGCCAAGATTTCTGTAAGCAAAGCCAATGTTGTTATACGATATTGCAGTATCCGGATGCTCCAGGCCCAAGACCTTCTCTTGTATAGCCAGTGCCTTGAAATAATACTCCGAAGCCTTGTCATAGTCACCAAGACTATCGTAAACATAGCCGATGTTGCTGTAAGATATTGCAGTATCCGGATGCTCCAGGCCTAAGACCTTCTCTTGTATAGCCAGCGCCTTGAAATAATACTCCAGCTCCTTGTCATAGTCACCAAGACTATCGTAAACTTGGCCGATGTTGCTGTACGATGTTGCAGTATTCGGATGTTCCAGGCCTAAGACCTTCTCTTGTATAGCCAGCGCCTTGAAATAATACTCCGAAGCCTTGTCGTAATCGCCAAGATTTCTGTAAACAAAGCCAATGTTGTTATACGATGTTGCAGTATTCGGATGTTCCAGGCCTAAGACCTTCTCTCGAATAGCCTGTGCCTTGAAATAATACTCCAGCGCCTTGTCATAGTCACCAAGACTATCGTAAACATAGCCAATGTTGTTATACGATATTGCAGTATCCGGATGCTCCAGGCCTAAGACCTTCTCTCGAATAGCCAGTGCCTTGAAATAATACTCCAGCGCCTTGTCATAGTCACCAAGACTATCGTAAACATGGCCGATGTTGTTATAAGATGTTGCAGTATCCGGATGTTCCAGGCCTAAGACCTTCTCTTGTATAGCCAGCGCCTTGAAATAATACTCCGAAGCCTTGTCGTAATCGCCAAGATTTCTGTAAACAACGCCAATGTTGTTATACGATCTAGCGATATTCGGGTGTTCCTGCCCTAAGACCTTCTCACGAATAGCCAGCGCCTTGGAAAAATACTCCGATGCCTTGCCGTAGTCGCCAAGACTGGAGTAAACATAACCGATATTGTTGTACGATGTAGCAGTATCAGGATTTTCCAGACCATATAGTTTTTCTCTGATTGAAGCAAGGCGTTGCCTAACAGAAAGTGCCTTGTTATATTGAGCGTAGTCAGAAAGGAACTCCCCATAATCGTCCAACAGCGTTTCGGATTTCTCATCAGGCAGTATACTTTTTTGTGCCCAATCGTCAGCCTTGGCATAGATGGCAGAAGTTTTGTTGATACGATCATCGATGGGGATAGAAACATCAGCCATTACTGTCTTAGCTTGTAACATAAAAGCTTCAATGTCCTGATGGACTAAAGTACGTTGCTGTTCCAATTGTGCCATATGATGCTCTGCTTCGTGGGCAATCTCATCCAAAAGGGTGTTGGCACGCTCGAGGTTTCCATCTTCGAATGCCTCAATGGCTCGACGAAGCATATCGCTAACCTGCTCCAGTTGCATAGCGGCAATACGTTGAGCAGTTTCAAAGAGACTCTTCTGAATTTGCGAGAACTCATCTTTTAGCTTATTATAGCGATTTAGTTTCTGCTGCAGATCATCTATCAGATCTTCATCATCAGGGAATTTCTTCACTCGCTGACGGGCTTTCTCAATCTTTTCTGGAAGGGCTGCCAACTCAGCGCTCATCTTCTGATAAGCCTCGTTTCCAGCAGCGAACTGGAGATTGTCAATCTTAGCGATAGGCATACCCTCAAGCATGACTGTACCATCCTCCAATTTCATTTTCTCTACCATACCACTCGTCTCGACTAATTGCAATTGCATCACAAAATGCAGTTGCATAGAGTCGCGATTGTTATAGCGGCTCCAGTAGTGGCCCATCTCTTCAAAAAGCTTCTGCTTGAAGTCTGCCAGTTCTGGTGATTCCTGCTCACCTTCCCGTAAATCCTTGCAATAGGTATAGACTTTGGGCAAGGCATGTTTCTTAAACTCCTCCGTTGCTACATTGAATTCCTCTATAGTAAACTTTCCTGCCTTTGTGTGGAACAAAGCCAGGAACATATCCGAAGCCTTGATTTGTTCGTTATACTCATCCTGTTTACGACGGTCGTTATAGGCAGCATCGTAATCCTCCCATTCGAAGAGTTCAATGCGGATACCACGCTTTTCGTATATCTTATCTAATCTGCGCACTAAATTTCCAAACGCATTGCGGTCATCTGTCAGTTCCTCTGAAGAAGCGAGAAATATTTTAATTGTCCTCATATATTAAGTATTCATAATTACGAATTCAAACTTCAATATCAACTTCTGCGTCCCAACACATGTATTGCGGTCGTGTTTTTTCCTCTGACAGTTCGATATCGGAAATATCGATAGGCTTGGGGATATACTTATCTTTAGTCGTTATTGTATTAATTTAAGCATTTGTTAGTCTTCTTCAAGTGCAATACGGAGACCGAGGCTGCAATAGCGGAGAGTTGCCTGGTCATCGCCACGATAGGATACTCTGGCACGGTCTATCTCACGGTTCCACCCACCGCCACGACAGACACGCTCTATCCCCGTTTCAGGACCTTTGGGATCAATCTGGTCTTCTTTGGAATAGTCGCCCTTCCAATCTTGTACCCACTCCCAAATATTACCGCTCATATCATATATGCCAAGCTCATTAGGAGACTTTTTACCCACCTCATGAGAAACACCACCGCTGTTTTCATTGTACCAGCCTACCTGATTCAGGATGTTTCCTCCACTATATTTATACCTCTTGCCCTTCTTGCCACCCCTGGCGGCATATTCCCATTCGGCTTCTGTGGGCAAACGGAAACGCCGACCTGTCATATCACTCAGTTTCTGTGCAAAGTCCTGGCAGTCGAACCAGCTGACGCTCTCTACAGGCAATTTCTCGCCTTTGAAATGAGAGGGGTTGCTGCCCATCACTGCTTCCCATTGGTCTTGAGTGACAGGATATCTGCCAATGGAATATGTCGATAGGGTCACTTTGTGAGTGGGTGACTCGTCTTCAAACGCATCCTCGCCTTGCTCGCGGGTTCCTCCCATTGTAAATGTGCCACCTTCCACTCTCACCATATCATGAATCAGTTCCATGATGGGCTGAGGTAAGGTGTGAGAGGGAATTTCTTCGATGACGACATCAGATTTACCACGACTTTCCCATAACTTCTTTGCCGTGGCCAGCCTCTTTTCATCCATCTTCTTTGACTGAAAAGGAACATAAGTCCATCCGCAGGTAGGACAATAGAGAGCACGAATTTCGTTAGAAGTACCACATACAGGACAAGTCTGATTCACCTCTCCAATCAGTTTCTTTTTGGAAATTATTTCGTCAAGCACTCTTTGTTGGTCTGCATATAACTCGAGGCCATCTTTCTCAAGAGCCTTGATTTCCTCCTTGACTTTCTTTACGTCGACATCAGACTTCCCCAAATGTTTCTTGACGGACCTTAGTAGTTCACGCAGCCCTTTTTCTTGATTTTCAAAGTAACTGATATAGTCTAGTCCGACAAGGTCGAACAACAGGGAGTCGTCATACTCAGTATTGTCAAGTTTTACGGGCATGATGACTTTCTTCAGATGCACGGCCATATTCACCTCCTTGACAGTCCAGGGAGATTCGTTGGCTGTCTTTGAAGAGAAGAACAGAAACAACTGAGAGCGTTTGATAGCCTTGACGATAACCGACTTGAAAGCATCGCCACTTTCTATTCCGTCTTGGTCTATCCAAACGTTATATCCACACTCCGTAAGCTTATTTGCTATCCCAAGAACCAGTTCAGAGTCCTTACGGGAATAACTGATAAAAACGTCGTACTCGTTGTCCATAAATTGGAGATAAATACTATTAAATAATTGTTAGCTATTGATAAACATGGCACAAAGATAGCATTTTTTTTCAATAAAAACGATTTTCGGGCGAAAAAATGTATATTTTATAATTATATAGTAGGATGAGTGGACGGGCCAAAGTCGCTCTGACGCCCATGTGGATATTCTATGTTTCCTTTATTGTCAATCCGATACCACTTGGCTGGCATAAGCCCAAAACGTTTCCCATAAACTACAATCCTACCATTATAAAAAGAACCATCAACGTTCAGCCATTTACAGGGTATCACAAGTTTACCACTCTTATTAATAAATCCATACTTACCACTAGCATCTTTCACACAGGCCATTCCTTCTGCAAAGATACATGCATCACACCATATGCAAGAAATTACATTTTTTCCAGTTTCGTCAATATATCCCCATTTATCGTATGCCCCTTTTACGGCAGCCATCCCCTCATGGAAATGACGGACCTCTTTCCACACACAATCGCTGACAATGCGACCACTGGAACTAACAAGCCCCCATTTATGGTTAGAGTCCTCAACTTTAGCATATCGTTCTTTACCAGACGTTTCATAGGGAAACTTTTCTATTGTTATCCATAAGCAATTAACCAGTTTATTGCCATCTCCATCGTAAAGTCCCCATTTACCGTTAAAATCTTGTACGCATGCAAGGCTTCTACCATTTTTACCTTCATCAGTGCGGACGTTTTTCCATTGGCAGGGAAGCACTAATTGGCCATCTTCATTTACAGCTCCATACAGCCCCTGCCCATTTTTCACCACAGCCAAACCATTATGAAAATTATCTATGCTTGTCCAAAGACATGGAGCCACCTCTCTACCTTTTCTGTCAGCCAAGCCAAATAGACCTTCACTATTTCTGATGATTCTCAATGAAGACTTCATGCCTAACACATCTGCAACAACTGTTCCTGTTTTGTCAATCATTTTACAGCGTTTTTCTCCTTCGATTTCTACGACAGCAAATCCTTCTTTAAAATCTGAAGCTTTTTTGTACGAAGACGAGAATGCTCGTTGATTAAATTTGTCTATATAGATATAGTTTCCGTACTCCAATTTCACCCATACCAAACCATCGCAAAAGTTGCCCACATGGCAATATTGGCATGGAATAACTAATTTGCCCGTTTTATCAATAAAGCCATAATGATTATCACTTCTGCCATATTTATGTTCTCTCACATAAACCGCTGCCAACCCTTCATGAAATTCAGAAAAGGAGCAATTCTGATCACAGAACAAAACACGTTCCCCTTTCTGATTTATAAAACCATTTCTGCTTCCGCGTTCTTCAACAGCCGCTAGTCCCTCACTAAATTCCATGACCCACGTCCATTTAGCAGGCAAGGCTGTCTGCCCTGTCTGCTTATCTTTAAAGCCATACAGTTTCGTTTTCTCGTCTTGAAATCGTACAAGTCCTGAGCGAGTTACAGAAACGGTAGGCTGTTTAGGCTGAGGTTTGCTAGCTTTTATTTCCTGAGCAGGAATACCCACCCATGATTTCAAATTGGATATCAACTTCTCCTGATGCTCAGCAGAGTGAACATCTATATAGTCTAAATTACCGAAGTGAAACTTGAACCAGCCACGCAACTTGTCACCATCTATTAGAACGGGCACAATACGTTTGTTCTCACTCTCTGCATAATAAACTTCTCGCTTCGTCCAAGGAGATTTAAGTGAAGCCTCCGAAAGCATAAACAACACCACTTGGCTCTCTTCTATACCTTTCATGATGACCTCCTCAAACTCCTCACCGCTCTCAATACCATCTAGGTCTATCCAACACAGAGCGCCAACCTCCTTGTTGATTCGCTCTACAAGCGGAATCACCAATGCCTGATCTTGACGGCTGTAGCTGATAAATATGTCGTGTTTTGCTTCTTCCATAATTATTTTTTATTTAAAATCACATCCAATAATCGTTCCGTCCAATGTGAAAGGGAGCCAATACTGAAGGGGTGCCTAAATATAAATAGTTTCAAATTCAGCAGCAAAAATACAAAAAAGTTTTGATTATACAAAATATGCAACACAAAATATGTAATAACAGCCACAATTTAGAAAAGAGGCACCTCACATTGCTGAGATGCCCCTTTATTTTACCTCTTAAAGTTCGTGCGCCTGCGATTTCCGAATGGACATATAGGCTATGTTGCATGCAAGAAGCCTATATCTTTAGTGCAAGGAGCGTATATGTTTAGTGCAAGGAGCGTATATGTTTAGTGCAAGGAGCGTATATGTTTGATGTCGAAAGCGTATATCGACGACGGCAAGAGTAACTCTAACGCATAGTTTGAGTTACTCTAACTGGCAGAAAGAGTAACTTAAACCAGATGAAATAGCAACTCTTACTTCGCAGGCTGATGTTTTTAATAAGAAAATGCGAAGGACCCCTCATCCTTCACTCTGATGGGCTGAAATACCGATATACAGAGGGATTGAGGTGAGTGAGGGGTATTCGCGACCCCTCACTCATCCTACACTCACCCCTCACTCATTTTATTTTTCTGCAAAATAAGCGCGAAAAATGCCATATTTTTCTGCAATATTTGGATAATAAACTTGCAAATCGCGATTTTTTTTAGTACCTTTGCAGTCTAAAAACCTGCGAGAATGGGTTGCACCATCCTTGCATTTCGAAAAGCACGCCATGAAAAGCGTAGCCGAAACCATTATTAATAATTATTTTTATCTATTCTTATGAAGAAAGAGTTACTCATCAAGGGTGAGGCACTTCAAGCCTCTGTGGCCTCAGCGTTAGCCGCTGAGCAGTTTTTGAACGCTCACTATCTGTTTCGTCGTAACAAGCTGAACGGGAAGGTGGAGTTCTCTATTAAGCCTGCCGAAGGGCAGAAACCTGTATTCCGTCCTCTGACTCAGGAGGCGCTGAACAGCATTATCCTTCGTGCCAAGCGCGAGGACATCTGCGAGGGTGCCAATCCAAAGACGGATATCGTGGAGTTTATTCATTCTGAAGAGGTACGCGCGTATGACCGGTTTAATAATGAGGAGGTTGCCCGTATCCAGCAACTGAATCAGGGCTATATGGAGCAAAAGGACATTTTGGAAATCATCAAGGTCTGCTTCCGCAAACCAGAAGAAGGTGAAATCGTAAAGTCGATGAATGCCTCAGAGCTGCTGGGAATTATTCAAGACAAGTATCCAACGATTCCTGATGACTTGGGCACGAGGGTTCGTCTGGGCAAGGCTATGAAGTTGCTGGAGTACGACAGTACCAACCGAGGTTACATCTCTTACTACAAGGCTGTACCACAGAAAGTTGCCTGAGTGAGGGATGAGTGAAGGGCGAGTGAGGGGTCGCGAACACCCCTCATCCTCCTCAATCCCTTTGTATATCGGTATTTTAGCTTACAAGAGTGAAGGGTGAGGGGATATTCACATGATTATATCATCCTGTTTATAACTTGGCGCAATCCTTGCTTTTTTGTGAGATTGCGCCAAATTATAGCTTTATTGTTTGGCGCTGAATCACCAGGAAGGAGGTGAGTAATGAAGCGTGAGACATGGAAATGGGCATTGCAGACGCTAATCAGCATTCTGACTGCAATTGCCACCACGATGGGAGTAACCTCGTGTATTGGAATCTAGAAAGAAGTGGGACTACCGCAATGGCAGTCCCACTTTTTGTTGAATTCTTCACTGATAGAAGGATTATAAACCGCTTTGCTAAGTGCTTTAATCGACTATGGCCTAGACAGGAATAGAGAAATGGATAGTTAAAAAAAACAAAATAAAACAGGGCCAAGAAAAAAATATCTGAACAAAGAGCAAGATATTTACAAAAAAAGACTAACTTTGTAGCAACATTGTAAAGAAAATGACTGAAAACCAAATTATGAGAAAATCAAACTATATTGTGGCAAGTAAGTATATCTGTATACTAGCCCTTATTCTTCTGGTAACTCTGACGGGATGTGACCCTAATCATACTGAAAGGACACACAGCACAGTAAACATCACATTGTGCGAAGACAGTCTTGGATTAAAACAGATCCCCTTCGCTGTCATCAATAATGACACATTCTGTGTTGATAAAATAGAAATATCACGTGCCCAGGAGAAGAATAAAGCATGGACTCATGTCTGTGACTTCTTCAGAGATCTTAAGATTGATATCAACAGCATTTGGGACAGTATACGAAATAACAGATGGCACGCGGGGGGAGTTCTAGTGTTTTGGCTCTCTGTTAGTCTAGTATTCTTTTTTATATGTCGCTTCATATTTAAATACTTTCGTGTTATCTATAATAACCAACAGAAACAATCCTTGAAGTACCAACATTATGGACTCCAAACTGCCGCTTATATCACCCTGCTCAGTGGTTGTGTGTTGTATTATGTAGGTTTCTATAAGTTTGGAACGGCAGCCTCTTTTGCCGCGTATTTCATTAGACCACTTATAGCATCACTTAGTATGTTTGTAGGCAATACTTCCTATCAGGAAATCAGTGAGGAGTGCACTAATAGCCCTGTTTATATGACTTTATTTGGTCTGATTCATCTTTCGGCTATCATCATTAGTGCAGTGGTGGTTATCAATTTCTTTTGGAAACGTCTTGCCTCTTCTTTCGTTAGAAAATGGTGGTGGCTTCAAGCAACCTTATTCAAGCATAAGAAAACAGTAAATATATTCCTCGGCTCCAACGAACCCAGTTTTATCCTAGCTGGTGAGATGATAGAGAGGGGAGAGCATGTAGTCTTCATTGATAGTTCCAATGAAACGGACAGAAACCAGCAGATGACCCTAAGCCAGATTTTCGGCCTTTTTCCATACGATCGTGAACTGATGCAGCATGTTAAAGGATGGAATTGTGTTATCATGAATACAGCCTACGACATTACTAAGGAAGACAAGGATAACGAGTATATCCTTGACAAATTAGGCATAAGCCGGTTGAGAACCATCATCAATACAAGCGAGAAGGCACGTATTTTCTTTCTGTCTGATAATGCACTTGCAAACGTGAAATCCATCATCAACATTCTGGATGATATAGTGTTCAAGCATCCGACATCTGAGATTGATATATTCGTACACGCACCGAGGAACAGCCATAATATCGCGCTTGAAAGGAAGTTCAGGAATATAGAGGATTATAAATTGCAACCAGCAGTACATATCATTGACTCTTCATATTTGTCTATCCAATGGTTGAAAACACGTCCCGAATACCACCCCATACAGTTCGTTATTCAATCGAAGGAGGAACAAAAACGTGGTGTGGTGAATAATGCGTTCAACGCCCTCATTGTTGGTTTTGGCGAAACAGGACAGGAGGCCGCATCCTTTCTGTATGAGTTTGCGGCTTTCGTGACAGATAATCAAGTACGGAGTCCATTCAAGTGCCATATTGTTGACCCCAATATTGAATCCCTTAAAAGTGAGTTCCTTGTGAATAGGCCTGCTCTTAAAGATAAGCAGGAATTTGACTTCATGGCAGTATCAGACAAGGATGAAGAGTACTGGGGCAAGATAGAGAAGATTATTCCAACACTTCAGTATGTCGTTGTATCAACAGGCTCCGACGAACTTAACATGAAGATTGCTGTCGATGTGTATAAGTTGGCAATCCGTTGTAGGGAAAACAATCTCTCAAACTTTAAGATCTTTGTTAGGTCGTATTCTATGAAAAATGAACAGTTGATAGAGAGAATCGCCAATTTTTATAATAAGGAGAACAGTGTCAGTTTGGGTAAGATAGTTGTATTTGGCAAGATGACTGACATTTATACATATGATAATATAGTCTTGGACAAAGTGCTTCGCGAGGCGAAAAGATACGGTGACAAATACTATGTGGCATTTAAGAAGCTGGAGAGTATCGTAGGAAAGGAGGACATAAAACTGACTGGCCTTGCTGAGATTCGCAAGAAGCATCGCTCTCTTAGCCAGGACATTGCCAATAGTCTGCATGCTAGTACAAAGTTCCTGCTGATGGGACTAGACGACGTAAAACTCATGAGATTATTCACTGGTAAGAACCTGACGAACCAAGAGCAGCATGTCAAGTCCATGCTTATTGAAATCAGCAAGTTCTCTGATGACAATGAGTTCCTATTCGGAAAAAATTATGAGGATGTTAAGGGGGATGAGACAAAGTTGTTGATGTACAATATGGCTCTCTGTGAGCACCTCAGATGGAATGCTGCCCATGAGATGATGGGATATACTTATGGCGAAGAGAAAAGCGAAATCGTCAAACGTCATGACTGTCTTACAGAGTTCACCAACCTGCCCAAGTTCCCAAAGAACCCGTGCCACGACAAAGGGGACTATGATTATCTAGTACTTGAGACATCCATCAAACTGAAGATGGAGGAATGCAATGAAAAAATAAATAAACAGTAGAATAATGACTGATCAAGAGATAATACAAGGATTGATTGCACGGGACAATCGAGTGACGGAGGAGTTTTTCTTCGTCAAATGTCGGCCATTGTTTTACAGCATCATGAAACTGGTATTTGACTATGAGGTGGAATACGACGAAATGATTAATGAGTTGTATGTCTACCTAATGGAGGATGATGCCAGTAAGCTGCGGAACTTTCAACACCGCAGTTCAGTGTATCAATGGCTGAAGATTCTCGCCATCCGATTCTTTATTAAGAAACGGACCCGATTGATAGAAGACAATAGCCAAGAGACTCCTTATGATGGGCGAGAGCAATTAGCTGTATCAGAAGCTGACACGTCAGCAGAAGGTGATTTGGAAAGGCTCTTCAACATGATGCCAACAAAACGGTATGTATATGTAATCCGTCAACTTATCATTGTAGACAAGGAGCCTGAACAATTGGCCAAGGAGATGAACATTACTACAGCAAACCTATATAACATTAAACGGCGTGCTATGCTTCAACTGACTCGCATCGCCCTCAACGATATAAAAGAATATGGCAAACATAAATAATATTTCCGACGAACTGTTGGCTGCTTACTTAGAAGGTAATACCAATGAAGCTGAAACGCTTGAAGTTCTGAATGCCCTCAAAGTAGACCCAGAACTGCAGGAAACGCTAGATATTGCTTTAAAAGTAGAAGACGAGACAGCTCAAACAACTGATTTACCCGCGATGCAGATTGCTGCGCTGAGTGACGAGAACATCTGTGCGGTTCGTTGTGAGATGTTTATCTTGCATCGACGTGGAATCCCATACGACGAGGAATGGCTTCTGAATACAGCACGCAGAAAAGACTGGTTAAAACCAGAAGGTACCCCACTCTATTGTTTGGGTTATTTGCTAGCTTATTCAGGGCTATTAGTTAACAGAAAATATGATTCAACAATTGATGATATCCAACAGGCTCTTGCAATGGACAATGACGTTGTTGTAGGTGTTGACCGTGAGAAGCTTTATGCCGAGGCTGTTGATTTGGAAGATTTGACGAATCATGCCGTAGTTGTCACTCATATAGAAAAAGATTCTGTTACCATCTTCGACCCATATGAGGAGCCATATATTTCGAACATACCCCTTTCCGATTTCCTCAATGCATGGAAAGAATCACATCATTATATGATTCAGATTCTTCAATCAGTAGAAGAATATGTGCCCCACCCCGTCAATGTTGACAAAATACCTCTTGACGGTAATTTAGAGGAACTGCAGGAAGCCATTGCAGAAAATGCACATGATGTCTGGGCAGAGGCTAGGATAAAAGAAGGATGGACTTATGGAGAGAAAAGAGATGATACCAATAAGAAGCATCCAGACCTTGTTCCTTATACAGCGTTACCTGACAGCGAAAAGGAATATGACCGTATCATGGCGTTTAACACTATCAAATTAGTTAAGAAGCTAGGGTTTGATATAATAAAGAAATAATAGTTTATAATTATAAAAGTGCACCAATAATATTATCATAATTAACAATATTAAATCCTTATCAAAATGAAAAAAAAACTTATTCTATTTACATTCATGATGACAGCATTGACTTCATTTGCACAACTTGATCCAGTTACCCAAAAGAAGAACAAGATTGATCCTGAACCGTTAAAAAAAGGTACAATCTCTATTAGTAGTGTTCCTAATGGATGCTTTATCAAAATTAATGGAGAATCTGTTGGAACGACTCCTTTAAAAATAAAAAAAGAAAAAGGTTATTATAAAATTACATTTGATGCTGCTGGTTATGAATCACAGACGAAAAATGTAAATGTGATTGCAGGTAAAACCATCAACTGCAAAGTTAAACTAGAAGAAATCAAACTAACAAAAAAGGATTCACTTTTTCTTTTGGCAGACGAATTATTAGGGATGAGGAGTTATTACGCAGATGATTTCACTCTGAATGAAGAAGGACAAAATATCGTTTCGTTCCAAAAGAACACATCAAAATATGTCCAAAATATTAAAAACATTTATGAAAGTAGCGTATCTAAAGAGAAGGGAGATAAAATGACCGTTGAACAGCTCAAAGCAATTATAACGAATAATGTTATAAGGATGCAAAACAATTCAGACTTAGAGTCAGCATGTACTACTAAGGCGATGTCGATAGTATCAAACCTTCAGAAAACAGAATCCAAAGTAAAACTAAGTATTGAATTCACTTATAGTACACTTTTTAGGTTAGCTACACTTTCTAAAGAACAACCTCTTACTCAAGAAAAGACAAATAAAATAGTTGAGTTAATAGGACAAGTAAAATTAGCAGATGCTGCTGGCATTATTGACGATTCGCTAAATGAAGAAAAGATAATAGAGCGATATATGCTTTTCGTTAGATTCTTAAAAGACTTCTACAATGCAGGAAACATGCGTTTAGAGGAGCTTAAAAAGGAATCTGTTAACTAATTATAATATAGGAGGGTGTACCATTAGTTATGTGCGCCCTCCTTTAGTTATAATTCTTTTCCTTGAGAACTATACCACTTTCCCGTATCTAAATCAGGTTGACCATTCTTAAAAATACCGCGAAAATAGTCTCCATTACCTCGTGTATATGTTCCTTGGTACAATGTATTGTCTTTAAATGTCCCAACGAATCTATCCCCTATTGCATAGATATAGGTAGCATGACCTTCAAAAGTCCCATGTTTAAACTCACCTAGATAAGTATCTCCGTTGTGGAACTTAGCTTCACCTTTTCCATGTGGATAAAAATCCTCATCTATTGGACCGGTATACATAAACTCACCTAAAAGTGGATTTTTGCAAATAGAATCCACAACTGAAGAAGGCACGATTGTCGTTAGAGGTTCAGTAATAATAGGCTCCTTAACATTTGAGAAATGTCTAAAAATGAGAGAGGAACAAACCAATATGACAAATACAAAAAATGAAATAATCATGCCCCTATGCTCTTTAAATAATTGCATTATATCAGGGTTGTCTTCACTTTCAACCAATCTCGTTTTACCCACTCGCTTTAAAACATCATCTACAAGTGTAGTTTCTATTGGGTGCTTACTTTTTCTACGCCAGTTAATTGCAGCAAATGTTAACTCTAATTCTGATGGGAGAGGGAAATCATCAATAATATATGGAATGATATCGTTTTTCTGTTTTTTGTTAAAAGCGAAAACAACTTCACTTTGTGTGAATTTAGATTTATATGAATTCTCACTTGCTATAAAAAGAAATATCTGAGATGATAATATCGCTTCTGCAAGGACTTTTGGGAATTCAAGTCCACCACCAATACCTTGTCTATCTATGAAATATGATATGTTGTTATCTTCAAAAGCCTTACAGATTTTGTCAACGACTATTGTATCTCTACGCGAATAACTTATAAACACGTCATATTTGAATGATTCCATACTATATATATATGATAATTTGCTTGCAAAATTACATAAAATTCTTCAATATACTCTCTACCAACTGCTAAAATCACATAATTTTTAATTATATTATACAAATAATTTAATTAAGTTGCTCGAATCAGGAAGAATTTGGCTAATTTTGTCATCAAATAAAGAAAGAAGAATATAGTATAACTATTATGAAATACGATGTTTTTATTTCACATTCGAGTAAAGATCTTGAATTGTCAGAAAAGATATGTGATTACCTACAAAGTCAAGGTATCAATTGCTGGATAGACTCCCGAAATGTGGCAGGATTGTATGCACGCTCAATAATGGAAGGTATAGAGCAATCAGAAATGATGGTTCTTGTATATTCTGGTAGGGCTAACAGTTCTGCGCACGTGGAGAATGAAATTGACAATGCCTTTTGTTTGGGAAAGATGATAATACCGTTTCGTATAGAGGGTACTCCATACTCAGATGTCCTTCGTTACTATTTAAACAAAAGTCATTATGTAGATGGTATGCCAGAACCCCTTGCTGCATTAGAACAACTTCGCGACCAGATAAAACGAAATATGTCTGAGCAAAAGCAATTGGAAAAAATTGATGAAGCATTCAAAACTGTTGCCAATTGGGCAAACGTCGATATAGATCGATTGCGAGAAGTCCTGAAAGAACTAAAAACAAATAATCATGGTACTTCTCAAAAAGTAGAGGAAGAGGAAAAGGAAGATGAATTCGAACAGATGTTAACAGAGTTTATTCAAAATGAATTTGACGAGACTTCAGAAAAGGATGAGGCCGTAGACAAAGATGGATATGACGAGCAGGTACAAAATTCGCACCAGGAACAAAATAAGGATATAGGAGGAACACAAGAAGGACGCTACGACATTCTGCAAAATGCAGCAGGGGAAATATTAATTATCATAAAGTACCATGAAGGAGATCCTGATAATCCTCGTATTGTTTATGATGGCACAGAAACTGCTTTACTGTATAGAAGCAAAGAAAGTGCAGTATTATTAGAACATATAAATTTGAAGGCAAGAGAACCACTAATGAAAGTTGAGAATGTATTAATTGTTGAAGTTAAAGATGATGATGTTGCACGTGAATATAAGGTTCCTATGCGTAAAATTAGATCACTTAAATCACTATATTAAGTCACTATCATTGTAGCATCATGAACATCGTTTTCGGTCACAGATTTCATGAATATCCGGAAAGGATTCCACAATTACATGATTATGCTTTTTTTATATAACAGTTACCTACCATAATTAAAGAGGAAAAACAAAAGGAATGACGAAAGAACAGATTAAGAAACTCTGTAAAGAGAAAGAACAGGAATTGCTAAACAAGTATTTTGGCGACCTTGTTAAAAAGGCTGCCGTAGAACGGCCAGAGACAATTGGGGAGTATACCAAAGATTTACCTTTGAAGATAGAATCCGAATATAAGGTTTATCTGGAAGAGGTATGGAAAGAACATGCCCCCGAAGGGCAGAAAGACAAACCTCTTATCTTGGAAGAGCAGAAATTACGCAAGTTGATGACAGATGACGACAGAGAAAGTGTAGATGCAGCTTATAAAGATGCAACGAAACAAACTTTATGGGAGCGAATAACGAAAACGAACCATAAGGATGTGACGTACTACAAAGGCCTTCTGCAAGAATATACCCGTGACCTATTGATGGTGATGCGTGAAGACTTTTTGGAGGAAATCACTGGTCATCATATCAAAAACAAGGCTTTTGAGGATGATTGATGATAGTTTTAATGCTCAGAACTACTCTCTATCAGTGTTATCAATCACTAAAAGAAAAGAATTATGAAAACAAAGACTTATACTCCGCAGCCGATAGACACTACTGGTGTTGAGCTGCCAAAAGAGTTGGAACAATTGGTGGAGAAGATGTCGAAGAACGTACATGAGGTATGGGCTGAGACGCGTATCAAACAAGGTTGGAAATATGGCGAGCAACGCAATGATGAGCTAAAAACGCATCCTTGCCTTATTCCTTACGAGGAGCTACCTGAAGAAGAAAAAGAATACGACCGCAATACGTCTATCGGAACACTTAAGCTAATAATGAAGCTTGGGTTCAAGATTTGTCAATAGTTTTTAAACAATACTGTTAGAAAGAGCTGCTTCGGCGGCTCTTTTTGTTTGTAAGAACATTAGTAAACAAAAAAACAAGGTTATGAAAAGAGTATCAGTTGAATTGTTCTTCACTGTACTGTGGAGAGGAGTGTGTCAGGCATTGGAATGGTTCTTTGGACTATTCGGTTATAAGCATGACGGAAAGTATGCAAAGATAGTATGGGGCGTTTTCGCAACGAGTGCAGCTATTTTGATAAGTCTCTATGCTTTTGTTATCGTGACTACATTTTGTGAGAAGATGTATGATGAGTATTACAAGGAGGCGCATTGCTATGATCCTGGATGTGCTCATTCGGAATATTTGGGAAAGAATTTCTATTTCCATAACACGTATGATGGTAAAGGATATGTGTTTAACCATGACACCGATGAGAAAACGCTGCAAGGCATAGAATGGATAGCCAGATCGGAAAATGACTCGCTGGTTTGTTTCAGCGATGGGAAAAAGCGTGGCTACTTCAATAGGTTCACGGGAGAGGTAGTGATTCCTGCAAAGTTCAGTCATGCATGGACATTCTCAGAAGGCTTGGCATGTGTTGAGGAGGATGGCAAAATGAAGTTTATCGACTCTACGGGAAAAGCGGTTATTGACAATGTGACAACATACATATTTGGGATGGATGGATTGTTTTTCCATCACGGACTTTGTGCCGTGGAAGACTTTACCTCAGGGCTTTGCTGCATCATTGACAAGACGGGCGCGATGGTATTGCCCAAGGAATATCAAGCCATTAAGCCTTCGAATGATTACCAGTATTGGCTGGTATATAAAGGGGAAGAACAAGGTGTGTTGGACAAAGACTTGAATTTTGTCATTCCAATGACTGAGGGAGACATCAATATGGATACGAACTCCATCACCATGACAATGCCTGACCATACCATCAGAATGTATGATCTGCAGGGAAATCTCGTCCAGGAATTCTGTATCGCGTATACCAAGACCTTAGAATATGAGAAGGAAGAAATTGTATATCGTGACAATATCGTGAACAATAATACGGATAGTGAAATCGTTGAATATTTAGAAGAGTGTTATCATCCGAAGGCTACTGCCAAGATGAGGTCGTATGTGGCAGGAATGGGATATGAGGGATTGATGACACCAGATGGACATAGGGTAACGATGCCGATATACGAGGAAATTGAGGCCATAGGGCCAGATACATATCTCTGCACTGTAGCTGACGGAAAGAAAGTGATTGTAAATGGTAAAGGTGAAATCATGAAATAGGAAAGGGAAAAGTTATGAAAGTTTATTTAGCAGAATATGGAAGATGTGTGTATGACAGCTTGCAGGAACTAGTGGACTACAAGTTAAACGATGGGTATGGGTATCTGTACCTAGATGATGTTGTACAGTATAATGTGCAGTATAGGGACTGTCTGCGCGAAAATGGTATTGAGGGGGTGATACAGATGATGATAAAAGAGTGCCCCAGGCTGAGAAAAGAAGAGAAGGTGCTGCAGCATTTGAGAGAATGGTGGAAAGAAAGGATGCATGAGCACTTGGCTGACTACGACATCCAGTGTTACCGTCGGGATGAAAGAATAAAGATTGCCGGCAGCTGGTTTAATGGATTGGATGACGTCTTTTCCCATGTAGAGATATTAGGGAGAAGCCGCGAACCCTTTTTCGAATTTCAACAAATAAACAGATGGACTCTTCGTGATTATCATAAACAGAACGTCGATGGCGTGCATGTAGCGCATCTCTGGGAAAGCTATCCTCAATTTGACTCATCGGATGCGGGTGATGACAGGAATTTTGAAAACTATTTCTTCAGTCGCACACCCATATCTATAGAGATGATGGAGCATTATTGCAAACTAAAATCAGAATCGAATGATTGTAAAGTTCATGAGCACATCCCCAAAGAGATGTTGCCCATCCTCTATTGTGATGGGGATCATCCGTACGTATTGTTGGCTTCTGAGAAAAGTACAAGTATCTGGCAAAAATTGAAGAATCTTGCCGTACACAAATAATCATAATGTAGACTGCTGAGCAGCATTTTTTCGGATTCTGTTCCCTTTTCAGTAAAAACTTAGCGTGAATGTAGGTAAAAAAAAGCCATTTTCTTTTGCGTTTTCCACTTTTATGCTAATTTTGCAACGCTGATGGATGAAGCTGGCGAGGTGATCAAGGCTTGGGCTACGGAAGGTCACTCCGTAGCGTTACCGGGACTCGGAACCATGCGCTTCGGTCTTTCGGCCAAGAGTGTGGCTGACGTGAATGATGTGAAGTCGTCGCTCATCACGACATGTCGTATCGTGTTTACTCCCTCGACCGACTTGAAGCAGGAGCTGAAAGACACCAGTGTCGTCATCACCTGCTACGACCGAGACGGTAAGGAGGTGAAGCGTGTGACTTCGGCTGACGATGGCATCATCGAAGAGCCGGACAACACCGACACCACTGGCGAGAACGACGGTGGTAACACCAACCAGGGAGGCTCTCAAAACCAGGGCGGTGGCTCGCAGAGCGGCGGTGGTTCGAACAACGACGACGACCTGGGTGACGGCGATTAAACCGAACCGAGGTTGTACAAAAAGTAAGGGGCAGGTCTCGCTATTGAGATCTGCCCCTGATTATTAGAAGTCTTCCTCTTTAGGCATAGGTAGCTCGAAATGCAGGTCTTTCGGGCAGAACATGTTGGGCCACTGCTTGTTGAGTCGAAGCCAGCGGCTCCATCCCACAACGCGGTCGAAGGCCAGCTGCTCGTAGGTGTCGGCTAGTGTGGAACCCCACTTAGTCAGGTCGCCGACGGGTTCAGTGCTATAGTATTCGGGGTTCTCGGTTTGTATGAGCTTGTAAAGTTGCAAATCACCGTTGTCGGAGAAGATGTATGTGCCGACGGGTTCCTTAGTGTCATTATATAGGTCGTCTTTCCAGAAGAGATAGGCGTAAGCGCCTTCGGCACCAAGCAGCACGCTGTAGTCAACCATATATTTGTGGACAGTGAGGTAGTGGCTGAAATACTGCGCTAAGATGCAGTTGTTGAAGGCGTCCCTCATCTTGTCGTAGAAATCGGTGCTATAGACTTCGGGCAGGGCGGTGATGATGGAGCGCACGTATTTCACGGCATCGTAGTTGGCCTGATTCAACTGCACCTTGGTAGCGCTGACCGTGCAGTTGTCGATGGCGGCACGCTGAGCATCGGTGCCGTTGGCGTAAGTATTGCACAGGCGGTCGGTGAACTCGCGTAGCATTTCGCCCAGGTGTGGGATGTTGGCGGTGCGGGTGACGGTCATGTCGGTATAATTCGGCGTGTTATCGTCAGTTACGTACCCCATAGCCACGTCCCAACTGTTCACGCAGGCCTTGCAGTATTCGTCAAGTGCCTTCTCAATATCCACCATGGGCTGGGCGAGCAACTGGGGTATCATGCGATAGGCTCCGTCGATAGAAGGCTTTGAGTAGGTGGGGGCGATGACGTAGTCGCAGAGGTCATGCAGCTCGAACTGGTACTCGAGATTGTTCATCAGACAGGCGTCCATGAAGACGGTCTCGAAACGGACATTGGCTTTGGTCAGCGCACGGCGGAAGCTCTTGGCTGTGAAATGGTGGCCGGTGTTGCCGTCGTCACCAACCAGGCTTCGTCTGGCGGCGGCAGCAGGTTTGGCCTCCGGCAGTTCTCCGTCTGGTGTATAGCCGCCACCGTGGTCATGAACGATGAGCATGTACTTCTTGGCAGGACAGGCCTTGACTGCCCAGTTGATGAAATTGGCCAGTGAGTCGGGTGAGGTGTGGTCGGCATTGTCGGCGCCATAGATGCTGGCGGGGTCGAAAGCCTGTTCTTTGAATGTCTTGTCAGGGTCAAGTGCCCAGCGAATGGTCTTGCTGCCATACATCACACAGGAATCAACTTCGGATTCATCACTGAAATACCCTTGTTTATACAGGTTATCGGTCGTGGAGAATTTGTACTGCGCCACCACGTTTACCCGCTTCAGGGCATCGGGGCTGGCATTGTAGAAGTCGGCAATCTTCTTCAGATAGTAGTACTCTCTGTTACCGCCACCATGGCCGTAGTAGAGGATGGTGTACTCTGGATCGTTCGAATAGGTCGGGCTTCCAGGATTGTCGATGTTGTCGCCGGTACACGAAGTAAACAGCGTGACCGAACAGCAGACTGTTGCGAATGTCATTAACAGTTTCTTCATAATCAATTGTAGTTTAAAATATTAATATTCCTTTTATTAAAGCGTCTTGCTTATTTCTTCATATCATCATGTTGCAAAAATACGAATAATATCCGAAATCAAGAAAAAATAAGGTAAAAAATAGGTGTTTTCTTTTGTGATTTCCGCAATTTATGCTAATTTTGCAGCGCTGATGGATGAAGCCCCGCTTGTCAAGGGGTACCGTCAAGGCAAGATAAATAGCATAGAAATATGAAAGTATTAAAATTTGGCGGAACGTCCGTAGGTTCCGTGAAAAGCATTCTTAGCTTGAAGAAAATTGTGGAGGCAGAGGCTCGGACGCAACCTGTCGTAGTAGTTGTAAGCGCGCTTGGCGGCATTACCGACAAGTTGATAGCGACCTCGCAAATGGCCCTCAAGGGTGATGATCGTTGGCGTGAGGAATTTGACGCCATGGTGACCAGACACCACCAGATGATAGACACCATCATCACCGATGACAAGAAACGCGTAGATTTATTTAATAAGGTAGACCAGCTCTTCGACCAATTGAAGAGTATCTATTACGGTGTCTTCCTGATACACGACCTGAGCGAGAAGACGCAGGCTGCCATTGTGAGCTATGGTGAGCGCTTGTCGTCGAACATCGTAGCATCGCTCATTAAGAACGGTGTCCGGATGAACAGCCGTGACTTCATTCGCACAGAGCGCAAGAACGGAAAGCATACGTTGGACTCAGAGCTGACGGTAAAGTTGGTGAAGGAGTTCTTTGCTCCTATATGCAGCGATACAGCTGCCAAGACAGTGGCCGTAGTGCCTGGATTCATTTCAAGAGACCGCGACACGGGCGAGACGACGAACCTGGGGCGCGGTGGTTCGGACTATACCGCAGCCATCATAGCAGCAGCCATAGACGCTGAGGTGTTGGAGATATGGACCGACGTGGACGGTTTCATGACAGCCGACCCGCGCGTCATCAAGACGGCCTATACCATCAACGAGTTGTCGTATATCGAGGCGATGGAGCTCTGTAACTTCGGTGCCAAGGTGATTTATCCGCCGACGATTTATCCCGTCTGCGTGAAGAACATTCCCATCAAGGTGAAGAATACCTTCAATCCTGAGCATCCGGGAACCTTGATAAAAGACCATATAGAGAACGACCAGAAGCCGATTAAGGGTATCTCCTCGATTAAGGGTACCACGCTGATTACGGTGACGGGTCTTTCGATGGTGGGTGTGATTGGTGTGAACCGTCGTATCTTTACCACACTGGCCAATAAAGGAATCTCGGTATTCATGGTGTCGCAGGCTTCGTCAGAGAACTCTACGTCTATTGGTGTTCGCGACGAGGATGCCGAAGCAGCCGTAGAGGTGCTGAACGAGCAGTTTGCCAAGGAGATAGAGACGGGCGCCATGTTCCCCATGCACGCTGAGAGCGGACTGGCTACCATCGCCATTGTGGGTGAGAACATGAAGCACACCCCTGGTATTGCAGGTAAGTTGTTTGGTACACTGGGACGCTCAGGTATCAGCGTGATAGCTTGTGCGCAGGGTGCTTCTGAGACCAACATATCGTTCGTAGTGGACGGCAGATTCCTGCGCAAGTCGCTCAACGTGCTACACGATTCGTTCTTCCTGTCGGAGTACAAGGTGTTGAACCTTTTCATCTGCGGAATCGGTACGGTGGGTGGTATGCTGATAGAACAGATTCGTTCGCAGTATGAAGAACTGATGCAGCGCAACGGACTGAAACTCAACGTGGTAGGTATTGCTTCATCGAAGAAGTATCTGCTGGACCGCGATGGCATAGACCTGTCGACCTACAAGGAACAATTAAGCAACGCTCCCCTGCCCGACCAGAAGTTGGGCGACGCCATCGTCCAGATGAACATCTTTAACAGCGTGTTCGTGGACTGTACCGCCAGCAAGGAGATTGCAGGCTTGTACCAGACCTTCCTGGAGCATAACATCAGCGTGATAGCAGCCAACAAGCTGGCGGCGTCGAGCGACTATGATAACTATATCAAACTGAAGAAGACAGCGCGCGACCGCGGGGTGTGGTTCCGCTACGAAACCAACGTGGGTGCTGGACTGCCCATCATCGGAACCATCAACGACCTGCGCAACTCGGGCGACAAGATACTGAAGATTGAGGCGGTACTGAGTGGCACACTGAACTTCATCTTCAACGAGATCAGTGCCGACGTGCCGTTCTCTGAGACGGTTCGCAGAGCCAAGGAGCAAGGCTATTCAGAGCCCGACCCACGCATAGACCTGAGTGGTACGGACGTGATTCGCAAGCTGGTGATTCTGACGCGTGAGGCAGGCTATAAGGTAGAGCAGCAGGACGTAGAAAAGCACCTGTTTGTGCCCGACAGCTACTTCGAAGGTTCGGTAGACGACTTCTGGGCGAAGTTGCCCGCGCTGGATGCCGACTTTGAGACGCGTCGCCAGCAGTTAGAGGCAGAAAACAAGCACTGGCGCTTCGTGGCTACGATGGAGCACGGAAAGACCAATGTGGCCCTGAAAGAGGTGGACCGTAATCATCCGTTCTACAACCTGGAAGGTTCGAACAACATCGTGCTGCTCACAACGGAGCGCTATAAAGAATACCCCATGCAGATTCAGGGTTATGGTGCAGGTGCTTCGGTAACGGCTGCGGGTGTATTTGCCAACATCATGTCAATCGCTAATATATAATAAGGTACGCATGAAACATATTATTATATTAGGCGACGGAATGGCTGACCATCAGGTGGCAAGCTTGGGAAACAAGACGTTGCTGCAATATGCACGTCCGGAATACATGAACCGATTGGCTCGCGAGGGACGTACAGGCAGACTGGTGACCGTTCCGGAAGGATTTCCACCAGGGTCTGAGGTGGCCAACACGGCCATACTCGGCTACGACCTGAACAAGGTGTATGAAGGACGCGGACCCTTGGAGGCTGCATCTATAGGCTACGAGATGGCCGACGACGATATGGCCATTCGCTGTAACATCATCACGCTGGAAGACGGCAAGATAATCACTCACAACGGCGGAAATCTGGAGACGCAGGATGCTGATGTGCTGATAAAATACCTGAACGAGACACTGGCCAAGTCCATCAATGAACGAGAGGGTTGTGAACGCGTGAAGTTTATCACGGGCATTCAGTATCGCCATCTGCTGGTGATCAAGGGTGGCAACAAGCACATTGTCTGTGCCCCACCCCACGACCATCCGAATGAGCCTTGGCGCCCACTGCTGGTAAAAGCTGAAATACCAGAGGCTCAAGAAACGGCCGACCTCATCAACGAACTGATTTTGAAGTCACAGGAATTATTGGCCCAACATCCCTATAATATAGCCAAAGCGGCAAAGGGTGAACGACAGGCCAACAGCATCTGGCCATGGAGTGGCGGCTATCGCCCCTCTATGGAAACGCTGATGCAGCAATATCCCCAGATAAAAAGTGGTGCAGTGATCTCTGCAGTCGACTTGATTCAAGGTATTGGAAAATATGCGGGATTGCGCATCATCAAGGTGCCTGGAGCTACCGGATTGGCCAACACCAACTATGAAGGGAAGGCGCAGGCTGCTATTGACGCACTGAAAAAGGATGATTTCGTATTCGTACATGTGGAAGCTACTGACGAGGCTGGACACGACGGTGACATAGACCTGAAGTTGAAAGCCATCGACTATCTGGACAAGCGATTGATCAAGCCCATTCTGGAAGCTATCGAGCAGATGGACGATCCCGTATGTGTGGCCATCCTGCCTGACCACCCCACTCCCGTAGAACTGCGCATCCACGTGAAAGAACCTGTGCCTTTCATCATCTGGCACAAGGGTATCACACCTGACGAGGTGCAATACTACGACGAGGTGTCTTGCGTCAGTGGTGGTTACGGACTCTTGCAACTGAATGAATTTATGAACGAACTAATGAAAATAAATTAAGCAATATGAATTACTATAGCACAAACGGGAAAGCTCCCATCGCAGACCTGCAGAAAGCAGTGGTGAAAGGACTGGCCGAGGATCGTGGTCTCTACATGCCAGAGCGTATAGAGAAACTGCCGAAGGCTTTCTTCGACAACATTCAGGACATGAAGTTCCAAGACATTGCCTATAACGTAGCCAGCAACTTCTTCGGAGAGGATGTGGACGAGGATGCGTTGCAGGATATCGTCTACGACACACTGTCGTTCGATTGTCCCGTAGTAGAAGTCAAAGATAATATCTACACGCTGGAACTGTTTCACGGACCTACGCTCGCCTTCAAGGATGTGGGTGCCAGATTCATGGCGCGACTGCTGGGCTACTTCCTGCGTCGTAGCGGTTCTACATGTGGCTGTGCCACAGCCACGAACTCGACGGTAAACGTCCTCGTGGCTACCAGCGGCGACACAGGTAGCGCAGTGGCCAACGGATTCCTGGGCGTAGAGGGCATCCACGTTTATGTGCTCTACCCCAAGGGTAAGGTTTCGCCTATCCAGGAGTGCCAGTTTACCACACTGGGGCAGAACATTACCGCTATCGAGGTAGATGGTGTATTCGACGATTGTCAGGCGCTGGTGAAGTCGGCCTTTATGGACGAGGAACTGAACCAGCACATGAAGCTGACATCAGCCAACTCTATCAATGTGGCCCGTTTCCTGCCTCAGGCCTTCTACTATTTCAATGCCTATGCTCGCATGAAGGCATTGGGCAAGGCTGACAATCTGGTGATGTGTGTGCCAAGTGGCAACTTCGGCAACATCTGTGCGGCGCTGTTCGGTCATGAGATGGGACTGCCCATCAAGCGCTTCATCGCTGCCAACAATGCCAACGATGTGTTCTACAATTATTTGCAGACGGGTAAGTATGAACCTAAGGCAAGCATACAGACACTGGCCAACGCTATGGACGTGGGTGACCCCTCGAACTTTGCCCGCATCTACGACCTCTATGGGAAGTCGCATGAGCGTATTAGCAGTCTGATTAGTGGTGCTACCTATAAGGACGAACAGATAGCAGAGACCATGCGCCAATGCTATAGCGAAACGGGCTATGTGCTTGACCCTCATGGTGCTTGCGGTTATAAAGCACTTGAAGAAGGATTGCAAGAAGGCGAGATAGGTGTGTTCTGCGAGACCGCCCATCCGGCTAAGTTCAAGGAGAAGGTGGACAGCATTCTGGGTACCGACATCGAGATTCCTGCCCGTCTGCGTGCCTTCATGGAGGGTGAGAAACAGAGCGTAGAGATGAGCAAGGACTTTGCCGATTTCAAGCGCTATCTGATGCAACAGTAGAAAAATATTCGCAAACGTTAACGTATTAATTTCGTGAAAAGTGATACTTATTCGGAAAATAATGTCTATCTTTGCATCTGAAAAACAAACTATAACAAAATACAAATTACAAGTATGTTGAAACCGTTAAACAAAAACTTCGCTCCTAAGAGCGTAATGCCTGAAAAGGTGATTCAGTTTGGTGAGGGTAACTTCCTCCGCGCGTTTGTGGATTGGATTATCTGGAACATGGACCAGAAGACCAACTTCAATGGTTCTGTAGTTGTCGTTCAGCCTATTGACAAGGGTATGGTTGAGTGGCTCAACGGTCAGGACTGCCTGTATCACGTAAACCTTCAAGGTCGTGAGAATGGTAAGCCCGTGAACTCGCTGGAGCGCATCGACGTCATCAGCCGTGCACTGAACCCCTACTCTCAGAATGATGCCTTCATGGCTTTGGCTGACCAGCCCGAGATTCGTTTCGTGATTTCGAACACCACAGAGGCTGGTATCGCTTTCGATCCCGCCTGCAAGCTGGAGGACAAGCCCGCTTCAAGCTATCCTGGCAAGCTGGTTCAGTTGCTGTATCGTCGTTACCAGACTTTCAACGGTGATCCCACAAAGGGTCTGATCATCTTCCCCTGTGAGCTGATCTTCCTGAATGGTCACGTGCTGAAGGATTGCATCAACAAGTACATTGAGCTGTGGCAGTTGCCCGCAGACTTCAAGAAGTGGTTTGACGAGTGCTGCGGCGTATACGCTACCCTCGTAGACCGTATCGTTCCTGGATTCCCCCGCAAGGAGATTGCCCAGATTCAGGAGAAGGTTGGCTATCGCGACAACTTGGTAGTACAGGCCGAGAACTTCCACCTGTGGGTGATCGAGGCTCCTAAGGAGGTTGCCAACGAGTTCCCTGCAGACAAGGCTGGACTGCACGTGCTGTTCGTACCATCAGAGGAGCCCTACCACAAACGTAAGGTTACCCTGCTGAATGGCCCGCACACCGTACTGAGCCCCGTTGCATTCCTGAGCGGTGTCAATATCGTTCGTGATGCTTGCAACCACGAGGTTATCTCGAAGTATATCCACAAGGTACAGTTCGACGAGCTGATGCAGACCCTCGACCTGCCTATGGAAGAGCTTGAAAAGTTTGCCGGTGATGTACTGGAGCGCTTCGACAACCCATTCGTAGACCATCAGGTAACCAGCATCATGCTGAACTCATTCCCCAAGTTCCAGGCTCGCGACCTGCCCGGTGTGAAGACCTACCTGGAGCGCAAGGGCGAACTGCCTAAGGGTCTGGTATTCGGTTTGGCAGCTATCATCACCTACTACAAGGGTGGCAAGCGCGCCGATGGCGTTGAGATTGTGCCCAACGACGACGAGAAGATCATGACTCTGCTGAAGGACCTGTGGGCTACTGGCGACACACAGAAGGTAGCTGACGGTGTTCTGGGTGCTGAGTTCATCTGGCAGGAAGACCTGAACAAGGTGGCTGGTCTGAACGCTATGGTAAAGCTGTTCCTCGACCTGATTCAGGAGAAGGGCATGCTGGAGGCCGTAAAGACTATCCTGTAAACTACCGTATAACAAATCTTATTTGCGGAGAGCACATCGATGTGTTCTCCGCTTTTATTATATGGATAATGTATCTTTTACTTCGCTTTTCGTTACTTATCTTTAAATTCTTGGCAAAAAAGATAGTTATACGGAATTTATTTTGTAAATTTGCAAAAGTATTAATAACCTGACAAGAATTTATCTAACAGATACATTATTAATTATTTTATTATGGCAAATGACAACAAAATCATGAATCGCGCAGCGGATAACATTCGTATCCTTGCTGCCTCGATGGTTGAGAAGGCAAAGTCTGGTCACCCAGGCGGTGCAATGGGTGGTGCTGATTTCATCAACACCTTGTACAGCGAATTCCTTGTATACGATCCTGAGAATCCCGCTTGGGAGGGTCGCGACCGTTTCTTCCTCGATCCAGGTCACATGGCTCCAATGCTCTATAGCCAGCTCTGCCTGATTGGCAAGTTCACACTGGAGGACTTGAAGAACCTGCGTCAGTGGGGTTCTGTTACTCCTGGTCACCCCGAGCGCGAGATTGAGCGTGGTATCGAGAATACTTCTGGTCCTCTGGGACAGGGTCACACCTTCGCCGTAGGTGCTGCCATCGCCGCTAAGTTCCTGAAGGCTCGTCTGGGCAACGTGATGAATCAGACTATCTATGCTTACATCTCTGATGGTGGTGTACAGGAAGAGATTTCACAGGGTGCTGGCCGTATTGCTGGTAACTTGGGACTGGACAACCTCATCATGTTCTACGACGCCAACGACATCCAGCTGTCTACCAAGACTGAGGTTGTAACCAGCGAGGATACTGCCAAGAAGTATGAGGCTTGGGGCTGGTATGTTCAGAAGATTAACGGTAACGATGTTGACCAGATTCGTGAGGCTATCAAGAAGGCTCAGGCTGAGAAGGAGCGTCCAAGTCTGATTATCGGTCACTGTATCATGGGTAAGGGTGCTCGCAAGGCTGACAACACCTCTTACGAGAGCAACTGCGCTACTCACGGTGCTCCTCTGGGTGGTGATGCTTACATCAACACCATGAAGAACCTGGGTGCTGATCCCGAGAATCCATTCCAGATTTTCCCAGAGGTTCAGGAGTTGTACGCAAAGCGTCGTGAGGAACTGAAGAAGATTGTTGCTGAGCGTTATGCAGAGAAGGCTGAGTGGGCCAAGGGTCATCCCGTACAGGCTAAGCAGCTGGAGGAGTGGTTCAGCGGCAAGGCTCCGAAGATTGACTGGAGCAAGGTAGAGCAGAAGGCTGGTAGCGCTACTCGTAGTGCAAGTGCAGCTGTTCTGGGTCAGTTGGCTGAGCAGGTGCCCAACATGATTTGTGCTTCTGCCGACCTGTCTAACTCAGATAATACCAACGGCTTCCTGAAGAAGACCAAGGACATTGTTCGTGGCGACTTCAGCGGTGCTTTCTTCCAGGCTGGCGTGGCTGAGTTGACAATGGCTTGCTGCTGTATCGGTATGGCTCTGCACGGTGGTGTCATCCCCGCTTGCGGAACGTTCTTCGTATTCTCTGACTACATGAAGCCCGCTGTTCGTATGGCTGCCCTGATGGAGCTGCCCGTTAAGTTCATCTGGACGCACGATGCATTCCGCGTTGGTGAGGATGGTCCTACCCACGAGCCTGTTGAGCAGGAGGCACAGATCCGTCTGATGGAGAAGCTGAAGAACCACCACGGCAAGAACTCTGTATTGGTAGTTCGTCCTGCTGATGCCGAGGAGACCACCGTTTGCTGGCGTATGGCTATGGAAAACGTTGATACGCCTACCGCACTCATCTTCTCTCGTCAGAACATTGAAATGCTGCCCGAAGGCAACGACTATAACCAGGCTACCAAGGGTGCATACGTAGTAGCTGGCTCAGACGAGAACTACGACGTCATCCTGTTGGCTTCTGGTTCTGAGGTTTCTACCCTCGAAGCTGGTGCTAAGCTGCTCCGCGAGGACGGCGTGAAGGTACGCATTGTCAGCGTTCCTTCTGAGGGTCTGTTCCGCAGCCAGAGCAAGGAGTATCAGCAGAGTGTTCTGCCCGCAGGCAAGAAGAAGTTCGGTCTGACCGCTGGTCTGCCCGTAAACCTCGAAGGTCTGGTAGGTGCCGACGGTACTGTTTGGGGTCTGGAGAGCTTCGGCTTCTCAGCTCCTTACAAGGTGCTCGACGAGAAACTGGGCTTCACTGGTCAGAATGTTTACGAGCAGGTAAAGAAGCTGCTTGCATAAGTAATCATAATTACTAATTTATAATTTAGAATTATGGAAGTAAAAACAGTTGGTGTAGCCTGTGATCACGCAGGCTACCCTTTGAAGAAATTCGTGCTCCAATACCTGGAGGAGAAGGGCTATCCCTACAAGGACTATGGTACGTGGAGTGATGCCAGCGTTGATTATCCAGACTTTGGCCATGCATTGGCTGAGGGCATCGAGAGTGGTGAGGTGTATCCGGGTATTGCCATCTGTGGCAGTGGCGAGGGTATCAGCATCACGCTGAACAAACACCAAAAGGTACGTGCCGGCTTATGCTGGATTCCTGAGATTGCTCATCTCATCCGTCAGCACAACGATGCCAACGTACTGGTAATGCCAGGACGTTTCATCGACAACAATATGGCTCGCAAGATTATGGACGAGTTCTTTACGGCTACCTTCGAAGGCGGACGCCATCAGAAGAGAGTTGATAAGATTCCCGTACAGAAGTAACCCGTCAATTGTTACATCTTCATAAAAATAATCCGCAATCATTTGGTTGTGGATTATTTTTTGTACCTTTGCACCCCGTTATGAAAAAGTATTTATTGATATTAGGTATTTTGTGTGCTGCTTTAAGTATTCAGGCACAAGAACATGAGACTCCCAACGCGCAACAGGCTCGAAGGATGTTCATGGATATATATAATAAGGTATATGGTGACGAGGGAGCCACGCTGCATTATAAGGTAAACATTATCGGCATCTATAAGACAGAGGGTACGATATGGATGAAGCAGAAAAAAAGCAAGTTTATCGATGAGAAATATATTGCTTGGAACGACGACGTGACGTACTATCGCTATGAGCGAAAGAAAAATCGCGTGACCATTTACAATGCCCACTCAGACGACCGTGACAAATATGCCACGAAGTTCAAGTTCGTACCCGACAACTACACTTACAGCATTAAGGATGAGAAAAAGAAAGGAATCGCTATCACGCTGAAGGCGAAAAAGGGCGTAAAGGGTATTAAAGAGGCTCGTGTGATGTTAGACCGACGGACACAATACCCCACCAGCATTCGAATCAAAGTAGGAATATTCCATACCACCATCAAGATTAGCAACTTCCAAATAGGAGGCATCAGCAACGATTTGTTCAAATTCCCCAAAGAGCAATACAAGAATTGCGAATACGAGGACAACAGGTAATGAACTCAAGGACAAAAGATAACGAATCCTATAGGTGAATGGAAAAATACTCACTGTTTTTTGATATCGATGGAACACTGGTTAGTTTCAAGACTCATCAGATACCACCTTCCACCATCTTTGCACTGACACAGGCCAAAGCCAATGGTCATAAGGTATTCATTGCCACGGGACGCCCTCCTTTGATTATTACCAATCTGGGAGCAATCGAACACCTGATAGACGGTTATGTGACCATCAATGGCGCACTCTGTTTCGTGAACGACAAGGTGGTCTGCTGCAAAAATATTCCCCAGGAAGCAGCTCAATGGGTGGTTAACGATGCACAAGAGAAAAACTACGGACTAATTGTTGTGGGAGAAAAAGACGTGGCAGTATTGGATCCTCATGGTGAGGTTGATAGGATTTTCCGTCAAGAGATTGCCGTCGAGAATCTTAATAAAGCGAAGCCCATTGAGAAAGTGATGCAACAGCGAATTCTCCAGTTGACGCCTTTCTTCTCTGCCGATTATGAGCGTGAGTTCATGGCTCATATCCCTTGTTGTACCTCAGGCCGTTGGCATCCTGCCTTTACCGACGTAACTGCCAAAGGCGCCGATAAAGGCGAAGGAATCCTGACGATGGCCCACTACATGAACCTGAATCCAGAATACACCATAGCTTTTGGAGATGGAGGTAACGACACTTCTATGATTAAGACCGCAGGCATCGGCATAGCTTTGGGCAATGCACTTGAATCATTAAAACAGAATGCCGATTATACTACTTCATCCGTTGACGAAGATGGTATTCTGAATGCATTACGACATTTTAATCTGATATAAAATAAATCTTTCCATCTGATATAAAACAAATAAGGCTCGGAAATTTCCGAGCCTTATTACTTATTAAATTGTTTAGGATTACTCCTCAACAGCAACCTGTGCAGCAGCAAAGTTTTCCCTATTTATAAGGGATTCCAAGAGGCTTTGTAAACTTTTTGTAAGCCAATATTTTCTTATCGGAAGATGGATGTTACCAATGAATACAGGTAGCTGCCGAAGCTGACGAGTGCCCATATCATCAGGGCTATGAACAAGAGCAGGACGATGAGAACGATGGCTGACTGCCAGGCTCTTTGGTTTACTTGTTTGATGATGGTCTCGTCACCGTCAACGAAGCCCCGAATCATTTGCATGTTCTGGATGTTTGCACGATGGAAGAAGTCGATAACGTCGCCAACGAAGAACGGTATCATGCCCATCAGCACGTCGCGGAGGGCATTGTTCAAGACGGCCAGTGTCAGAGGGATGCTCTTGATGACTCTCGATGAGAAATAAACGAACGGCACGACACTGAGCAAGGCAATGGCATCACCCCAGCCAGGAATGATGCCAATAAGTGCATCGAGATAGTATCGATCCATGTAGCGTGTCAGGCCGTTCATCGTCTGATAGGCCTTGTTCTCCATCAGCCGCTTGCGCCGCAGTTCACGTTTCTCGTCTTTGTTCATGGGCTATACGACTTCCATTCCGAATGGTGACAGGGCCAGCTTTGCCAGCCGGAAGTGCATCTTTCCCCAGGGGATGCCGATGATGGTGATGCAGAGCAGCAGGCCGTAGAAGATATGAGTGAGGCAGATCCAGATGCCGCCAACAAAGAACCACAGCACATTCATGAACATGCTCAGGCAGCCAGGCTGCGATTCCTTCCACTTTACCTTCGAACCGAACGGCCAGATGGCCAGCACGCCTAACTTCATGCTCTGCAAACCGAACGGGATGCCGATGATGGTTATCATCAGAACCAGTCCTGCGATGAAATACTCAATGGCAGTATGCAGCCCGCCAAAGATCAACCAGATGATGTTTCCTAATAGCTTCATGTTCGTTCTCTTTCAATCTCTATCTGTTAGACGTAAGAACGATGCGAAAAGTTGCAGATGAAATAAATAAGTGCTATCTGTGCCAAGAGAATCAGGGGAAGTCCATACTTGAACTTCTTATGCATCGTCTTATGATGCCAAACCTTCATGCCAAGCAAAGCCCCGATGCTACCGCCGAAAACAGCAAGTATCAGCAAAGTTGCTTCCGATATGCGCCAGCTGCCTTGCTTAGCCTTCCACTTATCAATGCCATAGACCAGGAAGGTCACGACATTGATGAATAAGATAATATAACAGAGCATTTGCCATCACTTTTTTTCTTTTGTAAATGCGTAAACAGCCATTGTTGGAAGAAGAACCAATAGCAGCAATGCAACTTCTATAACTGCATACGACCCGAAATAGTCAACCAACATCTGGAACTTCAGGACTCCATCCACCAGCAAGACCAAAAGTACAAACCAGCAGAGGAAGAATATTGCCGAATACTTGATTTTTCGTTTCTTCATTGCTTCTTCTTTTGAATATCACGATAGTCAGAGAGCAGATTCCAAATACCATCTTCTGATAATACTCCGCGTTTGAGGTCTGGGGGAAGATTCCCTGCTTCATCAGCAGCAAAGTCCTGTTTCCACAATTCACTGCCATAGTATTTGCTGAGTTCGGCAACATCCTCTTTGATAGTCTTCAACGAAGCAGCAGACTCATCTTTGATGGCAGCCAAGGCGTTATTGAAGCGTTGCTCCATCCACTTGATTCGTTCAACTTGCAAAAGTTCACAAATCGAGTCCTCTCTGATAATCTTTGGTACAGACTTACCAGCCAGAACCAATACCTTTTTGCCATTGCGATAGATATGTAGCTGGCGAGAACGGACAACTGCAGTCAGTTCTGGATCATCCTGCATAGCTATCCAAAGAGAATGATAGATACCATTTTCTTCAAACAGCTTTTTCTGCAGGTGCGAACACATGTTTGTCGTGTCGATAGTTATCATACTTTCAATACCATTTATAACCATGTTCCTTACAAAAGTCTATTGCGGGCTGATAGCCTTGGAAGGTGGCCTTGTGAATCCACTTCAAGCCCTTGCGCTCGTCCTGTGGAACACCAGTTCCAGTCATCAGAAACCAGCCTGTGGCGAACTGTGCCTGGGCATCGCCACCATTGGCCGCCAACTCATACCAGAAGACACACTCCGACAGGTCTTTCTCTACACCGTCGCCATTCCAAAAAGCTGCACCGCAGTTCTTCTGACTCTGCACATGGCCTTGGAAGGCTGCCTCCCTGTACCAAAGGAAAGCTTTATGATGATCTTGTTCGACACCGTCACCAAGGTAGTAAGCATTAGCCACGTTCACCTGCGACTGCATGTCACCCTTGTCAGCGGCTTTCATGTACCATTCGAAGGCCTTTACTGCATCCTGCTCCACGCCCTTGCCGTGATAGTAGCACTCACCAACATTGAAGCAGCCATAGACATCGCCCAATTCCGCAGCCTTCATATACCATTCGAACGCCAGTTCAAGGCTGACCTTTACGCCAGTGCCACGTTCGTAGCAGACTCCAAGGTTATTCATCGCCTTGGTATCGCCCTCGTAAGCTTTCTCACGATAGCCGTCTGCCTTGTTCCGTTCCTTGGGCATAGGTTATGTAAACTCAATGATGGCACTTACCTCACTCCCTATAGACAGAGAAACGATGATGCCATCAGCTATTTTGTAAATAGTAGGAGTCAGACTATCTTCAAGCTTTGCAGCTACCCGATATTCTACCCGTAAGCCGCTTACCACAAAATCCTCCGGCAACAGTTCCATCGCCATGCGGACATAGTTGGCATTGTTCAGATGCTTGTTGTAATCGATGTCGGCACGAAGCACTTTTATTGGCTCCAGCACTTCACCTTCCGTCTTAGGCAGGATGATGCGACGGTCTTTGTAGTTCATCTCCAACTGTGGCTCCAGCTTCATTAATTGTATAGTCGCATCGTCCACACGTTTCAGTTTTCCAGCCACCTTGTCAACGAATGCTCCCATACTCCACGTCTTGTAGCAGGGATTCCCTTGGGCATCGTAGATGAACGTGTTGCGGAATCCGAACATGGGCTTCATGCCATAGACTGAGGTCGTCACCGTCAGTTCCTCTTTGTAGTCAGGCACACGGATAACCTCAACCTGGCGTGTAGCCAACAGCTGCGCCATATTCTGCTGCAAGAAGTAGTCCTTGACTTCCGGCTCGCTGTCGATCCACATCTCTGAGCAGTCCTGCATCATTTGGAGAGCTGAATAGAGTTTCAGCTTTCCTTCGTTGTCGCAGGTGCTAGTTGTTACCTTATATGTTAAGCTGTACATGTCTATTTCAGTTGCTTGCCGTCTGAGAATGCCTTGCCGACAGTCTTGCCAAGCTGGATATAGGTATGGTGAACGGGATCGAAAGTAATCAGTCTCATCTTTTCTACATCGGGCTTGCCATCATCGGCCAAGTACTTCTCGTCACAGAGGATGTTCACGATTTCAGCTACAAGGTAGTAGCCAGTCTCAGACTCGTCGATCTTCTGCTTTACACGACATTCCAATGTCATCGGGAACTCCTTGAATACTGGGGCATTCACGTTGGGAGCCTTCTCGATAGTCCAGCCAGTCTTCTCCATCTTGTCAGGAGTGTTCCTGCCGCTGACAATGCCTACATAGTCAGAAGCTACCATCGTCTCAGCAGTAGCAAAAGCCACTGTCAACTCTGGATTCACAGCCAGGTTGTCAGTCGTTTGATGCGAACCAAGCGAGATAATGATTTCGTGCATATCCCACTGGCCACCCCAAGCAGCATTCATTGCGTTGGGCTTACCTTCTTTGTCATAAGTGCCGATAATCAGCACGGGTTGTGGCAACAGCCACGCAGTTGATTTAAAACTTTTCATATTGCTTTTGTTATTTGTTACGTCTTTCGCTTGTTGTGCCAATGCACTTGACATTGTGACCATTACCAGACACACTATTGCTACCAATCTTTTCATCTGATTATTCTGCTTTACCTCCAAACTCGTTGTACGATACGTTTTCGGGCTTCCACTTATCCTTTGGTGCGGGCTGTTCAGCGGGATGGCCAATAGCGATAACACATAGAGGTACGATAGTCTCAGGTAACTTTAACGTCTTAGAGACCTCGGCTACACGATCGTCCATTGGATAACAGCCTGTCCATACGGCACCAAGACCAATGGCATTAGCTGCTAACAGGATATTCTCTGTAGCTGCTGAACAATCCTGAACCCAGAAAGCCTGTCCCGGCCCCTGCATAGCCTTGTCCATATTGCCACAAACGACAATGGCGACACCAGCCTGCTTAATCATACCACCTCGGCGGCCTGCAAGTTCGGCTAACTTTGCCTTATCCGTTACAGCCACGAAGTGCCAGGGTTGGCGGTTGACGGCTGTAGGTGCAGCCATACCGGCACGGAGCATCGTCTCGATGTCGGCCTTCGAGACGGTTTCATCGGTGTACTGTCGGATGCTGGTGCGCGTCATAATGTTGTTGATGGCGACCTGAGCCTCTGATTTCTGTTGTGCTGCAACTCCTGCAGTCATGGCGAGAGCCAGCATGATAAAAAAGACCTTTTTCATAATTTTCTTGTCTTGATTCTTAAACTATGTTGCAAATTTACTCGTTTTCACTGAATTATGACTATCTTTGTGCCAAGTTTTGAGAATTATTAGTATTTATGGGTAACATCAAGATAATCAAAGGTGTCTTTGACACCAAACTGGAGTTGGAACATGCTGGAGTTGCAGCAGGTTTCCCCATTTTGACAGATGACTATTCACATGAGACGCTGGACTTCAACCGTGACTATATCAAACATCCTGAAGCATCCTTTTATGGTGATGTTGAAGGTGATTCAATGAAAGACGCTGGCATCTTTGATGGCGACCGTGTGATTATTGACAGGGCTGTAGAGCCACGCGATGGTTCAATCGTCGTAGCATGGTGGGGAGGCGAAGGCTTCACAATGAAGTATCTGGATCTGACCCATAAGAACGATGGCTATATCGAACTGCGTCCTGCCAATGACGAATACCCGGTATTCAAGATTGACACACCTGAATATTTCGAGGTTTGGGGTGTCGTTGTACATTTGATAAGAACCTTTGAGAGAATATGATGAAAAGTTACTGGGATTGTCGTGAATATCTCATCGATTTACTTCGATGTTACGGTAACAGGTTTATGCTTGTGATGATAAACCAAGATGGAAAAGAAATTAAGCTTTTTGCTAAATCTTTTGTAAGGCAGCAACTGTTATCTGTTGGCATTATGTTCCCATATGATGAAGGCGGGTTACCTCCAAGAAGACAGGCAAATCCCACACTTGATGATGATATGCTAAGCGTAATTTTTCATGAAGCATTATTTGACTTTCAAGAGTCATATATAGAGCACTTTTGTGCCAACAAACCCCAGGCGCAGTTATTGATTGATACCATCAGAAATTGGATCAAACAAAAACAAGAATGGTTGTCTCTTACATTCCCTGGATATGAAGATGAAGAAATCTTACCATTTCTTGACAACACCTCTGATTCTGCTCCAGAAGAGTACATTGATCCTGAGATTATCAAAGATGATTTGAAGACTCTCAATGAGATGGGGTATGTGAGCATTGAAAACAAATGGGAGATGAAACAGTTGCTTTGGGATTTTGCCATCAGAAGAACACCCATTGGACGATTGATGAAGTTGGCCATAAAATCAATTACTAGGGACAAAAGGGCGAGATTCTATTTGATAAATAATTATCGTAATCTCAATAGTATTATCCAAAAAAGGATAAACGAAGGTGAAGTGATAGTGAAAGACAGAGCTTTTGAGAAGAGATTAAACGAAATAACAGCTGAAGCGAATCAACGGGTCAAATCTATCAAAACAGAATTGCAATTGAAATACGCAAAAGATAAAAAGGAGTGGAAGTCATCATTAAAGATCTCCCGAAATCTTAGAACACTCCTTCTGAATCCATGCAATAAGATTCATGAGACTTATGATTTGACTAATGAGGATGATATCAATAAGTTTCTTAGCTGGTTTGTTACTTGGCAGCGTTCTGTTCCTGGTAGATTGATAAGGGGACTTGAAAAACGTCGATACCAAGAGCCGGGTCAGCTGGATTTATTCAAAGAAAGAGTTGAAAAGCATAATGAGAAATATGCAGTAACATTGGAAGATGAAGACGAAATAGACAATGTGGAGATATGTACGGAATAGCCGATCTTGATAATTGCTACGTAAGCTGCGAGAGGGTATTTAGGCCTGATTTACAGGGAGTTCCATGCGTGGTGCTCTCGAATAATGACGGTTGCATAGTGGCGCGTAGCAATGAGGCCAAAAAGATGGGCATCAAGGAAGGTACACCGTATTTCCAACTCGCGCAACATTTCCCCGGACAGAAGATTGCCGTCTTCTCCTCAAACTACGAACTGTATGGGGAACTGACTGGCCGTGTGGTGAGTATCATTAGACAGGAGGCTCCAGCATATTTCCGCTATTCCATTGACGAGTGCTTCATATATCTCGACGGTATGGAGAACGTAAATATGAAACAATGGGGCGAAGATTTGCATAAGAAGATTAAACAATATGTTGGTATGCCTGTCAGCATCGGTCTGGCTCCAAACAAGACGCTGGCAAAGAAGAAATCCATCTGTACCAGCCGCTCATTCAATGGTATGATAGGTGATATAGAAACACTGCGTACCCATGTATCGAACTATGCCGCTCGTTGTGCAGAGAAGCTAAGAATGCAGAACACGGTGGCCTCGATTGTTGGTGTATTCCTGAATACGAATGCTTTCCGCGAAGATTTACCACAGTACTGGAACTTTCAGGAAACCAAACTGATAACGCCAACAAGTTCCACTATAACTATTACACAGACAGCAAACCAAGTCCTGCAGAACATTTTCCGTCAGGGCTATCAGTACAAGAAGGCTGGAGTCATCGTTATGGGCATCGGTGCCGACTCTTCAATTCAGCAGGATCTCTTCGACATCAACGCTGAACAGTTCCAGAAAATGAAGCGACTCGATGAGGTAGTAGATAGGATTAACCGACTGCATGGAAGCGAGACTATCGTCCTCGGATCCCAGCAATATACCAAGAAAGACGGCAAGGGTAAGGCTGATGTTTTCGCCAACGCCATCAAGCACGACTTTAAGAGCCCCAATCCCACTACACGCTGGGGCGAGATTCTGAAATTGAATGCCAACGCCAAGAAAAAGAAGGAATGAAAGACTTTAGAACAAAATATATTGCGGCTTCAGAATCTCCAAACAATTATGGATTTTTACAGCATTTTGTGGTATTTCATTTTTGTTTCAAGCTTTTCCTTTAAACGTATAACCGATACCCTCAACGGCTACACGGATGGCCTCTTCTGTGGCAGAGCCTTTGATGGTGAGGGTGTTGGCAGAGGCACTGGCCTTGGCTTTCTCAACGCCAGACACTTCCTCAACGGCACGGACTACGGCAGCCTCGCAATGGCTGCAATGCATGTCCTCGACACGATAGACGGTCACGTCGGGGTCTAAGGGCTTTTGGGCGTTAAACTTGCTGAAAAACTTCATCATAAGAGCAAATATAATTAATAATGTTAATACTGTGGCGCAAACAATTTTAAACGGACTGGGCAGGACGGATGCATTCATGCAGCAAGCATCCTGATCGGCAACGGTGAACTCGATTCCCGTAGCATTGAGCAGCAGGCCGAATAAAACTGCGAAACCAATAATGGTCATCAGATAAATCGATGTAAAGCGACGCCCCATCGACTTATGAACCACGAGGATAGAGGCGAGATTTACCGCAGGCCCGGCCATCAACATCACTAGTGCCGCTCCTGGCGAGAGTCCTTTCATCATCAGGGCTGCTGCCACGGGAATACTACCCGTCGAGCAGACATACATAGGTACGGCGATTACCAAGATTACCAGCATCTGCAACAGTGGTTGACTGCCGAAACTGAGGAAAAACTCATCAGGCACTGCTACCTGAATCAATGCCGCAACAACAAGTCCAATAAGCAGTCGCAGGCCTATGTCGCGAAGCATATCATAATAAGCATACTTCAGTACACGCCAAATCCTGTTTCCGCTTTCTACTTGGCATGAAGCGGACACATCCTCCTTCACGTCATCCTCGCGAACCAGACGGTTTACCAGCAATCCTCCACAAACACCAGTGATAAGTGCCGCTGTAGGACGGATAATGGCAAAGCCCAGTCCCATCAGCGAGAAAGTTGCCAAGATGGAGTCGATGCCTGTCTGTGGCGTGGCAATGAGAAACGAAGCAATGGCTCCCTTCGAAGCCTTCTCGTTCCTTAGTCCTATAGCGGTGGGGATGACTCCACATGAACACAGCGGCAAGGGCACACCCAACAGCGCCGCCCATAGCACCGATAACTTGTTATTCCGCGAAAGATAATTGGCATAGAACTTCTGCGGCACGAATACGTGCAGCACTCCTGCGATGAAGAATCCCAACAGCAGATAGGGAGCCATTTCGCAGACCACGTTCAGAAGTGATATGAAGAAACTCTGTATATCCATCGGGTGCAAAGGTACGAATAAGCGAGTGAAATACCAAATTTATTTGAGTATTTCCGAGCAAGAGTACCTTCGGCGAAGCCAGAGGTACAATATAATAATGAATTATAATACCTAAAAGATATTATTATTTCTTTTTGGCCCTGAAATAAAGCATAGCTCCCTCTACGTGGAAGTCGAGGATTTCGTAGTAAGGTTCCAGACGCTTGCGCACGTCGTTGACCGTGTCGAATGGAGGCGTAAACCAGCCCATGCGGGTCATAACGGTCTTAGCAAGCCAGTCGGCAACCTTCTGTTCACCAGCGATGTAGAAGCAGGCTAATAGTTCGCCGCCAGATTTCAAGGTTCGCAAAATCTCCGAGTAAGCCTTGTCTTTGTTGGGGAATACATGTAGACCGTTCATACAGAGTACGTAGTCGAATGTATCTTCCTCAAAAGGCAGTGCGCCCACGTCGCCTTGCATAGTCCTGACCTTCGGTCGAGCCTGCTCACGCTCGGCAGAGTTGATGCAAGCATCATAGAAACTTTTGCTAAACCTGTACGAACTCTTAATTTTGTCTGCCATAATTCATATTCTTTCGTTTGACGGTGCAAAGGTACGGTGAAGTGTGGCGAATAGTATTTTGCTGAAATAATCGCCCGCTTCGCAGAATAATTTTGGCCGAAAGCTGCATTATTACTACCTTCGCAGCAAAATTTTGAATACCAAGATGAAAAAAGTGATGATTTTAATGCTGAGCTTGATGATGTTATCTGGCTCGGCAATGGCACAAATGACGGAGCAGCGAGAGCCATCAATGAGACCCAAGAGGGTCAGAATGACGCAGGAGCAGATGACAGAGAAAATGATCAGTGAGCTGAAACTCGACGAGAAACAGGCCAAGAAGGTGACGAAGCTGAACAAGAAGTTCAAGACACTTATCGAAGGAGAACAACAGGAAAATATGAAAGACCAACGTCCTCCTATGGGACAAGGCAGACCTGACGGTAATCGTGGAGGTGGCAGACCTGGTGGCAGCGATTCACAGCAAGCCAGCTATGACTACGACAAACAGCAATCAAAATATGACGAGCAGATGCGTAAGTTGCTCTCCGATGAACAATATGAGGGCTATATGAAATTGAAGCCTCAGTTCTACTCCCAGCGCAGGGTTCGTGAGTTCCTGATGGGCGGCAATAGCATGAGCGGCGAGATGGGCATGCCTCCAGGCGGTTTTGGCGGTCATGGATCTCGACAAAAGGACATTAAATACACGGGAGCGACGAGCCTGACAGCTGCAACGATAGAGACTGGCAAAACCTATGAGAGCAGTAAGATCGACGAATGTGCGCTACTGATTTCTACCAAGGAGGCTGTGACCGTTTCACAACCTACCATCAGCAAGACCGGCGACTCTGATGGCGGCGACAACTGCAGCTTCTACGGCGTGAATGCTGCACTACTAGTGAAAGGCGGCAGTACCACGACTATCAAGGGCGGCACTATATCCAGTAGCGCAATGGGGGCCAACGGCGTGTTCTCATACGGTGGTAATGGTGGCAGAAACGGTGCTGAAGGTGACGGAACAACGGTTATCATCGAGGATACGAAAATCACAACTACTGGCAATGGCTCTGGCGGCATCATGACCACTGGCGGTGGCGTGATGAAAGCCAAGAACCTGACGGTGAACACCAGCGGCCGCTCGTCAGCTCCGATACGTAGTGATCGTGGTGGCGGCATCGTGACCGTCGAGGGCGGCAGCTATACCAGCAGTGGCCAGGGTTCACCTGTCATCTATTCTACGGCTGATATTACTGTGAGCAATGCCGTGCTCACATCGACAATGTCGGAAGGTGCAGTCATCGAAGGCAAGAACAGCATTACGCTGAACAACTGCCAGATGACCGTCAGCAACACGCGACGTAACAGTCATGCCCAGTTCCTCGACGGCATCATGCTGTTCCAGTCGTTCTCGGGCGATGCTGCCAAAGGCAACTCGCATTTCACTATGAATGGCGGTACATTGAAGAATCAACAGGGTCACCTCTTTCACGTCACCAATACCAATGCCATCATCACCCTTAACGGCGTTAAGCTAGTGAATGAAGACCCCGCTATGGTACTTCTTTCCGTATGTGCCGACGGGTGGCAGGGAGCTGGCAACAAGGCTACGCTCAATGCCGTCAGCCAGCAGTTAGATGGCAATATCCTTGTAGGTAGCGACTCCGAACTGACACTGACGCTCACCGACGGTTCCTCCTTTACTGGCAGCATCGGTGGTAATATCACCAATGCCGCAGGTAACACCGTTTCGACTGAGACGGGCAAGGTGGATGTTACGCTGGACGAAGGCTGCACTTGGAATCTCACAGCAGACACCTATATCACATCATTTACAGGCGATGCCTCGCACATCAAGTCCAATGGCCACTGCCTATATGTGAATGGTAAGGAGTTGAAGACTAAGGAGTAAAAAGTATTGTATCAGGATTAAATAGGCCCCGGCTTGCATTACTGCAGGTCGGGGCCTTGCTGTTTTGAAGTGGAATCACTTTATGATACCTCGATGGCCTTGGTGACCTTCTGCTTCGGCTCGGTCTTCGGCATGGTGATGGTCAGGATGCCGTCCTCGACCTTGGCTGAAATCTGATCCTTCACCACATCGTCTGGCAGCACGTAGTTCTGCTCGTAGTTGGAGTAGCTGAACTCACGGCGCAGATAGTGATGGTGACTGTCCTCATGCTTGTGTTCCTGTTTGTTCTCAATGGCGATGGTGAGGTTGCCCTCGTCGTTGATGGCTACGCGGCAATATTCTTTCTTGATGCCTGGAGCTGCAAGTTCCATCGTGTAGGCCTTCTCACTCTCCTTGACATTGACTGCGGGTGCTGTACTGTTGGCACGAGGCATAAAATCAGTGTTAAAGAAATCATCAAACATTGTTGGGAACCAACCGTTGCTTTTCATTAATCCGTTCAACATAATCAATACCTCCTAATTATACTTTTAATTTAACGTATGTTCTTGATCGTCTCTGCTCATTCCCGAGCAAGCTCGCCTACCCGTGGCCTTTCGCTTCGGCTTTCACTAACAGATAAGCAAAGTACATGCCTATGGAAAGAATCTGTGCCAGAATGACAATCGCTGAAGTCAAACTGGCACGGATTTTAAACTCGCTTAAACTATGCTGACAATTTATTAAACTCGGTTAAACATTGACAGCATATTTGGATAATTGATGATAATTATAGTACTTGATGAAGGAAATCAATCATCAGTTTGGCAATCTCCGTGTGATGGCCATGCAGAAGTTTATGGAGCTTATATAGAATTGGATGTCCTCATACTTGTTCGTGCTTAGTCATGATGAATGAGAGTAGCATGGACATCGCAAGAACACCAAAGATAACGATAAGGCTGATGGAGGTCGGCACCTCTATATGAGGTATGTTCAAGTTCAGGCCTACGAGTGCACCCAAGCTGTTGATATACTCATTCATGGCCAGCAACATTTTGAGACCGACGAAAATCAGTATAACGCCAAGTCCGTATTTCAGATACTTGAAGTATTTAGCCACAGCAGCCAGGGCAAAATACAGGGCACGGAGTCCGAGGATGGCAAAGATGTTGGAAGTGAGCACAATGAACGGATCTCGACTGACGCTGAACACAGCTGGAATGCTGTCAACGGCAAAAGCAACATCAGTGGTCTCAATGACCAGCAGGGCTACGAATAGCGGTGTGGCCATACGCCGCCCTTTCTCAACGATAAAGAAGTGATCGCCATGCATACGGTCGGTCACGGGATAGATTTTGCGAAACCAGCGCACTATGATGTTCTGTGAAGGGTCTGACTGATTGTTGTCATCGTGGGCAAACATTTTGCCGCCCGTATAGAGCAGGAAAAGTCCGAAGAGGCCTAACACCCACTCGAAGCGTTCCACCATTGCAGCACCGGCAAAGATAAAGATACTGCGAAGGACCAATGCCCCGAAGATGCCCCAAAAGAGCACCTCATGCTGATATTTGCGTTCGATGCCGAAGAACGAGAACAGCATGAGAAACACAAACAGATTGTCCATCGACAGCGACTTCTCTATCAGGTAGCCTGCAAGAAACTCCAAAGCCATCTCGTGAGAGTCGCCTGGATAAAAGAAATAGATGCCTGCGCAGAACAGCAGAGAGACGCCTATCCACACCGCAGTCATCTTTAGCGCTTCGCCAATCTTCACCTCATGCTGTCCTTTCTTGCCGAACATTTTCAGGTCGGCTACCAGCATGAAAAACACTAATACATAGAAAACAATCCAAGCCCAAAGGGGCAATACCATCAAATTCATGGTGCAAAATTACAAAAAAAACGATAATAGCAATGATGCTATGATTACATTTGTGTTACATTTCACAAAATCAACAGCAAAGTGGGGTCACCAGAGCGACACCCCCACTTGCTGATTATAATGTGAATAGATGCCTGCGCAGAACAGCAGAGAGACGCCTATCCACACCGCAGTCATCTTTAGCGCTTCGCCAATCTTCACCTCATGCTGTCCTTTCTTGCCGAACATTTTCAGGTCGGCTACCAGCATGAAAAACACTAATACATAGAAAACAATCCAAGCCCAAAGGGGCAATACCATCAAATTCATGGTGCAAAATTACAAAAAAACGATAATAGCAATGATGCTATGATTACATTTGTGTTACATTTCACAAAATCAACAGCAAAGTGGGGTCACCAGAGCGACACCCCCACTTGCTGATTATAATGTGAATGCCATCAACTAAACAAGTTGTGTGATAGACTCTACATCCTTGCCCTCATAGAAGCGCGGCTCGAAGACTGGCTTGTACTGAAAGTCGCCGAAGCGGAACCATGACGGTTGACTCCATTGGCTGCAAGGCTATTCCGGCTAAAGCGTCATCCTTGCTTTGCCAATTCAGCAGAACTGTCAGGCATACGGCACAAAGGACCGTCAACATCCGTATCATCAGTATTATTCGCCTCATAATGTGCTGCAAAGGTATAAATAATAATCAAAAAGACGACTAATCCGAGCGGAAAACCTTCACAAAATGTATTTCTCCCTAACAATCTCGTTCTTAGCCGATGCTCTTTCCTAAATCAAAAGCCTCTTGTAGTTTGGGATTACCCTCAATCTCACGAGGGTCATTCACACCTCCGCAGAAAAGCGTTCCTGCCAGACGACTCTTGGGATAGCAGTCTATCCAGCCCGTCAACCCCGTCTCTGCACGCATCGGAGTATCGTTCTCGTCCTCTGCAGCCGTAGTCAGCAGATAGACATCACGAAACGCATAATCCTGCTCGTACATCGCATTCATGCGGTCTATGAGTGTTTTCATCTGCCCGCTCATCTCATAATAGTAGATAGGGGTTGCCCAGCAGATGACATCAGCCTTCAGCACCTTGGCCATGATGTCGTTCACGTCGTCCTTGATGACGCAACGCCCGAGCTTTTGACAAGCCATACAGCCCTTGCAGAATTGGATGCTCTTGCCCACAAGCGAAATCTTCTCCACTTCGTTTCCTGCTGCTTTGGCACCTTCTATAAACTTCTCAGCGAGCATGTCGCTGTTTGAGCCATGACGCAGGCTCGTAGAAATGACAATTACTTTTTTCATTTTGATAGTTCTATTATCTTGATTACTTTAGCGGGAACACCGCCCACAATCGTACAGTTCGCCATTCATACACTTTTGGAGTTCCGTATTCATAACTGTAGTTTTCTATTGTTTCCTCTTTGCACTATGTTGTACCAAGGAACGGAGCTTCTCGAATACGCGGCGGACGTCTGCCGTGCCTTCGGATTCTTTTTCCTTCACCCATCGTTCCTGCACTTCGCTCTGACGGACGTTGGTGACGAAATCGGACACTTCCTCGTGCGTGAAGCGGCGTACGGTGCAGCCTTCATTGCTCAGTTGCTGAAGCATCTGCTCGTAACTCTCATCCATCGTCTTGCCCATCGCCTTGTAGGTCTTGCTTGCCGCACGCTCGATGGCTCGCTTGTCCTTCGGGGGCAGGGCATTCCATCGGTCGAGGTTCATCGCCACTAAATAGATGTGTCCTAACCAAAGTTTCTGCGACACCAACAGGTGAGGGGCGGCATGGTGGGCACCGATGTCCCATCCGCTGTCGATGTTCACCATGATGCCGTCGATGGCTCCGGAGCGCAGCGAATCCGAAACTTGCTCTCCCCAGGGGATGCGTTTGTTCGTTGCTCCTGCATTCTCCAGATAACTGATGTGCCAAAAACTGGCAGTTCGCCACGTCTGCTCTTTCAGCGCACTGAGGTCTGCCATCGGCTCTCGGCTATAGAAGCCCACGGGATAGCCCGTAGCTACCAGCACGGGGTGAATGCCCGCGTGGTGCAGCTCCTCTGTCAGTTCGGGAATCGTCTTGTAGGCTTTGCGGATAAGTGCGACCTGTGCCTCGCCCGAGGGTCCTGCCAGGAAACTCTTGAACAACTGGTGGAGTGGCATCCGCTGGCTATCGTATTCGGGTACTACCGTAGCCATGTCGGCTTTCGTGCCTTCGCGCACCGTCTCGTAGGCATCATAGCTCGATGAAAGTTCGCCGTTCCAATGGTGGTCAATGCGGATGCGCCCCTTGCTTTCCTGCTCTACAAGGCGGAAGAACTGCCGAGTTACCTGCGTCCGCATGTTGCCCATCGGCTCGTGGTCTGTGAAAGTCAGCGTCTGCGCTCCCACGAACATCGGGACGCAAAGCATCATCAGAAATATAATTTTATTCAAATCCATCTTTATAAATTGGAATTTGTTTTACAACAATATGATTTCGTTTTCGTCTTAAGTCTTGACCGTGCACTCACCGTCGGCATAATAACAGTAGTTTGACACGAAGCCGCTGTCGTCCACAGCAAGCAGATGGTTCTCCTCGTCCCAGACCAACTTGTACTTGCCGATTGAACTATCCCTATTTACGTCTGTCATAACCCTGCTGGTTTATATATTTCAGCATAATCTCAAGACCTATGAGAAAAGTGATATTTTATAATCAATGTTTATCGGTGGACGAAGATTGTTGAAATACTTTTTAAATAATTCTTCAGTATTTTGGTTTTCTACAAAGCCTCCGATTATAAGACTTATGGGATTAATAAAACTTCTTCCAATATAAATCATTGCATTGGGATAATCAGAGGCAAGATTACATCTTGTTTTCTTAATCCATTGCTCAATTTGAAGAATCTTTTCACCTTCTTTACTATGTATCCATGTGTAATCTTCACAAATTTCTTTCACTTCATCTTTAAGATCACTAAATAATTCTTTAGGCAGGATCTCTTTTATTGTATTTAGTAAATTTTTGACTTCAGATATTTGTGATTTGTTTCGAATTGGAAATAAGGAGAGTAATTTTTCGATATTACTACTGTTCAACTTTCTCAAATGTTTTTTCATACAGTCACTCAAGTCTGTTTGCAACAATTCGAAAACATCGTATTGAATTGTTGATTCTTTTTCTTGATTGTATTTTAGTGTTATATCCTTTATCTCCATAACCATCTATGTATTTTATACTGTAAATTCCGATTTATCTATTAGCATTTTATAAATGCCTGTTCAGCACTTCGCTGACTTCTGGTATTTCTGGCTGTTGCTGCCATCTGCTCATAAGTTCACAGACCACTATGCCCTCCGCATTCGTAAGCGTATGGAGGTAACTACCATCATCTATGTGAGACATGTGGCAAGTTAGAGTTTCATCAAGATAGGTCTCATGCAGCCAGTGGACGATGACGGATGCCAACGTCTGCGAAGCCAGCACTTCGTCGGGCATGGTCAGCAGGGCAATAGTGACATAGCTGCGGTTGCTGACATGGAAATTAAAATCAAGGTCAAGACGTGTTGCCCGATGCTCCATCAGCATGTCGAACGACTGCGGTTTGGGGAACCGTACTTTCTTATGACTGGCAGTCATCAGTTCAGGCACCACTGTCAGCTTATCGGCAAGAAAATCGGTTGTTTCCAATCGCTTGGTGTCGAGATTGAGGATGTTCCACTGACTTGTGCCGGAGGCTATTAACTGCTCGTTATCCTTACGGACAATGCGGAAATCGCAGTAGATGCGGAGTGAAGTAAGTTCGCTCACCCATATCTCCACCGTGAAATCCTCCGACCAGTATGTAACCGTCGGTCGTATGTCCATCTGCACCTCCGTGATGACCCACATACGATGCTGCTTCACGATGTCGAAGGCAGCCACATGGTGGATGGTCATCAGCCGGGCGAAACTGTCCTGGAAGTACATCAGCATGGCATTCGGCGTTAGCCTGTACAAAGGCGTGATGTCCAATGCCGTAGCTGTGTAGGTATGTCTGTATTTTCCGTTTGTAATCATTCTTTATCTGATAAAGTTCATGCCCTGCCATGGTTCACGCTCAGGATAGTCAGGCTGACCATCGGCGTGGATCTTCTTCAGCAGCCATGCCATGTTGTCGGCCAGCGTGCGCATGGTCTGCATTCCCTCTGTGTCCTGTATTACTTCACCGGGTGCCAATCCGTAGGCGATGTTCCAATATTGCGAAGTAACCACAGGCATGTTCATCATCTCAAAAATCATGTTCAGCGTCTGGTATGCAGCCGTAGCACCACCACGACGGCAGATAGCGACCGCTGCCGCAGGCTTGTTCTGTACTTGGGCACCTGAGAAGAAGGCACGTTGCAGAACTGCCATTACAGCACCGTTGGGCTGACCATAATAGACAGGCGAACCCACGATGAGCGCATCGGCCTCATTGAGCTTTTCAACGATACGGTTGCAGATGTCGTCATCAAAGACACAATGCCCTAATTGCTTCGCCTGACACTGTCCGCAGGCTATACAGCCACGAACGGGCTTGTTGCCCAGCTGCATGATTTCCGACTCTACACCATTCTTCTCCAATTGACGGGCTATCTCCGATAGTGCAGTAAAAGTGTTGCCATTCTTGTTGGCACTGCCGTTTAATAATAATACTTTCATTAAATGTATTTGTTTCGTTTGATAGATTTTGTTGCAAAATTACCAATAATCAGCGTAAAATCGCTATCTTTATGCCAAGTTTTAACAAAAGTTACGGTGTTTTCGGTCGGTTAATATTTCTTAAATAATTGATTCCTATACGTTACAACTTATTGGAATAATTAGTAACTTTGCACCCGAATTCGAGAAAAGGGGTGTGTTCCCCGTCACTTTTTTATTTAGTATTAATGACATTTAGGAACATGGCGTTCCTGATAGTTGTAGCCACTGCGACGGTGGCGAAGGCTCAGACGGAGCGCAAGATGACAGTTGACGAATTGTTTCAACTAGTGGAAAGCAACAGCAAAACTCTTCAACAAGAGAAGATAAGCGTAGAATTTGCTAAGAAAGGGATAGAGGCAGCTCGCTCAGCGCGACTGCCTGAGTTGACGGCATCGGCATCGGTGTCGATGAATGGCGATGTGGTCATGATGGATCGTGATTTCACAAATGCTCAGGGCTTTGCAGCTCCACGCTGGGGTAACTCGCTGGCGTTGGAAGCACAGCAGGTGGTGTATGCAGGTGGAGCTATCGATGCTGGTATTGCATTGGCTACACTTCAGCATCAGCAGGCTCAGGTTGGTGAACAGCAGCGCCGCCAGCAACAGCGGTTCTTGGCTTTGGGACAGTATCTGGAAATCTTCAAACTCAATAATCGTGAGCAGGTAGTGAGACAGAATATTGACCTGACGCAACGTCTGATCAACGACATCCAGGCAAAACACGAGCAGGGTATGGCGCTGAAAAACGATGTGACACGTTATGAGCTGCAAATGGAGACGTTGCGTCTGAATCTGAAGAAACTGCAGGATCAGCGTAGCATCTTGAATCATCAGTTATGTAATCAGTTAGGAATTGATGGGGAGATTATTCCGAACCTCACCACCGACCTATCATCAAAAGAAGAAGGGAATGAAATATCTTGGCAAAATGTGGCACTGGCGACGGCTCCCAGCATTCAGAAGGCAGAAATCGGGCAGAAGATGGCCAGTCAGCAACTGCGTTTGGCTAAGAGCGAGATGCGTCCTAAAGTGGCATTGGTAGCAGCCGACAATTTCAATGGTCCTTTTACTTACGATATACCGCCCATAGACAAGAATTTCAACTTCTGGTATGTAGGAGTTGGTGTCAAGTACCCTATCAGTTCACTGTTCAAGCAGAACAAGAAGGTACAACAGGCACGTATCCACACCCGTCAGGCAGAGCAGTCGCACGCCGTAGCAGCCGAACAACTGAACAACCAGATACAGCAGGCTTATACCTATTATCAGCAAGCCTTTGTAGAGTTGAAAACACAGCAGAAGAGCGTACAACTGGCTGGGCAGAACTATCAGGTGGTCAACGACCGCTACTTGTCGCAGTTGGCACTCATCACCGATATGATTGACGCCTCGAACATCAAGCTCGATGCAGAACTCAAAGAGGTGGATGCCCGCATCGGCATCATCTTCGCCTACTACAGATTGAAATACATTGCAGGACAGATTTAGAAAAAGGTAAAAAAGTAAAAGGATAAAAAGTTATGAACAAGAAACAGATAAAAAGAATATACAATGTAGTGATTATTGCAGCCCTCGTGGTGTTTATCGGGCTCGTTTGCAGCCGGTTTGTGCATTGGGGCAACGTGGAGTATACAGACGATGCACAGGTGTGGCGTCACATTACGCCTATCAATGCCCGTGTGGGTGGATTCATCAAGGAAGTGCGTTTCGACGATTATCAGCATGTAAAGAAGGGCGATACGCTCGTCATCATCGAGGATGCAGAGTTCCGCCTGGCTTTAGCTCAGGCAGAGGCACATCTTCGTGGCTCAAAGAGTGGTTCGTCGGCTGTAACTGCAGGTATGAGCACCACAGCCTCGAATGTACGTGCAGCATCGGCAGGCATCGACGAAGCCCGTGTACAGATGGAAAATGCCGAGAAGGACTATCAGCGGTTTGAGCAACTGTTGCAGAAGGATGCTGTCACCCGCCAGCAGTACGATAATGCCAAGGCTCAGTATGAAGCAGCCAAGGCTCGTTATGAGGCAGCCCGCAATCGCCAACAGGCTACGAGTCAGGTACTGGGTGAACAGCAGCAACGCTTAGGACAGTCCACAGCTGGTGAATCAGTAGCCGAAGCACAAGTCAATCTGGCACGACTGAATCTGAGTTATACCGTCATTGTAGCGACCTGCGATGGTGTGATGGGGCGCAAGGATATTCACGTAGGTCAGCTGGTTCAGCCTGGCATGCAGTTGGCGCGCATCGTCGACAATCGTCAGGTGTGGGTGATAGCCAACTACCGTGAAACGCAGTTGAAGCACATCAAGGTGGGCAATCAAGTAGAGTTTCATGCCGATGCCATACCTGGTGTGACGTATCAAGGCGAGGTAGAGTCGATAGCCGCTGGCACAGGCTCTGCTTTCTCCCCCATCCCCGTAGATAATGCCACGGGCAACTTTGTAAAAGTAGAGCAGCGTGTGCCTGTGCGGATCAAAGTGACTACCGACAATGCTGACGATGTGGCTCGTCTGCTGGCGGGCCTGAATGTAGAAACGGAGGTGATGTACTAATGGCTGGTTGGAATCCGAACCAAGGGTTCTCGATGCCCATGTTCAACCCTTGGGTACCTGAGAAAGTGCGCCCTTGGATATACCTGCTCTTCGCGCTTTTCTTCCAGTTGTCCAGCGGTGTCTATTTTGGCAGTCTGCAGCAGATGGTTGGTGCTACAGGATTCACTCGTGAGGACATGGTGATGGTTGCGATGTTCGGCGTGGTGGGTGTCAATATGCCGTTCCCGTTCTTGTTCCGCTACAAGCTGCGCTTCACCAATCAGCAGTTGCTCATCAATGCCGCCTGTGTGATAGCTGCGTGCAATCTGCTATCATTGTGGCTCATCAGTAGAGATTTTGGCGAGTGGCGATTGCCGCTGCTTTGCATCATTAGCTATATGGCAGGCTATTTCAAGCTTTGTGGCACTTTCGAATGTTTCTCGAACATCCGTCTGTGGCTCTCGCCTAAGCAGGATTTCGGCATCTTCCTGCCCAGCATCTATATCGTCATCCTCACCAGCATGTCGCTCAGTAGTTGGGTTGATCAGAAGCTTATCATGATCTACGACTCATGGCAGATGATGCATTGGCTCATTATCGGGATGATGCTCGTGATAGTCCTTGTAATTTATACTTGTACTCATCCTTGGCGCATGATGCCCCATCAGGTGCCCCTTATCTCGCTCGACTGGCTGGGTTGCATCTTGGTGTCTGCTTGCATGTTGGAGGTCATCTGGTTATTCAACTACGGCGAATACTATCATTGGTATGACAGCACGTTATGGTGTGCGGTGCTCTATATGCTGCCCCTCACCATTCTCATTACCATAGGCCGTTTGACGCATATCCGACACCCGTATCTGGAACCGTGGATATTCCGTCGCTGGCAGTTATATCCCATCTTGGGCATGTTTCTTGTTGCCGAGGTGATGAACGCTACACCGCAAGTGTTGCAGAACACACTCACTGGAGGAGTGCTCGGTTGGGGATTCACCACCACGTCACAGTTCTCGCTGCTCGAGATACTGGGCTATGCCAGCGGTTGTGCATTTACCATCCTATGGGGCAAAGAGACACCACAGTGGGGACCACTCCCCCGCCTGGGTTTCAAGTACACACGCCTGCTCACCGTGGGTTTTGCCTGTCTGCTAGTCTATCAGGTATTGATGTATTTCTGCGTCTCGCCTGTGCTCAATCTGGAACGCTTGTGGCTACCCACCTTCCTACGTGCATTCGGATATAGCATCTTCTTTGCCACGATGACGCTCTACCTGAAGGATCTCATCGAGTTTCCTTTTTTCTTTCATGCACTCACCATCTCCGGTTTCATCCGCAACGGTGTGGCAGAGTCCATATGTTCAGGCATGTATAGCTATGGTCTGCGCCATCAGATAGCCGAGACGCTCAATCGAGGTCTGCACACCGACTATCAGAGTATCCTGATGGTGGCTGTTAAGGAGATGTTTGGCATCATGTGTATTATCGGTACCATCGTTCTGCTGCTCATGCTGCTCTACGATGTCCAACCCGTGCGTAGCACCATGCGTAAGATGCCGAAACTGAAGAATCTGGGCAACATCATCGTAAGGCAGTTGCATGGCAAACAAATGTTAAATACGGCTCTTCATCCATCTTAAAAAATCGAAAAAGTGATGCTATATAGCGTTCGTAAAATCGACTTTTTTTGTTAATTTTGCATAGGAATTTGAACTTAAAAGTATCACTTAAACGAAAGAGATTATGTCAAAAACAGTAGAAATTCAGATTGAGAAGAGTCGCAGCCTCGTAGAGGGTCTGCGCCGTCATGTCAAGGAAATGGGTGAGCGTGGTGTCACCAACGAAGAGATCAACGCAATGGAACAGTCCGTCAAGGAACTGGAGGCCGTCAATGCCGAGGTGGACAGTATTCGTGAACAACTCACACCAACGGTGGCCAAACTGAAGGTCGCAATGGATCGTGTGAAGGAGGTCTATGCCGAGAAGAAAAAGACGCTGAAGGGCTACTACCCTCAGGAGCGCTGGATGGACTACGGCGTGCCCGACAAGCGATAATTGTTATAGAACAGAGAATTAGGGAGCGGCTTTTAAGTTGCTCCCTATAATATGTATAGAGCTATAGCGGCACAGGCTTCAGCATCGGCCAAAGCGTGGTGATGATTCTGGAGATCGTAGCCACAGGCGGCAGCAACCGTGTGAAGCTGGTGATTGGGCAGCGAATGACCAAACTGTCGGCGGGCTGCTGAAAGGGTATCGTAGAAGCGGTAATCAGGATAGTCCATCTGATAGACCTTGAATGCCGCTTTCAGGCAGCCTTCATCGAAGCGGGCATTATGGGCTACGAAAGGGATAGAAGCTATCTGGTAGCGGAGATCATCGATTGTCTGTTGGTCAGAGAAAAACACATCGGCTATCTTTTCCTCCAATTGTTCCCATACTTTCGAGAATACTGGTGCATCGTCTGTATCGTACTGGCTCAGCCCATGCACCCGCTGGCACCAGTAGTTGTAGTAGTTCGGCTCAGGCTGGATAAGACTATAGAAACTGTCAGCCACCAGCCCATTATGCACCATGACCACTCCAATGGAACAGACGCTCGACGGCTGCTGATTGGCCGTCTCGAAATCTATGGCAATGAAGTCGCGGATCATATTTCTATTGTTTCTCCTTCTTTTCTGAGATGTAGGTTAGCGTCATCAGTCAATAATATAAAAACCTGCCTCTGTGGGATGATCGAGCACCATGCTCTTCGAATCTTCCTTGGTCAGAAGCCATGTCATCCAGATGTCCCCAGCGGCTGCTGCAATGAAGAAGAGACCCCATGCAAGCAGTGGTAAGTTGCCGATAAACATGGCCACGAAAGCGACAATCCATTGAGTGCCGCTGCCAAGCATCTCCATCATCGGCTTACGTCCTCCCCAAATAAGGTAAAACGGCTTCAAAAGCACAATTGCCGCCACGACCATAATGACTATTGCAAAGATATTCGCCTTTACGATGTCTATTGCAACTTTTCTTCCTTTTTCGTCAATATCCTTTATTGTTTCCATAACTCTCTTAAAACGCTTCTATCATATTGGTAACAATTCGCAAATTCTATCTTCCCTGATGATTTTTGGTGCAGACTTACCTGCCAATATAAGTATCTTCTTTCCGTTACGATAAATATGAAGCTGACGGGAGCGGACAACTGCCGTCAACTCAGCATCGTCCTGCATGGCTATCCATAGAGAATGATATATACCATCCTCCTCGAATAGTTTATGTTGCAAGTGCGAGCACATATTTGTCGTGTCAATCGTCATAGTAGGTGTAATTTGCCATCGCTAATTCTCCTAAATAATGTTGCAAATTTAATCATTTAAGATGGAATATGAATAATAATGCGTAAATTTGTGCCTGAATTTGAGAATTATTAGGATTTGAGCAGCATTGTCATCTCCATATTCCTACTGAGCATTGGCGCGAGTTTTATCCAGCGAACCACGGGCTTCGGTTTCGGCATCTTCATTATGACGATGCTACCCTTCCTCATGCCAAGCTATGGCGAAGCTACGACACTATCTGGACTGTTGGCTATCACTACTTCTGCTGCTATCGTATGGCGGTTGCGGAGTTACGTCGCATGGCAGCGTCTTTGGCCGATTCTGCTGACGTTTATCATTGTCTCGACCATCGCCATCTTTGCCCTGACACGTATTGAAGACCATATCTTACGACGTATCCTTGGCGTGGCACTCATCCTGATTAGCATCTACTTCATGCTTTTCAGTCAGCGCATAAAACTGCCAACGACAAAGAAAATGCAGGTTGGCGCAGGAACATTGAGTGGACTGATGGGTGGATTCTTCGGTATGCAAGGCCCGCCAGCCGTGCTGTACTTCATCCAAAGTGAGCCGACGAAGGAGCATTATATGGCAATGGCTCAGACCTATTTCCTGATTGGCAATGTGATGATGACAGGTGTGAGAGCCTACAACGGTTTATTCACAACTACTGTAGCCGTTGACTATCTCTATGGCCTCGGCGGCGTCATCATCGGCACGATGCTGGGTGCTTATGTTTTTAAACATATCCCCAACCGCATTTTCCGCTACATCGTCTATGCCTATATCTGCATCAGCGGTGTAATCATACTAATGACAAATTAAGAACTATGGCATACATGAACAAATTCACCCAATCTGAAGATTATCGGCGTGATGAGCTGATACGTATTATCGAACATTCCGTGGAAAAACTGACTCTGGCCGAGTTGGAAGCCCTGTACTACGACATGTCTACCAAGTCATATATTAACGATTGACTACCTTTTGGTAAGCTAATCGTTCGTCACCAGGATCATGGGGTCGGTTCTCCTCAGGGGTCTTACCGTCAGGGTTCAGTTTACCGTAATCGACCTGTACCATCGTAGCGTCGTCCTTTTGGAACACGCGGATGCGGTCGATGGTGTTGCCCTCGGTGGTGGTCACCTTCGCCTTAGCGGTCTTTTCATTGTTCTCATTCTGGTTCTTGACCTGAGAACCCTCTGCTGCAGCAGTCTTCGACTGTGCTTTTTCTGTTTTCACTCTTGCCATTGTGCTAATATTTAGTTTTTGTGTTGGTTATAAACTGAGGGGCTTTCCCTCATCGGTCGTCAAAAGTACAGCATTACCCTGGCATCTGCGGTCACGGAAAATTATCTTGCGTGAATTAACGTTTCACTATCGAATTGTTGTTGGTTTCGTGTGTTTTTGGCGGTTTTTCATGTTCATAGAGGTGCTATATCGATAACAATTCGTAACTTTGCACGCATGAAAGTCATTCATGTGGATATGGACCAGTTTTTCGCGGCTGTAGAGCAGCGAGAAAATCCTGAGCTTCGTGGCAAGCCGATAGCGGTAGGCCATGATGCCGAACGGGGTGTGGTGTCAACGGCCAGCTACGAGGCACGGCGGTTTGGCGTACATTCGGCGCAGTCCATTCAGGTGGCCAAGCGTCTGTGTCCACAACTGATCATTGTGGAGCCACACTTCCAAAAGTATAAGGAGGTGTCGGCACAGTTGCACGAGATATTCCATGACTATACCGACCTGATAGAGCCTATATCGCTCGACGAAGCCTTTCTCGATGTGACGGAGAATAAGAAAGGGATTGAGTTGGGTGTGGATATTGCGCGAGAAATCAAACAGCGCATCCGTGAGACGACAGGACTGACGGCATCGGCTGGTGTGAGCTATTGCAAGTTCCTGGCGAAGATTGCCTCCGACTGGCGTAAACCCGACGGGATGACGGTGATTCATCCTGACAGGGCATTAGACTTCATCGCACAACTGAAGATAGAGAAGATTTGGGGTGTTGGCCAAAAGACTGCCGAAAAGATGCACCGCATGGGTATCTTCACGGGTCTTGACCTAAGAAACATGTCGCTGAGCCGACTGACGCAGGAGTTCGGCAAGATGGGACAGGTGTTCTATGATTTCTCACGAGGCATCGATAACCGGCCTGTTATCAGCGAATGGGAGCGGAAGAGTGTCAGTTGTGAACAGACCTTTGAGTCGGACATCAGCGAAAATGCCGCCGTCACCATCCACCTGTATCATATGGTACTTGAGCTCGTCAGACGCATCGAGAAGAACGACTTCGAAGGCCGCACCCTAACACTGAAGGTGAAGTTCCTGGACTTTCAGCAAATAACCCGCAGCATCACTGTAGATCACATTCTCCGCACCAAAGACGAGATCCTTCCATTGGCCAAACAGCTTATGCAGCAAGTGGAGTTCCACTCCCACCCCATTCGACTGTTAGGCTTGGGCGTTTCCAATCAAAAGAGCGCCACCCCACAGGAGGAGCCGCAATGGATTGAGCTGGAATTAGAATTTGAGCCGTGGCCAGAGGTATAACAAAAGAAAAGATGGCAATCAAGGTAACATACAGACGGACAAGCAGGTTGTCGATGCGCATCGTAAAGAATGGCGATGTGCATGTGTCGGCACCTATCGGAATGCCCCGCGAGAAGGTGATAGCGTTCATCGAGGAGCACAAGGACTGGATTGAACAAGCGAGAAAAAAGACGTATGAGCGTCAGAAGCAGCGGGCAGAGTTCTACAACAAACTGCCACTGACCACTCGCGCCCAAGCCGACGAAGCATTGAAACGGTTGAAGGCGCTGGTGGAACCGATGATGGAAAAACATGCCAAGGAAATGGGAGTTAAACCAAGTATCGTCTATTACAAGCCAACTATCTCGCGCTGGGGCCAGTGCAACGTGAAAGACCGTAGCATTTGTATCTCTGCCTACGTACTACTATTGCCGGAATGGTGTGTCGAGCACGTCGTGGTTCATGAGCTATGTCACCTTTTAGAGCCAAGTCATAACGCTCGCTTCCATGCCCTCATGGACAAGTATTTCCCCCGTTGGCGCGAGGCTCGCAAAGAGACTCACAGGATTTGCCGGATGGAAGAGGATGAAGAAGAATAAAAACAAGGAGCAACACCGCAATGGATGCTGCTCCCAATTGTTTTTAGATGTTCCTAACTTCTCAAAAGCCCTGAAAGGCTTACGAGACCTCGATGGCCTTGGTGACTTTCTCCTTCGGTTCGGTCTTCGGCATGGTGATGGTCAGGATGCCGTTCTCCACCTTGGCTGAAATCTGGTCTTTCACCACATCGTCTGGCAGCACGTAGTTCTGCTCGTAGTTTGAGTAGCTGAACTCGCGGCGCAGATAGTGATGGTGACTATCCTCATGCTTGTGTTCCTGTTTGTTCTCAATGGCGATGGTGAGGTTGCCCTCGTCATTGATGGCTACGCGGCAATATTCTTTCTTGATGCCTGGAGCTGCAAGTTCCATTACATAGCTCTTGTCTGTCTCCTTGACATTGACTGCGGGTGCTGTACTGTTGGCACGAGGCATAAAATCAGTGTTAAAGAAATCATCAAACATCGTTGGGAACCATCCGTTGCTTTTCATTAATCCGTTCAACATAATCAATACCTCCTAATTATACTTTTGGTTTAACTTATTGTTCTTGATTGCCTTCGCTTGTTTGCTTCAGCTTTCACTAACAGACAAGCAAAGTGCATGCCTATAGAACGAATCCGTGCCAGAATGACAATCACGAAAGTCAATCTGGCACGGAATTTAAACTCACTTAAACTATGCTGACAGTTTATTAAACTCGGTTAAACATTCTTCCTTACTTTCCTATACTTCGCCTTGACAATTTCGTAGGAGTTTCGTGTAAGCTCCTTCAGCAGTTCATCGGCAGCCATAGCGGGATTGACCCCAATCCAGTACTTGGGTGATTCGTTGTATGGATTTCCGATACATTCATATTGTGCCTTCAACTCCTCAATTCGTTCTGGCTGGCATTTCAGCGAGATAACGGAGAAATCATTGCAATCGAAGAAAGAGAACATGTGGCCCATAACATAGAACACCAGTACCCCCTCTCCATTCCTAAACTTCTGGAACGGTAGCTTTTCTTCTATGTCATTGCCTAATGACAGGCAATACTCGCGATAATCTTCTATGTTCATGATTCTATTTACACTGTGTAAATTCTTATATTGTCATAGATGTATAAATATTTCGCCTTGACTATCTCTCGTTAAATTGGATTTTATCCGATTGATGTTATCACTCTATTGATAGAAGTGTATTGCCAGTATCAGCATCTGGCAATACATTTCTTTATCTACTACATCAGCATTATTGTCCTGGAACTGGGATAACACCAAGTTGTATCAGAAGCGAGAACATATCTGGAAGGCCGTGCTCACGAATAATCTTGCCGTCCTTGAACTCGTAGATGTTCATGGCCGTGACACAGATTTTCTTGCCTGTGGCTGGCATGCCCATCAGCGGCTGTGTCTGTGTGCCAGTCATCGTGTAGCGTACCAATATCTTGTTATCCTCAGAAATAGTTTCCTCGATTTTCCAATGAATGTCAGGCATGGCACCACGCATCATGGCCAGTACACCCATATAACTCTCAAAGCCCTTCATGGGCTCTGGTGAGGTGGGAGCGTAAAAAATGACATCATCACTGATAATTGGTTTACCGATTGCTGCGTCACCAGTATTGATAAACTGTAAGAACTGTTCAATTAGTTGTTTGTTTGTCTTCATATTTCTATTACTGTTTTAAGGAATGATTACTCTGTTTCTGTTCGCTATAGGAATTTACTTGTCTGAAAAAAAATACTTCAGGAGTGGCGCAACCATCAGCGACTGTAAAATATCGTTTCGCCGTAATAAGTTAACGACTTCCTCACGGCTAAGCAGGTGGACTGACAAGTCTTCTGTTGCATCTAATTTTTGTTCGTATATTTTCTCCACATTTGTTGCCAAGAAACAATGTGTAATGTTTGTCATAGTACTGGGATTAGCCGAGAGTACCATTATTTCTTTCCATTCACCATTACCGTAGCCAGTTTCTTCTTGCAGTTCCCTCTTGGCGGCTTCCAATGGAGTTTCGCCTGATTCCATCACTCCACAAGGCAACTCATAGTTGGTTCGACCGGATGCATGGCGATATTGCCGCTCCATTACAAAACGATCATCTCGTGTAATAGCAATTACATTAACTCAGTCTGGATATTCCAACACATAGTATTCTGGGATTATGCGTCCGTCAGGTAACTTGACTTTGTCACGGCGAGCCGTAAGCCAAGGTCGCTTAATGAGATATTCTGACTTTAAGATTGTCCATTTTTTTGTCTTGTTCCATAAATTCCGATTTATCTGTTTGTCTTTTAGAAATTTATTTCTTGCTCTGCCTGAACAGCCAATCCCTGACGGCGGCAATCTTGTAGCCGTAATCGAACGATGCCATGTGCTCCATACCCTTGCCTGATTCAGGGAGTACACTGCCTGCCTCCCACTTGATAAAGTTGATATTGCCGCCCTTGGCTATCAGTTTTTCTGCCAACTTCTCTTGTTCCGCAGACGGCAATTTTGCACTCCAAGATGCAGAGTCAACCCTTGCATTATTCTCCTTCAGCACCTTTGCCAGATCTCTCATGCCACCCGATGCCTTCTGGTCGCCACCAGCTACGATATAGAAGAAATGCTTCTTGCCGAAGTCCTGCATCTTCGAGGTGTCCCACTGGCTGCTGACGAAGAGTGAGGCTGCAAAGAGGTCTGGATAGGCGATGTTGAAGTAGAACGACATCATGCCACCCATTGACTGTCCTGTGGTGTATAGTCGGTTGGTATCTACATTGTATTCCTTGCAGACGGTCTGAAGCAGTCGGATGGTCATTTCTACCTCGTCAGTGGTGCTCCAATCATCCTGCACAGCCCAGTCGGTGTATTGTGGCACCAGGACGAATGAAGGATGCTTCTGCTGGTCTCTATTTGAGGCGAACTCCAATGCGCCATAGCCCTAGGTGAGCGGAACCGTCACATCCTTGCCTACCGTACTGGCATCGGCCATGAACAGTACCAGCGGATAACTTGCCTTTCCATCATATCCTTCAGGAACAAACAGGTTATACTGCATCGTCTTGCCCGTCTTAGCATCCTCGAAGGTGAATTGTCTGAACTTCTTCAGCGTCTCGTTCTTCAGAGCCACAAACGTGCTGTCTGAATCCTTGTTGATACTCATGCCGCCACCCATGCGCGGTCCTCTTTCTCCGCCCTTCTTCTGGGCACAGGCAGTCAGGCACATCACTCCTACCGCCAATAAAAACATTACTTTCTTCATAATTCATTGGAGTGTTTCGAGTCGCGCTATGGTCTCTGCCAAGACCTTGTCTAAATGTGAATGATTATTATGATCTTGTTCGCTAAATTGGAATTTACCTAATCTCTCACTTGTGAAAACAGCCACTTTATTCTTTTTGTCGAAAAGGCATTGTCACACGCATTGCGATGTTTCTGCCCAAGCAGAACGTCAAACTTTACGTTTCCTCCTGCTTTGCGGATTTCTGTAGTTAACCATTTCAGGGCATTATAACTCCTTTCTTCCGAGCCTACAGTCACATATAAAGGGGTGTCCGTATAGTCAGAAGGCTTTTCATGTTGGGCCTGACCTGAAGCGATTAAGGCAGCTGCAAATAGTTTGGGATTATCCTTCAATAGTTTCCATGTGCCACATGCGCCCATAGATGCGCCGCATATATAAACCCTGTTCATATCAATATCTTTTGTATTCAGATAATGATTTATCAAATCCTCTACTTTGTCTGTGTAGCCAGACTTGCCATTACGTCCGTCCCACTCATAGTCCTCTGGACATTGTGGAACAAGAAAGTAGGCTGGAATAGCGTTCTTCCGTAGGTATTTGTCTATCTCTTGGACACCAGCCTGGGATAATTGCCTCTGATTGTCATTTCCACTGGCATGTCTGCCATGAAGGTAGATGACCAAAGGAATCTTGCCCTTTACGTCATTACAGAAAACCAATTCTTGATAGAGCAGCCCATTATGCTCCATCGGCTTGAAATCCTGAGCCATTGCAAAATGACTAATGACAAGGGCTGTGAGTAATACTATATATCTTTTCATAACTGAGGCGTAAATTCCGATTTATTTGTCTGTATTATTAATACTTTGTTGCAAAAGTAGTCATTTCTGATAAATATCGGAGATAAATCTGCAACTTTAACTTTTGTTGAAGTTCGGCAGCACCTCACTCAGAGCGCTCGGAGGCTCTTCTGCGCGATTACAAGCCGTTGTCGGAGCGGAATTTGTTCCTTCTGCGTGGTTACAAGAGGCTGTCGGAGCGGAAAGTGCCTCATCCTACCGATAGCAAGATGGCTACGGAGCAGTCCGCAGCCATCTTGTCAGGTGTATGCCCTTCCTCTGTTTCCTCCAGCGGCTTATTCCTCGGTCTCGTCGCCGCCTCTGGAGTCAGGCGTGGATGTTGGGGCAGATTGCTGAAAAATTTGCTCCACGCCTTCGGAGAAAGCTACGTATCGGCTGATGCCTTGTGTAGTCAGCTGGGGATAATCGCGGTTGAAGCGGACAAGCGTGGTGTCTGGGAATCGTGCAGCCATCTGTTCGAATGGGAAACGGATGATGACGGGCGTGTTGAAACCTACACCAAACTCCAGTAATAGCATCCGCTTGTCGTGAGCCATGCTGACGAAATCGCTGTAACGCTGTGCCTGCTCATGCCAGTGGGCGTCCTCCACGAAAGTATCGTCACAGCGGAGATTCATGCTGACGGGCTGGCCGTCGGGGGTATGGGGAATCAGTTCCGTGGGAATGCGGCAGTCTTTGATGGCTGGCAAAGCCCGTTCCACCCATTCGCGGTTGTGATACAGTTCCTTGGGCGCACCTGATGCTGGCTGGAAATAGCAATAGTCGCCCTGCGTAGCAAAGATGCGATGTGTATCAAATCCAGCCATTTCGAACTGACCGTCAACATTGGTGGTGATAACGAAATAATCTTTACCGTCCACCATCTTCAGTAGTTTCTTGTATAGCGGCAATGCCCCTGTCCGATAGCGGCTGAACCAGATGTGCTTCGCCCACATAGCCCAGCGTTC
>Ga0256404_1000511_pt1 | contig 101268 bp, 101 predicted proteins | sample RumenRJG_01DNA_FD_185990 | JGI IMG/M metagenome (GOLD analysis project Ga0256404, IMG submission 185990) | Bovine rumen microbial communities from Lethbridge, Alberta, Canada - RJG_01 | ecosystem: Host-associated > Mammals > Digestive system > Stomach > Rumen | place: Canada: Alberta...
ACCAGATTAGGAATCATGGCTCCACTCTGATTTAGAAATTGATTAGATATTGCATGACGCTCCCCAAGTTTATAGTGACCCTTGACGGCACCTTTCGCCTCGGTATGGTTAACCAGCATAAGCATCTGCTGAAGCCGGGGGACCAGTGCATCGGCGGTGGGTACTATCACTTTGACTTTGTTTCCAACCGCATCCTCCTTGACAGAGAATCATACGACTTTGGCCGTCCCAAATGGCATCTGCTGGAAACATTGAAGGTTCCTTCTACCTATCGTGGCATGCGAATCGTCTATTCGTATGATGATGGCTTCCATGATGATTTCAACGTCAGCGAAGAACTGCAAATAGAATACTATGACTGACTACGATTCCATATGGCGCACACAAGACGAAATCAGAACGGTGGTGAATGCCGTTCTGGGCGAGTGTATCTGGAATCTCAGCTATAGCGAGCGACGCAAGGCCATTGAACTGGAATTGACAGTCACGCTCGATGATGATGCCATCAGCAACCTCTGCTGCCAGTTTCCTATCCCTGCCGACTACGACGGTATCGGAGCAAAAGGCTCGAAGTTCGCATTCTATCTCTGAATCCCCAGATAATCGAAGAAGCGGTCTGGCCAGTAGTTCATAATCAGCTCGTCTGGAAAATCAGTCTCTGCCAGCAGCGGATAGAGACGTTCATAGTCGGCTATCTGGAATGAAATATGTGCATCGCTACCGAGCATCGTGGGAACCTCATACTTCTTGCACAAACGCAGAATCTCCAGATTGTTGTCCCTCGCTACAGTCTTCTTGCGCTGCGGAGCCAGTGAGTGGTTGTTCACCTCCAATAGCGTATGCGCCTCCTTTGCTGCCAACACCAATGGCTCAAAATCGAGTTCGCAAGAGCCGTCGCCAGGATGACTGATGATGTGAATCTTCGGATTCCTGATGACATTCACCAACCCTTGTGTATTCTCCTCTTTCGTGCCAGCCTGATACCACGCTGCATGAACGCCGGCTATGGCAATGTCGAGCCAGCCAATTTGTTCATCAGTCAGGTCAAGTTGTCCTTTCGTATCGAGGATGTTGATCTCGCATCCCATTAGCAACCGTATGCCGTACATCCGCCGAGGCACCACGAACATATTCTTGAAATACAGCGTCGGACAAGTGCCTGGTACACTTGGCCCATGTTCGGTGATTCCTAATACCTCCAATCCCTTGTCGGCAGCGGCCTTCGCCATCTCCTGCAGACTGCTGTAGGCATGCCCGGATGCTACCGTATGCGTATGCGCGTCTATTAATATCTTTCTCATACAACTAATTTTTAATAAAATGTGGATAATCGGGCTCCCCAAGCTTCGGCTCGTATGAAAAGCCTTCATAACTGAATGCGCAGAGATCTTCAGGCTTGTCAATGCGGTTCTCAATGATCATGTTCTGTCCCTCTCCGCTTGGAAGTTCTACATTACCCTCCATCCGATACGGGAGAATAGCATCCAAAGGCCGAAGCAGTCCGTAGAGGAAAGAGGTAATCCATAACTTTTCCTGTGAATAATTGAGGTCATCGACATTTAGGGTCTCAGCCTTCAGATGTTTGTAAGCCTGGCCGTGATAGGCAAGAATAGCTGGCAGCTTCGCAGCATCATCGAAGAAGCGCATATAACGCAACCTGTTCTGAGCGGCAATCTGCTGGCTACAGCCCAGCATTTCGGCTATCGTCTCAGCTGAATATTGAACCATGTCCCTCGCAAAACAATCTGCCTCACTCTGGAAACGAGGTGATGACAGGCTAATGTCGTGGGATGACTTTACCTTCTTGCTCTGGCAAGCGTCTCCTTTCGTCGCCAAGCGGTCATTCATTATCTTTGCGGAAGCGAGTATTATCTGCATATCATTTTATTATAGTTCCAGATCTGAAAGTCTGTAGTTGTTCTCCCATCACACTCTTCAGCACATCATGCACATTATCACCTGTGCAATGGCTTGTATAGAACCGTGTCGTTGGATATTGTTCTTTCAGTCTTTCTGCCAGTTCCTGTAGTTCTTCTTCCGATTCCTGACCATCGAGTAAGTGAAAACCACCTACTACAAAATTTACAGGATAAGGGCAAGCAGCAAGAATATTCTCCAATCCACTATGAGCGCAGCCCGTGAACAAGAGACCATCAGTATATAAAGCAAGTTCGTGACGGAAATCATCTTGTACATATTCACCATTGGCATCCTGCACGAAAAGGTTCTGATTTCCCTTGGGCATCGGATGATTTTGAGGGATATGGGCAATCACATGGATGCCATCATCTATCTCGCAGGTCTGGCTTACCATAATGAGCCTGTCATCGTCTATCTCTGGCCACTCCGTAGTAATGCTATGCAGATTCCCTCGTTTGGAGTAGAACTTTCCGCTCATTGCATCAGGCGATACGATGACCTTAGCCTGTCGATTATGCCCCAAGAAATATTGTAGCCCTCCTGCATGGTCGCTGTGTCCATGAGAAATGAAAACATAGTCAACGCTACGGAGGTTTATCCCCAGTTTCTCAGCATTGCGGATAAAAACATCACTGGCCCCAGTATCCAGCAAGATCCTGTGCCTGTCTGTCTCTAACAGGATAGACAAGCCATGCTCCGTCTGGAGCTGGCTATCGCAACTCCTATTATCTGATAATACAGTCCACTTCATTTGCTGAACGAAATTCTGTTTATACTAAACAATAAAACCGACTTTGTCCTTATCTGTAATTTCTCTTATGACACGACAGGGATTACCTGCTGCCAGTACTCCTGACGGGATATCATGTGATACGACGCTTCCAGCGCCGATGACACTATCGTCACCTATGGTAACGCCACTAAGAATGGTGCTACCACCGCCTATCCAAACTCGGTTGCCTACGGTAATAGGTTCGGGAATCAAGGCACCTGCTATACGCTCTGCGGAATCGAGTGAATGGTTGGCAGAATACATACTTACGTTAGGTCCCAGCAACGTGTTATTACCTATCGTTATCTGACCGCAATCCAAGAGTGTGCATCCGAAATTGATATATACATCACTCCCGATGGTGATGTTCTTGCCAAACTCACATGTAAAGTTCGGCTCCATCCACACTCGTTCACCTATTTTTTTGAAGAGCCTTCGCATGATGTCCTGACGACGTTCGGTTTCTTCGTCCTCGGTACGGTTAAACTCTTTAAACAACTTTTTTGCTTTAACTCTCAGGTCGAACAAATCTGCATCAAAATCATTGTATATCTGATGCTCCTGCATCTTATCCCATTCTGTCATATTCATTAAATTAACTATTTGTTGTATTCTTTATTATAGGTTATAAACGTTTTTTGATTCTATTCATCCGGTTGCTGACCGTCGTGGGCCTTCCAAGCACATTCAGTAATCTTCATGTCTGAGAACAGGGCCGTGAATGATGATTCTTCTGGTGAACAGGCATAGATGCCAAACTGGATTTCCCCGGCAGCGGCATACATGTGGCAGATGCGCATCTGACTGAAGTTCACACCATCCGTAGAGCACTCGATGCAATAGTCATCTTCTCTTCTGGAGAAGCGATACCACATAGTCTTGACATCGGCAGGGATAGCCGTAGTGGCCCAATCGGAATACCCCTTATTAGTGGCGACGCTACCTAAATGTTGGAACTTATCGTTCTCGAACTCTACTGAACCTTTCAGCCAGTTCTCGCTGTCCAGATACATCACGATGCCGCACTGGTCGAAGCGCTGGTGACTCTGCGTGAAGTCGGTCTTCACCACGAAACTGAAGAACTTTTCTTTTGTCTTCATCTGTAGCACGGGCGCATTGTCGTTCTGGAAGTGATAGTACGTGCGCTGCCATAGGTCGGTGTGCGGAGCGGTAGTGATGGCAATGGTGTCACCTTTGACCTCAAAGGCTTTAGGCTCCCTCGTCCATTGCAGCGCATTCAAGTCTATGCGCCCGCTATCGGCCAGCGCCACCTTTACGTCGTCCACAAACTCGGTTGTCTCCACCTTACTTTCTTTACTGCCGCAACCCGTCAGGGCTGCTGTTGCTACTGCTGCCATAAGCATGATGTTTTTTATCTTCATAATCGAATTATTATGTCATTTACTGAACTCAATGATAGCACTCACTTCACTCCCTATAGACAGGGAAACGATGATGCCATCAGCTATTTTGTAAATAGTAGGAGTCAGACTATCTTCAAGCTTTGCAGCTACCCGATATTCTACCCGAAGACCGCTTACCACAAAATCCTCCGGTAACAATTCCATCGCCATGCGGACATAGTTGGCATTGTTCAGATGCTTGTTGTAGTCGATGTCGGCACGTAGCACCTTGATAGGCTCCAGCACTTCACCTTCCGTCTTAGGCAGGATGATTCGGCGGTCTTTGTAGTTCATCTCCAGCTGTGGCTCCAGCTTCATTGATTGTATGGTCGCATCGTCCACACGCTTCAGCTTTCCTGCCACTTTGTCAACAAACGCTCCCATGCTCCATGTCTTGTAGCAGGGATTTCCCTGTGCGTCGTAGATGAACGTATTGCGGAATCCGAACATGGGCTTCATGCCATAGACGGAGGTCGTCACCGTCAGTTCCTCTTTGTAGTCAGGCACACGGATAATCTCAACCTGTCGTGTTGCCAAGAGCTGCGCCATATTTTGCTGCAAGAAGTAGTCCTTGACTTCCGGCTCGCTGTCAATCCACATCTCTGAGCAGTCCTGCATCATCTGGAGAGCTGAATAGAGTTTCAGCTTTCCTTCGCTGTCGCAGGTGCTCGTCGTTACCTTATATTTTAAACTGTACATAATTTCTATTTCAAATACTCATCATCTCTTACCAGCACCTTCTCAATCTTGCCAACGTACATTGTATGGAAGTCACGCTGGGGATAGTTTTCGTCGATGGTTTCTTGATAGAGAAATCCACTTTCCTGCAGTTCAGATTGATATAGCTTCTTGCAAACCAATACCAGCTTGGCTTCCTCGAAATAGACGGTATTGTCGGCATAGACAGGCGTGAGGCCTGCCTTGCCAATCTTGTCCTCGTCGCGGCCAGACACACTGCCGAGGTAAGCCATCTGCTTCTTGAACGACTTATCCATGACGCAAAGGGAAAAGTAGCCCTCTTCGTCTACAAACTCCTTCGTGTAGCGTGAAGGACGCAGATAAATCACCGCCGTCGGGTCATTGTGTCCCCACAGGCTTCCAAGATGCCCCCATGAGGCAGTCATTGTGTTACAGCTGTGCTCATCGCCAGCCGTTATCAGCATCCATTCACCACCAATGAGGTTGAACGGATTGAACTTCATGTCCTTGTAATTAATCTCTTTCATTTCAATCCATCTGTTTATAGCATCTTTTCAAGTATCTCCACTGCCTTGGTGATGTCCTTCTGAAACCGCTTGTGGTCACGGAGAAAGTCGGCCCTACCACCACTGATGGCATCATACAGTTCCTGGCTCATGTCATTGGCATAGTCAGAAATGGCTATCTCTATGTCATCCTTCTGCCAGTCGAGCGTGGAATGAACATAGATGCGCTGCTTTTGATGCAGGAAACTGTAGGCGGTCTCGATACTATCTTTTGTTATCATCTTGTTACCTTATCATATCCTATCGGACGGAACTGCTTCTGCTTCTCACTATACACAAATCCGTGCCCGTAAAGGTAATTCTTTATCTCTTTCGGCTCCGTGCCGAAGTTATAGCACAGTGATTCCAGCGTGTCAAACTCCTCGTCTCTCAGGAGCATATTCACGCTTGAAACCAGTATGGCAGGATCTTTCGGCAGGTAATCCATATCACAATTCTTATTAAATCGGAGGGCAAGGACGGTGCCGCTCGACCTCTGGTCGCTTATTCCCGAAGGGTCTTAAGAAACCGAATGCAATAGAGCTTGCTCTAATTGCTGAGGTGCAGCCCGTTCTCGCAAAATTTCTTTGCAAAGGTACTCATTTTTACTTTATTATTCGTATCTTTGCATCCAACTTTACAAATAATTAAGATGGAATACAGAAAGATTGGCGATAACTACTATATCCGTATGGATCGAGGTGACGAGATTATCAGTAACCTCCTCGAAATCTGCGAAAAGGAATCCATACCGTCTGCCGTTTTCTCTGGGATAGGTGGCTGTCAGAGTGCAGAGCTGCAGGTGTTCATCCCCGAAACTGGCAGTTTTGAGACTGAACAGTTAGAGGGAATGTTGGAACTGGTATCACTCAACGGCAATGTCGTAAGAGACGATGACGGCAAACTCTTCCATCATACTCATGCCTTGTTCTCTTTCAAGGGAGGGACCCGCGATGTTGATAATATCGTGGGAGGGTACCAGAACGGTCAGCATGGAATGGCGGGAGGACATCTTAAGGCCACAACCGTTCTATATACTGCCGAAATTGAACTGCGTCCAACTGTCGGCGGTGCTATAGGTAGGAAGTTTGATCCTGAGACTGGTACTGGATTCTGGAACTTTTAAGGTTACATAAACAAAACGAGGAACCCATATTGAGATTCCTCGTAGAATTAATTATTTACTGAATCTTTCTCCCACGAAACCATTTGCCACTTCGCCTGCCATCAGGTCGAAATGCTGATTGATGGGAGGTGTTGGTGATAGATCGAAGTAGTCAAGTTCTGCAATGGGCAGACAGAAGTATTCCAACTGGTCGTAGTTCTTGTAGAGACGTGAGAGAACGTCATTGTGATCGAATATCCAACGCTTTGTGTCATCATCTACATAAAAGTTCACCATACCTGAACAGCGGACAGACACGTTATCTGCGTATGCCAGTATCTCCACGTTGGGATTCTCCTGCAATTCCTGCCATACGGCTTTCTTGGCTGATGTTGCGAAGTAGAGCATATTGCCCTCCTGACGCATAATCTGGAAGATGCGCATTTTAGGAAGATTGCCCTGACACGTGGCCAAGGCAATCTCGCAGTGTTCGCTCAGAAAATGTAGTGCTTTGTTGAGCATATCTTTAGGATTTACCACTTCAGTTCTTCCTGCAGAATCACACCGTCCTCCATGGGACTGTCTGCCTCAGTAAAAGCATTGGCTTTGTACTGGATGCACATCATTGTCAGGTTCTCGCTGCCAGTATTCGGCACTTGTGCCGGCATGATTCTGCTCTCTGAAGGCTATCTTGGCACGATGGACATCCGTGTGCGTCGCAATGCCTACGGTCGACAACTTGGTAGTTTCCACTCCGTTAGCCTTGTTAATGGTATTGGCGACAACATCCCTATGACATTCATCCGTGCTCCTTATATAAAAGACGTATTGTCACCGAAATGTCAGATATTGGCAGAGTTAGGTGGCCATGTTGTTGCAGCCCGTCAAGGAAATCAAATCGCCACTTCATTCCACCCTGAACTGGATGGCGATTTGAGAGTACACAGTTATTTTCTTGACATGGCAAAATAGTAACTATTTCAGACTCTGTTGGACATCCTCCAATAAGTCAGTGCCGTCTTCGAGGCCAATGCTCAGACGGACAGTGGTGTCAGGGACGGACATCTCTGCACATTGTTCGGGGGTGAAGAGACCGAAGATGGTCGAGGCAGGATGGATGGCCAGCGACTTGCGGTCGAAAAGGTTCGTGGCACGACGGATAATCTGGAGTTTGTCAATGAATGCCCACGCAGCCTCTTTCGATTCGAGGTCGATGGTAAAGACGGCACCAGGCAAGGGGCCAAATTGTTCACGAGAGAGTTCATAGAAGGGATTATCCTCCAAGCCAGTATAGTTTACCCGCTTGATCTCGGACAGTTGCTGACACTGCTTGGCGAGCCACAGCGTGGTCTCGGCCTGACGACGAAAACGGATGTCGAGGGTATCGAGACCGAGGGTTTCCATGTAGGCTGCCTGAGGTGTCATCAGCGCACCGAGGTTCGTAATGAGTTCTGTTTTGACTCGCGCCGTGAAGGCCAACTTCTTGCCGACCTTTTTGATACGAGCCTGTAAGGCTGGCGAGGGTGACTGCGACCAATCGAACTTTCCGTAGTCGATGAGCAGACCGCCGAGGCCTGTGCCACCGCCGGAGATATACTTCGTGCTTGACACCACCTCGATATCCACGCCAAAATCGACGGCATGGAAGGTGGAGAACGGTACGATGGTGGTATCGGCAATCAGGGGTACACCGGCCTTATGGGCAATGTCTGCCAGCGCGCGAATGTCTGCCACGAACAACTGCGGATTGGTGATGATCTCAAAGAACAGCGCACAGGTCTTGTCGTCGATCTTTGCCTCCACTTCCTCAGGTTTCGTGAAATCGACAAAGCGTGCTTCTACGCCGAAGTTGCCGAGGGTGTCACGAATCAAAGAGACACTATTGCCAAACAGATGCTTCGAGGCCACGATGTTGAGTCCTGCTGCGCTGACAGCTGTGAGGGCATAGTGGATGGCCGCCATACCCGTATTGAGTGCCGTGACGCTCGTGGCGCCCGTCAGTTGTCGCACGCGCTCCTCCAAATAGGTCACCGTCGGGTTAGCGATGCGGGCATACGACGGGGCCATGGAGCGACCGCAAAATGCGTCGCCCATGGCCTTGGCAGACTCAAACTCAAACGCCGCCGTATAGTAGACGGGCATCGACAATGCCCCGTATGCATCAGGTTTCTGATACTTCGTTGTCAATATTTTTGTTTCGTATTGCATATTATCTCTGTCCAACAATCTTTCGTACTGCTATCACGAGTTTGTCCACGTCTTCGCGGGTGTTGTAGAGGGCGAAGGTGGGACGGACACTCATCTCGTAGCCCAGAGCACGAAGGGCGGGCTGGGCGCAGTGGTGACCGGCACGCACTGCGATGCCCTCTTTATCTAATAATGTACCTGTTTCTGGAACGGGGATGCCGTCGAGTACGAAGCTCACGACAGAGACGCGGTTCTTGGGATTGCCAATGAGCGTTAGACCAGGAATCTGGGCGAGTTGCTCGCGGGCATACTCCGTCAGCTGATGCTCGTGGTGCTCGATGTTACGGATGCCGATGTGGCTTACGTAGTCAAGGGCGGCACCCAGTCCGATGGCGTCGGCCACATTGGGCGTACCAGCCTCGAAGCGGGCAGGCGGCACGTTGTACTCCGTACGCTCGATGGTGACGTCCTTAATCATGTTGCCACCACCTTGCCAGGGCTGCATCTTATCCAAGAGTTCCTTGCGTCCATAGACTACACCGATGCCATTGGGGCCGTAAATCTTATGACCGCTGAACACGAAGAAGTCGGCTCCGAGGGCCTGCACATCGACAGGCGTGTGAGCAATACTCTGAGCACCGTCAATCAGCACGGGGATGTTGTGCGCATGAGCAATCTCGATGATGCGTTGCACGTCATTGATGGTGCCGAAGGTGTTGTTCACGTGGCCGACGCTGACGAACCGCGTGCGGGGCGTGATGATGCGTTCGAACTCCGAGAGGATGAGGTCGCCATTCTGATCCGTGGGGATGGCGCGAAGGGTGGCGCCTTTCTCTTGAGCAACGCGTTGCCAAGGTACAATATTGGCGTGATGATCCAACTCGCTGACAATGATGTCGTCGCCTGGTGTGATAAACTGTCGGCCGTAGGTCTGCGCCACGAGGTTGATGCCCTCGGTGGTGCCACGCACGAAGATGATCTCCTCGCTGGTGGCGGCGTTGATAAACCGTTGCACCTTTTCGCGCACCTCCTCATAGGCATCCGTCGCACGGGCAGCAAGGGTGTGCGCCCCGCGATGGATGTTACTATTATAATTACGGTAATAGTCCGAGATCTTGTCGATGACCTGGTTCGGCTTCTGCGTCGTGGCACCGTTGTCGAGCCAGACGAGGTCGTGGCCGTTCACCTTCTGATTGAGCACAGGGAAGTCGCGCTTGATCTGCTCCGAGTTCAGCGTGTCCCCCTCCTCGTAGTGCAGGTCGCGCAGTTTCTGCGTTTCAGGGATGCCGATGCCGAAGCCGTCGTCCTTGGGCAGCGAAGAGGTATGGGCGTCCACGTCACCGATGTAGGGCAACTCGCCATAACCACTACCGCCTGCCAGCAGCGCATTGAAAGCTGTCTCCAGTTCCGTGAGATTCAGCGCCTCGTCAGGAATAACCTCCTGACGCTCTGCCTGAAGCTCCTCGGGACAGTACTTCTGCGCCACCTGCCTCAGTAGTTCGAACCCAGGATCCTGTATACCGTATCCGTTAATATTCTGAATATCAATCATTATTTCTCTACTTTATTCCTATGCTGATAGTCATGATAATAGCCCACCTCGACGTTCTCGAGTACGGCGATGGCGTCGTCGGTAAGGGCGGCCAGCGAGAAGTACTTCGTGAGCAGATACGAGGCTACACCAAACTTGTCGAGACCCATCAGTCGAGCACTCAGAGACGGGGCTATCTCGCCGGGGATGCCGCTCTGGTGCAGACCGATGACGCCCTGGTTCTTTTCGCCAACACGCACGAGGATAATCTTTGTGGTACCAACACCACGGCCTGTCAGATACTGACCTTCTACCTCCACCTTGTCTGAAGGAATCAGGGGCACACCACGCCACAGAACCACGCGAGTACCGAAAAGGTCGGTCGTCACAGGCGGAACACCACGCCAGGTGCACTCACGTTCGAAGGCTGCGATGGCTCTCGGATGAGCGATAAAGAACGCGGGCTCCTTCCAGACTAATGACAGCAACTCGTCGAGGTCGTCGGGCGTGGGCGAACCATAGCGTGTGGTAATGCGGTAGGCGGGGTTGGCAGCAGCCAATAGACCGAACTGTTTGTTGTTGATGAGTTCCCACTCCTGACGCTCCTTGATGCTCTCTATCGAGAGACGCAGCTGTTCTTCGAGCTGGTTGTAGGGATTATTATAAAGATCGCTCACGCGGGTATGTACACGAACCACCGTCTGTAGCGTATTCAGTGAATACTCCGTCGGATTCTCCTCGTAGTCGATGTAGGTCTCGGGGATGATGTTGTCCTCCTCGTGGCCGCTGACGAGGTCGATGTGCTTCTCGCCGTTGTCGTTGACCGATGCCTTCAGGCGCAGTTGCTTGTCAACGGCCTTCTCGAACGTGTCGCGGAAGTCGGGTACTTCCTTGATGAACTTGATGAGTTCCTTCAGCTTCAGCCCAAGGAATACGGTGGGAGTGATGGCGCGGACGCTGACGGTAGATTCCTGTTCATCCAGTAAATCTGCTTCACCGAAATATTCGCCATCGCCTAACAGGGCAATCCGCAAGTCCTCGCCGTGAGGGCCTTTGCTGATGACCTCAGCCTGTCCGTTTGCCACAATGAAGAAGCGTTGTTTGTCCTTGCCCTCCTCTACGAAGAACTTATCCACATCGACCTCCTTGGTCTCGAACGAGCTGACGAGGCGGTTTAGGATTTCGTCGTCAAACTCAGAGAACAGGGGGATAGCCTTGAGGTCCTTCGCCGTAAACGATGGTACGCCATTCACATACTGAATGGGCAAGCGGTCGTTCTTACGGAGTTCGACCTTTGTGCGGTTTACGCGGAACGTTCCGCCGCTGACTTGTACCCAGGGTAATAACTTCAGGAGTAATCTCGGGGTGATAGAGCCCATCTGCGGGGCGGTCTTGGTGGTGGTTGCCAGTCTTCTGGCGGTTGCTGTAGTTACACTACGCTGAAGATTTGATTCTGCCATAATTCGTTTGAGTTTTAAATGTTATACTTATGATTTATTTCTTAATTGTCACTTTGTGAGTCGTACCTTCCACATGTTCTACTGAGAGAACGTTATACCCCTGCTCCTTGGCATTGCGGGGAACGTTGTCGAGAGGCTCGCCCTCAGCGAGCAATACTTCCAGAATGTCTCCCGGCTGGAGCTTCGAGAGTTCGATCTTGGTCTTGACGAAGGTCATCGGGCAGTGCTCCTTCGTAATGTCTAATACCTTTGTTGCCATATTCTTACCCTTTTAAATGAATAATGTCTGTCCACCTTCGCTGAGATTCAGGAACGACGCAACGCCGAGGACGTCCTTCAGCTCAGGAATAAAATCCTCTTTCTTCAAGCCGAGCACGTGTATCGCCATCTCGCAGGCGTAGAGGTTGATGCCGAGGGCCTTGGCAGCCTCGACGAGTTCTTCGAGGGTTGCCACGTTGTTCTTCTTCATCAGATAACGGAAGATCTTCGGACCTGCACCGAGGAAATTGAATCGGCTCGTGGGAGTGACCTTCAGACCGCCCATCATAAAGCCAAAGAGCTTGGTGAGCCAATTGCCGCCAGTAAACGAGCGGCCCTGCTTCTGCTTGATGGCGTCAAGGCCCCAAAAGGTGAAAAAGATGTTCACCTCGTAGCCTACCGCCGCCGCGCCCGTACCTAATGTAAATACTGCTGTCAGTTTGTCAAAATCGCCACTGAAGGCGATGATGCTTAGTTTCTTTTGTTCTGCCATAATTTTATACGTTTGAGTCTGGGTGCAAAGGTACGGCGGTTTTCGCACTCCCACAATCGCACGTTTGTGGCATTTTGCATACCCTTAACATGGTATGCGATTTACCATTCCTATGGGATTGTGGCAACCAAGAAATCGCCGTACCTTTGCAGACGAATTCAAACTCAAACGATTATGGCAAAGATTTATGTAAATGGAGACGCGCAGGAAGTAAGCCTGCCGCTCAACGTAAGTGAACTGATTCAGCAGCAGAACGTGCTGCAGCCCGAGATGGTCAGCGTACAGGTGAACGAGGAGTTTGCCGAACGCGAAGACTGGGAGAGTATTCAACTGAAGGAAGGCGACAAGGTCGATTTCCTGTATTTCATGGGAGGAGGCCAGACGGGCTTCGCCCTAAATGATAAATGAAAAATGATAAATGAAAGATCATGATTGACTTTACAGAAGACCAGATACAGCGCTATTCGCGGCATATCCTATTACAGGATGTCGGTGTGGAGGGACAAGAAAAAATAATGAACGCGCGTGTGCTCGTAGTGGGTGCCGGCGGACTGGGTGCTCCCGTGTCGCTCTACCTCGCTGCGGCAGGCATAGGCACAATTGGTATCGTGGATGCTGATGTTGTCGATTTGAGCAACCTCCAGCGTCAGGTGATTCACTTCACCAAGGACGTGGGCGTGCCAAAGGTAAAGAGCGCCGAAGAGAAGATCAAGGCCATCAACCCCGACGTGAAGGTCGATACCTATTACGAGTTCCTCGATTCCTCGAACGCACTCGATATCATCAAGGATTACGACTTCATCGTCGACGGTACGGACAACTTCCCCGTGAAGTTCCTCATCAACGATGCTTGCGTAATGGCAGGCAAGCCGTTCTCACATGGTGGCATCCTGCGCTTCAACGGCCAGACGTTTACGCATCTGCCTGGTACGGCCTGCTACCGTTGTATGTTTAAGGAACCGCCTCCCGCAGGTGCCGTTCCCACTTGCTCGCAGGCTGGCGTACTGGGAGCCATCGCTGGTATGCTGGGCACCATCCAGGCCGCAGAGACACTGAAGTATTTCACAGGTATTGGCGAATTGCTGACGAACCGTCTGCTCACCTTCGATGCCAAGACCATGCAGTTCCGCACGGTTCCTGTGAAGCATCGTGACTCATGCGCCATCTGCGGCACCAATCCTACTATCGACCACCTGATAGATTACGAACAGGCCGCGTGCGACCTCAAAAACCACTGATTATTTTCGACCACGAATTTCACGAATTAAACGAATTGTTTAGAATGAAGATACCACAGAATGTTATAGATGAATTGATCAGCCAGGCCCGGCAGGACGCACCGAATGAGACGTGCGGTTACCTGCTGGGCATAACCTCGGAGGAAGGCGATGTGGTGACGGAGAACTATTGGATGGAGAATATTGATCACTCGCCAGAGCACTTTTCCTTCGCACCGAAGGATCAATTCGCTGCATTGAAGTACGCTCGTCAGAATGGCTTGAAGATCCTCGCTAACTGGCACAGTCATCCAGCCTCGCCCTCGCGACCTTCGCAAGAAGACCTCCGTCTAGCCAACGACCCCACCATCCGTTACGCCATCCTCTCTCTCCACGAGGGGGTTCATCTCAACTCCTTCAAAATCCTGAATGGTGAAGTGGTGGATAAAGAGATACATCTTTAATCAAGACATGTTATGGACACAAGAACTATAGAGATACTCGAACGTAATGTCCGTCAGCTGTCGCGCCAGACGGAACAGGAAACACGTATGATGCCACAGACGGAAGCCTCACTCCCCTCTGTGGAACAGGTGAAGAAAATCATCAACCTGGTAAAGAGCATCATCTTTCCTGATTACTTCAACAAGCGGCAGTGCCATGAGACCATTCGCTCTTACAATATTGGCGTCCACATGGAAGAGCTGCTTCAGACATTGGCAAGACAGATATCCTATGGCCTTCAGTTTGGCGAGAAAAGTGAGGCCCTCACGACGAGGCAGCAGGTACAAGATAAGGCCAGAGACCTGGCATTGCAACTGATTGATGCGCTGCCTGAAATCAAGCGGTTGCTCTATACTGACGTGCAAGCCATGTTTGACAACGACCCTGCAGCAATCAACTATGGCGAAATAATCTTCAGCTATCCTGTGACAAAAGCCATGATTCACTATCGTATCGCCCACAAGCTACACGAACTGCAAGTGCCTGTCATTCCACGTATCATCACTGAATTGGCACACTCAGAGACAGGCATCGACATCCATCCCGGTGCTCAGATAGGCGAATACTTTGCCATTGACCACGGCACTGGTGTCGTTATTGGTGAGACCTGTATCATCGGCAGTCACGTGACGCTCTATCAGGGCGTGACGCTCGGCTCCAAGAATTTCAAGTACGACGCCCAGAGCAATATCCTCAATATACCCCGCCATCCCATCATCGAGGACAACGTCACCATCTACAGCAATGCCAGCATCCTGGGCCGTATCACCATCGGCCACGACTCCGTTATCGGCGGTAACATCTGGGTGACCCATAACGTGGCTCCCAACTCACGAGTCCTGCAGTCAAAGGCCATCGAGTCGCATTTCGAAGGAGGTTTAGGTATCTGAAGGAAGATGACGGTCAGACATATACAGCCACACGACCAGCTACAGTTGGCTAATATCATCCGCTCCGTATTTGAGGAATATGGTGCTCCGCTGGTCAATACCGTTTATGATGACCCTCGGACGGAGCATGTCTTCGATACGTTGGCAGGGAAGAATGCCGGGTATTGGATCATCGCCGACAAGGGGATTGTTCTAGGAGGCTGTGGCTACTATCCGACTGAGGGGCTGCCGGAAGGATATGCCGAACTGGTGAAGTTTTATCTGTCACCTGCTGCCCGTGGTTTCGGCTACGGCTCAAAACTATTCCTGCAAGCAATCGAAGGGGCTCGCAAGGCTGGCTATAGTCATCTGTATATCGAGTCGTTTCCGCAGTTCTCCGATGCAGTGTCCATGTATGAGCGCCACGGTTTCCGGCATATTCCTCAACGTCTTGGCGACTCAGGGCATACCGCAACCACCATATTTATGGTCAAGGATTTACACCCCATAAAGATAGTGCAATATCAGCCCAAATACAAACAGGATTTCATCCGTCTGAACCATGAGTGGATCGAGCGTTTTGCTCGCATCGAACCATCCGATGAGAAGACGTTTGCTCATGTTGACGATATTGTTGCTAACGGAGGACAGATATTCCTGGCCATCGATGAAGAGAATGAGGTCGTGGGATGCTGTGCGCTCGTCAGCCATCCTGAGAAGCAATGCCATGAATTGGCCAAGATGGCCGTCACTCCCAAAGCACAGGGCAGGGGCATCGGCAGGATGCTGGGTGAATCGCTTGTAGATTATGCCCGTAAGCATGGTGTCCGTCGCATCTATCTTGAAGGGAACACCCGACTGGAGGCATCCATTGCCCTCTATCGCAAGCTTGGATTCCATGAAATTCCCCTTCAAGGTAATGCCTATGAACGCTGCGACATACTTATGCTGTTCGATTTGGATTTATAGTTTATTGGGAATAATAGCGTGGCATAATAGTGGAGCATACCACGTATATGTCTGCAATTTCCCATAAATGTGGTATTGCAGCGAAGGGAAAAAGTGCGTAACTTTGCACCGTGAAACTTTTGCCATTGTATTTGTTTAGAGAGTAATGAATTTGAAAGAACGCGAGAGAGAATCGGAAAAGCGGGTTTACGCTTACGACCAGCAAGGCAGTAATGCCGAAAGAGGCGCTCAGGTGCTCGGTGGAGAGTTCTGGTATATATAAAGCGCAGTTCCACAACCAGAGGAAGGCAGTCTGCAAGCAGCAGAGCTGCCTTCAATTATTTCAGTTATTTTCTGCACTCTAATGGACTTTTCACTGATAATCAAGTCTATTTCCGTTTTTTATTAGTACCTTTGCACGCAAATTCAGATAGACGATGGCAATAAATGATGCAATATTCAGACGTTCAGAACTGCTTTTGGGTAACGAAGTAATGGAACGGATAGCACAGAAGCGGGTAATCATATTTGGTGTGGGTGGTGTCGGGTCGTGGTGCGCTGAGAGCCTGGTGCGCAGCGGCATCAGTCGGTTGACGATTGTGGACTCAGACCGTGTGTGCATTACCAATATCAACCGACAGTTGATGGCTACTACCAAGACCGTGGGGCAGGTGAAGGTGGAAGCCCTGAAAGAACGTCTGCTCACCATTAATCCGTCAGCAGAAATTACAGCCTTCAGAAAATCTTCACACAGGAAACCGCGGGGGAGTTTGACCTCGACAGCTACGACTATATTATCGATGCCATTGACTCGCTGAAGGACAAAGCGCTGCTCATCATGATGGCAACCCAAATCTCCTCTTCCAAGTTCTTTTCATCGATGGGCGCAGCACTGAAGATGGATCCCACGCGCATACGAATAGCGGAGTTCTGGAAGGTTCAGGGCGATCCATTGGCGCGTGCACTCCGCAAGAAATTCAAGTCGACGAACCAGTTTCCCAAGCGCAAGTTCTTGTGTGTCTATAGTGACGAACTGTTGACCAACCGCGGTCATAATGCCACCTGCGGCACAGAACGGTGTATGTGTCCCAAGGCCAAACTGGGACCTGGTGACCCCTCGCTGCTGAACCATGAATGGTGCTCGTCGAAGGCTCAGATCAACGGTACGATGGCCCACATCACCGCCATTTTCGGTTTCATGCTGGCAGGGCTGGTGTTAGAGGATATTAACGCCAATTGTTGAGTAAGGCCGTACCATGAGTTAGGTATATTTATCGCCTTTTCTCGCGTCATCGTGTGGATTCTGCTGAGAAAGTTGTACCTTTGCACACAAAAATAGAAGATTAGGCTTATGAATTTTGTATTTATATCGCCCCATTTCCCGCATACGTACTGGCAGTTCTGCCAGTGGCTCAGAAAGAACGGCGTGAGGGTGCAGCCCTCTACGCCGCCATTCAGGTGGCCAAGCGTCCGGAGAACAAGGGAAAGAAGATCGTAGTGCTGCTGCCTGATACTGGTGAGCGTTATCTCTCCACTGTGCTTTATGCTCTCGAGGATTATCCGCTATAATTTACAAATACTTTCGGATGAAAACGGGCGTATCTGTCATGGTACGCCCATTTTTAGTTAAACATGCTTAACCCTTTGGTAGGGAAACGACGATATAGGGAAAAATTGGCTACCTTTGCAGGCAATATGAGATTATTGTTGACTGTTAACGCCATCATGCTTACTCTGTCTGTTTCAGGACAGGGCATCGATTCGTTGCAGACGGACACAATGAAGACACAGAACCTACGGGACGTGACGATTACCTCTCGACGTTCAGGGATCCGCAAAGTGAGCGGTGTCGTTAATGGTGTGCAGATCAATCGTGAGGAACTGTTCAAGGCTGCCTGCTGTAACCTCGGCGAAAGTTTTACCACGAACCCTAGTGTTGATGTGAACTATAGCGACGCCGCTACGGGTGCCAAGCAGATCAAACTCTTGGGACTGAATGGCACCTATGTACAGATGCTGACTGAGAATCTTCCTAATTTCCGTGGGGCGGCGGCACCTTATTCGCTCGACTATGTCCCTGGGCCTTGGATGAACAGCATCCAGGTGTCGAAGGGCTCTTCGTCCGTTCGTAACGGCTATGAGAGCATCACGGGACAAATTGATATCGAGTATCTGAAGCCCGATAACGACGAAGGCGTGACGGTGAACCTTTATGGCGGCACCCTTGGACGCATAGAGGCCAACGTCGATGCCAACGTCCATTTGGACGACAAACTGAGTACGGAAGTGTTGGCGCATTATCAGGATGACTTCGGCCATCACGACGTAAACCACGATGGTTTCCTTGACCAGCCCAATGTGCGCCAGTGGAACCTACAGAATCGCTGGAAGTGGAAGGGTGCGCACTATATGTTCCACGGTGGACTCGCCTTGGTGAAGGAGAAACGAGAAGGCGGACAGACACACCATACGGCGCCCGATGCACACCACCTCTATAAAATAGGTATAGAGACTGATCGCTACGAGGGTTATATGAAGCATGCCTTCATCCTCGACCCTGAGCACGGCACCAACATTGCCGTGATGGTTAATGCCTCGATGCACCTGTTGGATGCCAACTACGGCAATAAGCATTACAGTGTGAACCAAAAGAACGTCTATGCACAGCTGTTGTTCGAGACCAACTTCAACGAGCATCACAACCTCTCGATGGGTCTCTCGCTGAACTACGACTATCTGACGCACGACGACAAGGAGACTACGCCAGGCGTCTATGCTCAGTACACCTACAATCTGAACGACAAGATTGTAGCAATGGCTGGTATCCGTGCTGACCACAGCAGTCGCTACGGCACCTTCGTCACGCCCCGTTTCCATCTTAAGCTGACACCTAACGAGATTGTCAGCCTGCGTCTTTCGGCAGGCAAGGGCTATCGTACCGTTCATGCGTTGGCTGAGAACAACAATCTGCTGGCCAGTGGACGTCAGTTGGTCATCGACGATCTGGAGCAGGAGCAGGCTTGGAACTACGGCATCAGCAGCTCGTTCTACATTCCCCTGTTCGGCAAAACGCTCAAGGTGAACGCCGAGTACTATCACACGCACTTCAGCCAGCAGGCCGTCGTCGACTACGACAGCAATTCCTCGCTGATACGTATAACCAACCTCGACGGCAAGTCGTATTCGAACACCGTACAGGTGGATGCTACCTATCCTGTGCTGAAAGGGCTGGAGCTGACGGCAGCCTGGCGATGGAACAACGTGAAGTGTACCTACGGCGGCGAACTGATGGAGAAACCGCTGACCAGCAAATACAAAGGTCTCATTACTGCCAGCTACAAGACACCCCTCGGACTTTGGCAGGTGGATGCCACCTTGCAATTAAACGGCGGTGGACGCATGCCTACACCTGTCAATGGTTTGTGGGATGAGCGTTTCAAGGCCTACGAACAGGTATCTGCACAGATCACGCGCTGGTTCCGACATTTCTCCGTCTATATCGGTGGTGAGAACCTGACGGGTTTCCGCCAGAAGAAGACTATTATCAGTGCCGAAGACCCGTGGAGTCCCTTGTTTGATACTACGATGGTGTGGGGACCTGTGCATGGTGCCATGTTTTATGCCGGTGTACGCGTTAACATTGGAAGACTTTAAAAGGTAAAAAGTTGAAAAATATAATATGAAACGATTATGAAGAAAGTAATTTTTTCAAGCGCCATGATGCTGATCGCATTGGTAGCTATGGCTAAGGACATTAAGACCGTGGTAGTAACCACTCAGCCGCAGATGCATTGCGAGAACTGCGAGAAGAAAATCAAGGGTAACCTCCGATTCGAGAAGGGTGTCAAGGAGATTCAATGCGACATCGAGGGACAGCGTGTCACCATCACCTATGATGCTGACAAGACCAATGTCGAAGCCATCATCAAAAGCTTCGGCAAGTTCGGCTATCAAGCCACTGAGATAAAAACTGAAAAGCCAGCCCAAAAGAAGGATAGCGGAAAGAAGAACGAATAATTGTCTTCCAAATCAGAGCTACGTCACAATGCGAACACAGATTTTTGTGACTATTTGATATATTTCACCTTTGAAGCATCGCGGGTTTTGGGTTCGGGCTGCTCGTCGGGGTAGCCGATGGCGAGGATGTAGTTCAATTTGTAGTCAGAGGGAATGTCGAGACGATCGAGGAAGAACATACATTTCTCGTTTGACAGCAAGAAGCGCACGGGGCCACCGAGACAACAGGTTCCGAGCCCCATCGAATGTGCTGCGAGCATCATGTTCTCGCCCAGCAATCCTGCATCCAGTTCGCCACCGCCATTGGCAGGGGTGCAGACGCAGATAAGGTTTGGCGCGTTGCGGAACATATTCTTGAAGTCCTTGTCGCGGGCGACCTGCTCAGGGTTCTCCTGCTTGAACACTTCCGTCACGTCGGCAATCAGCTTCTGGTCTTCCACCACACGGACTATCCACGGCTGGCGGTTCATTCCGCTGGGGGCATTGATGCCGCACTTTACAATCACCTCCAGCTTTTCGTGTTCAACGGGCTTGTCGAGATACTTGCGGATGGAGCGACGTGCCATGATGTTACTCAGCACAGGATTCACCTCCATCTGCATGTCAGTCTCGATGGTTGCAATCTGATCACGAGACTCATAGCGCTTGATGACCTTGCCGTCGCGACCGACGAGGAACTTCGTGAAGTTCCACTTGATGTCGCCACCGCCAGCCTGCGTCTTCAGCCACTTGTAGAGCGGATGCGCGTTCTCGCCGTTCACATCAATCTTGTCGAACTGCGGGAAATGGATGTCGAAGTTGGCCGTGCAGAATGAGTGTATTTCCTGAATCGTTCCAGGAGCCTGCTCTCCGAACTGGTTGCAAGGGAAATCGAGGATCTCGAAACTCTGAGCGTGATACTTCTGGTAGAGCGGCTCCAGGTCCTTGTACTGAGGCGTGAATCCGCATCGGGTGGCGGTGTTCACAATCAGCAGCACCTTGCCCTTGTACTCTGCGAGCGACACGTCCTTGCCCGCATCGTCCTTCACAGAGAAATCATAAATATTTTGTGCCGAAAGGGTCAGCACGCCCATCATTGCTACGAGGCAGGAAATAAGTTTCTTCATATCCATATAGTTCTTGTGATTATAATATCATTTATACCATGTTACAACTTCGCATATTTCTTGGCAAATTTACGAAATTAATCCTGAAGTAACGTGATTTCAACTTATGATTTATGGTTTATTGGGAATTACAGCCTTCAATCGTACCATGAGTATGGTATTTTTGTCGCTTTTCTCGCATCGGTGTGCGGAGTCTGCACAGAAATTCGTACCTTTGCACCCGATTTAAACAGGATTAAAGATGAATTTTGTATTTATATCGCCCCATTTCCCGCATACGTACTGGCAGTTCTGCCAGTGGCTCAGCAAGAACGGCGTGAGGGTGCTGGCCATCGCCGACGTACACTACGACTTGTTGCAGCCGGAGCTGAAGGAGTCACTGACGGAGTACTATCGCGTGGGCTCGTTGGAGAACTACGACGAGGTGTATCGTGGCGTGGCCTACTTCGCCTACCGCTACGGACGCATCGACTGGATTGAGTCGAACAACGAGTATTGGCTGGAGCAGGACGCTCAGTTGCGCACGGACTTCAATGTCGTGACGGGCATACAGAGTGACCGCATCCGCAGCATCAAGGAGAAGTCGGAGATGAAGAAGCATTATCTGGAGGGCGGCATCCCGACGGCGCGTCAGACGCTGGTTTCGGCAGGACGCGAGGCCGTGGTTGCATTTGCCGCCGAGGTGGGCTATCCCATCATCGCCAAGCCCGATGTGGGTGTGGGTGCCAGCGGTACTTACAAGATTAACAACGAGGCGGAGCTGGCCGACTTCTACGCCAAGGAAGCACATGCCAACCAGTATGTGGTCGAAGAGTTTATCACGGGCGAGATATGTTCCTACGATGCCGTCATCGACAGCAAGGGCGAGCCGCTGTTCGAGTCGATGACCGTATGGCCGCCGTCCATCATGGACATCGTGAACCTGAAGCTCGACCTGTCGTACTACGTCGATAAGGAGATGCCCGAGCCGTTGCGCCAGCTGGGCCGCCGCACGGTGAAGGCCTTCGGCGTGGTGAGCCGCTTCGTACATCTGGAGTTCTTCCGTCTCGACAGCGACCGTCCCGGCCTTGGCAACATCGGTGATTTCGTGGCCCTGGAAGTAAACATGCGCCCAGCGGGAGGCTATACGCCCGACATGATCAACTACGCTCATTCGACAGATGTCTATAAGGTCTGGGCCGACATGGTGGCATTCGACGAACTGCGCACAGAAGAGGGCAAGCCCTATTACTGCGCCTTCGCCAGTCGCCGCGACATCTACCGCTACCGCCACAGTCACAATGAGGTGAAGAATCGCTACAGCGGACAACTGATGATGTGCGAGCGCATGCCCGAACTGTTCTCGGCGGCCATGGGACAGCAGATGTACACCGTCCGTCTCAATACGATGGACGAGGTGCAGGAGTTTATTAATTATGTACACGCGAAACAATGAATATCAATTACGTGAAGAAATACAGCAACGCCCTCGGGCGAGACATGGAATATAAGACTTACGGCGACAAGGGGCATCCTGTGCTCGTCTTTCCCTCACAGGACGGACGGTTCTACGATTATCAGGACTTCGACATGGTGGGCGTGCTCTCCAGTTTTATCGACAAGGGGAAGATCAGGCTTGTCTGTGTCGATTCAATAGACCGTGAGACATGGAGTGACACACAGGGCGACTATCACCGTCGAATACAACTGCATGAGCGGTGGTATCACTACATCGTCGATGAACTCATACCAGAAGTGCGTCACTTCTCCAACGAGACATTCATTGTCACGGGCTGCTCGATGGGCGGCTACCATGCTGGTAACTTCTTCTTCCGTCGTCCCGACCTCTTCGATACGCTGCTGGCTCTTAGCGGACTCTATTATGCGGGCTATTTCTTCCCGAACTATCAGGATTCGCTTATCTACGACAACTCACCTCAGGACTTCCTGCGCCAGATGCCTGACGACCACCCCTATTGGCATATCTATCGACAGCGTCGCATCGTGATGTGTGTGGGGCAGGGCGCATGGGAGGATGAACTGCTCGACAGCACCCGTCAGATGGATGCCCTGCTGAAGGAGAAGAACGTACCTGCCTGGATAGACTACTGGGGCTACGACTCAGCCCACGACTGGGCTTGGTGGCGCAAGCAGATAGTCTATTTCATGGATCATCTGCTTACGGAGGAAACGGTGGAATACGTTATCTGATGTATAGAATGGTAAGAATCACTACATACAAGCCATGCTACAAACAGGACTTTATCCGACTGAACAAACAGTGGATAGAATCCTATTTCAGATTGGAGCAGTCAGATCTCGATACCTTCTTGCATATCGATGAGAGCATCATAGGTTGTGGTGGTCAGATATTTCTGGCAGTTGATGAAAAAGAAACTGTGGTTGGTTGCTGTGCCTTAAAGCCGCATCCGGAGTCAGACTGCCACGAGTTGGCAAAGATGGCTGTATCACCTGATGCCCAAAGCAAAGGTATTGGCCGCCAACTTGGCGAGGCATTGCTTGATTATGCCCGTCGTCATCATGTGAAACGTATTTTTCTTGAAGGCAACACCCATTTAGAGGCCTCCATTTCACTATACCGTAAACTTGGATTCAAGGAAATTCCATTGTCAGGAAATGCCTACGAGCGTTGCGATATACTGATGGAACTGGTATTATAGGGCGCTTTCAATTATTTTTTCATCAAATTCACCAAAATACCAAACTATAGTGGGGGCTTTTTTTGTAGTTATTCTCTCGCTGAATCGCAAACCTCGCCTGCCATCAGGTCAAAGTGCTGGAGTACTGGCGGCGTCGGAGATAAATCATAATAGTCCATCTCTGCTATGGGCAGGCAGAAGTATACCATCTGGTCATAGTTCGTATAAAGACGTGGCAACACGGGATTGTTATCGTATATCCATCGTTTCACATCATCCTCTACATTGAAGTTTACCATGCCAGAGCATCTGACGGATATATTATCTGCGTATGCCAGTATCTCGACATTGGGATTCTGGCGCAACTCACGATAGACTGCCTTTTGGGCAGAAGTGGCAAAGTAGAGCACATGCCCTTCTTGTTTCATAATCTGGAAGATGCGTAACTTAGGAAGATTGCCCTCGCACGTTGCAAGGGCAATCTCTTTGTGGTCTTTCAGAAACTGAATTGCTTTGTCGAACATCTCGCTTACCATTTCAGTTCTTCCTGCAGAATTACACCGTCGGTCATAGGGCTGTCAGCCTCAGTGAAGGCATTGGCCTTGTACTGGATGCAGAGCATGGTCAGATTCTCGTTGCCAGTATTCTTCAGCGCACGCTTGCCATCGGGAGCGACGCGGATGATGGTGCCCTCGCTGACGGGGAAAATCTCACCATCCACCTGATACTGGCCTTCGCCCTTCAGGATAATGTAAAGTTCCTCGTGAGTCTTGTGGGTGTGGAGGAAACCACTGTCCTGACCAGGAACGAGCGTCTGGAAACTCAGCTCGCTGCCTGTGGCACCTACGGCCTGACCTGCGAATACCTTACCTTGAATGGTTACGTTCGGTCCCATCGGAAGCACGTGCTCGATAATCTCACTCATCTTACCTACGCTTACTGCTTTGTAATTCTTGCCACTCTTAATTGTCTCAATCTGTTTCATAATTCTTATAAGTTTTTAATATTAATATTCGGTGCAATGATGCGATTAAGCGAGGGCAGAATGAAGCTTGCTTCAGTTATGCCGAGCGTGAGCATCTTCGCGGTGTGATTTCTGAATCACGCCGCAAAGGTACGGCAAGAATTTCATTCCCACAAGAAGGCACTTTTTTGTGCCATAGTTACCAAATGGTAGGAATTGTGACAGATTTGGACTTTTGCAAAATCATCTTTAACTTAGATTAACTAAGTATAATGATGTTACTTGGTAACTTTTTGCTACATTTGTCGAAAATTCTATAATTATGGCAGATATAAAAGCAGAGTATCTGGCTTGTCCGATACGCAATGTAGTGAGTCGCTTTGGCGACAAGTGGTCAATGTTGGTGCTCTATCAGCTCCACGTCAGCGAGACTGGCATCCTCCGTTTTAATGAGATGCGTCGCCTGATGACAGACTGTTCCCAGAAGATGCTTTCGCAGACGCTGAAGAATCTGGAGCTGAGTCACCTTGTTCATCGTGAGGTCTATCCGGAAGTTCCTCCCCGCGTAGAGTATTCCCTGACCGACATCGGCAAGTCGCTCATGCCAACCCTCACCGCTCTGATAGCCTGGGACAAGGAGCATTTCAGCGATGTGGTGACGGACTAAGATAAAGTGAGTTTCGCAACTACGGCGGCTCAAGAGAATTGGTAGTAACTATTATTGGAGAGTAATATGGCAAAACGAGAATACATACAGGCCAACAAGGATTGGCTGGAGGCAAAAGCCAAGGAGGAAGGCGTAAAGGCTCTGCCCAAAGGCATCTATTACAAGGTGCTGAGCGAGGGCCGCTCGAGCTCTGCTCGCTTGCTACCAGAGGGACGCAAGAATCAAGAGAGTGCGAAGCCAACGGTTCGCAGCATCATCACTGCCCACTATACAGGCAAGACGATTGACGGCAAACAGTTCGACAGCAGTCGTGGCGGTGTACCTTTGGCTTGCCGCTTGTGTGACCTCATCGAGGGATGGATCATCGCTATCCAGCAGATGCATATCGGCGACAAGTGGGAACTCTATATCCCAGCAGAGATGGGATATGGCAAATTCTCGCAGCCAGGCATTCCAGGTGGCTCGACTCTTATCTTTGAAATTGAACTCTTAGGCATCGCATGACACTCTGTGAACTTTCCACAGATGGCTTCAGCGATCATGCACGCTACATACGCGTCACACCGAAACTCAGTAATACGCACACCGAAACTCAACCGAAACTTAGTGGGAGCTACATAGGAGCTACATACTACCTATAACGGACCCCATGCTACCCACGACAGACCACCATACTACCCACGACGGTACAATGATAAAGGTCAAAAGAAACAACATAGAACGACAAAACAACGATTATGGCAGAAGTAACAGGAGGTATATTAAAGAACGTGGAAGGTCACTTGGACGACATGACCATCTACAAGCGAGGCGGGAAGACATTCATGCGCCCAACACATATCCGGCAGCCACGGAGACTCTCGCGCAAGCAACTGGCTTTGCGCGAGCAGATTGCTCACAACAATGTTCTGTGGCGCAAGCTCAAGGCCACACGCCACACCTACTTTGAGGGTGGCGTGGACGCCTACCGCCGCTTCATGTCGGTCAATACACTCTCGCCTACGGTCTATCTCACCAAAAATCAGCTAAGTAACAATATCTCGCTACTCCTGCCCAGAATGGCCGTAAGTAGCGGACCAGCGCACCCCATCGAGTATCAACTTGGTGAGGTGGACAATCAACCTGCATTGCTGACCGACCTTACGCCCAAGGACATCTGTAAGGGCGAGTATCTGCTATACGTTCTACGACAGGAGGTCATGCACTGGCAAAACGGAGAAGAGTACGCACAAGTACATATTTCCGTCATCCCCATCATGCCCGACCAAGACATCGAGATTCTCCACTTCGGCATTGTCCGTCTCATCAATGTCCCCTCTACCCTCCTTTCGCCTTATATCAGCAAGTACGGCAGCCTCGCCCTCGTAGGCGACCAATTTGCCGACCCCATGTTCGGCTTTGCCCTCGTCCGCATTCAGGACAATCATGTATCGTCCCAGCGCATTGTCACCCGCTGCACCTACTACGAGCGCTACACTACCGAGGAAGCACTCCAAGCCGCTGCTAAGAGCTACAAAGGATTGACAGGGGAATAGTCAGTTGTTCTTTGTCCGTCTTTGCTTGCATGATTATTGCCGTCATTCCAAGAAACAGTATCGTAATAAGGCTGTTCAATAATGCGTAGCCTTGAGATACTGTAAGTCACCATACCAATAGGAAGCCGTGCAACCGCCATCAATCAGAAAGTCAGCACCGCTGATGAAACGGCCACGGGAGGACATCAGGAACTCTGCCATATCGCCCACTTCGTCAGGTGTTCCTGCACGCCGGGCTGGCATGCCCTCAATCATCTTCAGATAGCCTTCCTTGCGGGGGCCATGCAATTCATCGTTGGCCAATGGCGTGATGATGATGCCTGGAGAAATTGAGTTAATGGTAGCCCCACGACGGCCCCAGCGGGTGGCCTCGTACATCACCCGGAGCACATTGCAACGCTTCGAGTATTGATAGGCTTTTAGGGTATCATCGATTTCCTTCAAGAACGGCAGTTCCAGCAGCTTGTCAACAGGAGTTGTGGCTAAAGCCTCGTTCTGTTCCTGCGATAAGGCTGGCAGACGATGACCGCTTTGTGATGAAATAATCACACCTGAACCACCCTCGGCAATTACCTTGCCAAACTCTTCCAACAGAACACTTGTTCCGTAGAGGTCAACGCGAAGGATCTCAGCTACGGGAGCCTGTGAAGGTGACACGCCTGCGGCATTCACCAAGTTAGTCACTTCACCTTTGTTGGTGGCAAACTCCACCAACTTCAGGATGTCCTCTTTTGAACCAAGGTCGCATTGGATAGTTGAGCACTCAAATCCAGCATCTTCCAATGTCCTTGCTGCTCGCTGAGCATTCTCTATGGAGTAGTCTGCCAGCACAATGTGCTTACCAGCCGACACACGACGGATAATAGCCTGTCCGATACTGCCAGCACCTACTAATACTGATACTTGTTTCATTGTTGTTTGATTATCATTTCAGTGCATTATAGGTAGCATCATCTACAGGCTCGCACCACTCGTTACTGGCTCCCTCCTGAACATCTTTATGATAGGTTAGGTGCTGGAACCACGAGTCTTTCTGTGCTCCGTGCCAATGTTTGACTTCTGCGGGTACGGCGATGACAGTGCCGGGAGTCATCTCAACGGGAGCCTTGCCCCATTCCTGATACCAGCCGCGCCCAGCAACGCAGATGAGCACTTGTACCTGCTTGTGGTGAATATGCCAGTTATTGCGGCAGCAAGGCTCGAAGGTGACGTTCTTCAGACTCGTTACACTCGAAGAAGCGTCGCTTTGCGCCGAGCGCATCACACCACCACCGACATCTGCCAGATAGCTCTGACCAATGAAATACTTTCCGTAAGGATTAGGCTCGCCCTTGGGCCACTTGGTGTTCAGGGTGTAACCTTCGTTGCAGAGCCAAGTGCAGAGCTCATCGACCTGTTGCTTTGAGTTGCCCATATTCACGGCGCCCTGCTTGTGGGCAGCCAGTTGTGGAGCAACACCATCGAGACCGCTCAGGGCTGCTACGGTTACTATCTCGCGATCTGCAGCAGAGAGCTGGTCGCCAGCGAAGATGTCACCAAAGAGGTGTGACTTCAAATAGTAGTCGTCCTGCGGGCAGAAGGCGTAATCGAATGGCTTTCCTGAAAGTTGTGTCTGATTCTTAGTGCCCAGTTCGTAGGCCTTCTTGGCATCATCCCACTCCGCAGGACGTGTCCAAGGCTTGCCTTCCTGCCAGTTAGCCTGTTTGTTCTCCAAAACCTTACTTAATACTCCTAATGCATTCAGCGAACGTGGGAATCCCGTGTAGGCATAAAGCTGCGAGAAAGCCTCCTTCAGTTCGTTGATGGTTACGCCCTTGTTGAGAGCCATACGCACGGTAGGCTCCAAACGATTCATATCACCCTGTGCCATGAGGCAGGCACATGCTGCCAATCCCTTTTGACGCTCTGTCAACGTCTGTGCATCTGCTGTTGCCATCATCAATAATGCTACAAATAAATAGACGATTCGTTTCATATTACATGCTCTCCTTAAGAATCTCTGTCACGTCTGACTTCGTCAGATTCAGATAACCGGCGGGATAGCAGATGGTGCCCTCGGTGATGCCGGGAATCATATCTTCAGTGGCACCCAGTTGAGTGATGGTCAAGGGCAGACCTATCTCTTGCATCCAGGCTTTCAGGGCCTGCAGACCAGCTTCGGCTATCTGTTCGTCGGTCATTCCGTTGCTCTGGATATTCCACACGTTCTTGGCGAAGCGCACAAACTTAGACAGACCGTTCTGCATGGCGCGGCGATAGTAGGCCATTGAGACAGATGCCAGCGCATAGCCGTGTGGGGCATGTGTCCAAGCACCCACGCTGTGACCAATCATGTGAACCATCCAGTCCTGCTGCTTGCCCAGCCCGATAAGGGTGTTCAGTGCCCATGTGGCTGTCCACATGATGTTCGAGCGTGCCTCGTAGTCCTGAGGATTCTTTACAGCGATGCGGCTGCTGTGGATGACAGAACGCATCAGTCCTTCAGAGAGGTAGTCGCTGGTGTTGTCATCGAAGTCCGAGAAGTACTGCTCCATGATGTGGTTCATGATGTCGTAGATACCCGCCTTCATCTGGTTCTCGGGTACGGTCATCGTGAACTTCGGATTGAGGATAGAGAACTTAGGCATCAGACGACTGTCGAACACATGCCCCACCTTGAAAGTATGCTCGGCATCGGTAATCACAGTGCCGGCGTTCATCTCAGAGCCTGTGCCAGCCATCGTCAGGATACAGCCCACAGGCAGCAGTCTCTGGTCCTTAGCGGGATTTTCCTGCTTCAGCCAGAACTTGTCCCAGTAGTCGCCTTCATAATAGACAGATGCAGCCACGGCCTTCGAGTAGTCGCAAACGCTGCCGCCGCCAAGGGCAAGGATCAAGTCTACCTCGTTCTCGCGGGCAATCTTGACGCCCTCATGCAGTTTCTCTAAGGTGGGATTGGTCATCACGCCAGGGTTCTCAACGATGGTCTTGCCTGCCTCTTTGAGGATAGCCACCACCTGGTCGTAGATGCCGTTACGTTTTACACTGCCACTGCCGTAGTTGAGCAGCACCACTGGGCCGTAGCCCTTCAGTTCGTCCTTGAGGAAGTTCAAAGACTCATCACCAAAATACAGTTTGGTGGGGTTGTAATAAGAAAAGTTTCCAAGCATAGTTGTATTTTTTATTATCCGTAATTCTGAATTAAGTATTTCACAAACTGTGGGTCGCCGAAGTTGATGATGCCCGTGTCGTGCTGGTTCAGCTGGGCAATCTGAGCCATCTCGTCATCGCTCAGCGTGAAGTCGAAGATGTCAAAGTTTTGCGCCATACGCTCCTTGTGGCTCGACTTCGGAATAGCCACGACACCGCGCTGGGTGAGCCAGCGGAGGGCAACCTGAGCAGCACTCTTACCATATTTCGCTCCGATGGCAGTCAGCGCCTCGCTCTTCACGATGCCGTCAACACCCTGTCCGCCAAGCGGTCCCCACGCCATCATCTTCGTGCCAAACTCAGCATGAATCGGTTCGATGTCTGTCTGCTGGATGAGCGTGTTGCACTGCAACTGGTTAACCATCGGCTTCAGCTCTACATAGTGGGCGAAGTCGAAGAAACGGCCTGCCTGGAAGTTGCTCACGCCGATGGCGCGCACCTTGCCAGCACGATAAGCCTTCTCCATAGCCCGCCATGTGCCGAACACGTCACCATAGGCCTGATGGATAAGTAGTAGGTCGATATACTCCGTCTGCAACTTGCGCAGGCTCTCGTCAATGCTCTTGGCAGCCTTTTCCTCGCCAGCATTGGATATCCAGACCTTTGTTACAAGGAACAAATCTTCGCGCTTGATGCCACTCTTGCGCCAGGCATTGCCAACGCCCTCCTCATTCTGGTAGGCCTGTGCCGTATCAATCAGGCGATAGCCTACACTTAATGCATCACTCACGCAACGCTCACACTCTTCAGGGCTTACGAGAAACACACCGTAGCCCAATGTCGGCATCTGAACACCATTGTATAGTTTTATGTATTCCATATTATTCGTCGTTAATATCCTAAACCATTCAACCACTTCTCGACCTTTGTCTTTTCCGTACGCACTTCGTGACCATAGATGCTGAAGCCTTTGGTGACATTTGCCCCAGGGAATGCTTCCTTCACATCCTCCACACAGTTGGCCAATCCAGAACCTTCGTGGGTGGTGAAAGGGATGACAGTCTTGCCCTTCAGGTCATTAACATGCTTCTTGAAGAAGGTAAACATCACCTGCGGATAGGTGCCCCACCATACGGGGCCACCAATAAACACAGTGTCGTATTTGTTTAGGTCGATGTCACCTTCATATTCAGGCAACTCACCGTTCCTTGCTTCTTCCTGCGCCAGTTTGATGAGCGGGTTGTAGACCATGCCGTCATACTTGTGGGTCACGATTTCAAACTGCTCTGCACCCGTCAACTCTGTGATGTAGTCGGCCACAATCTTCGTGTTGCCCACCTCAATGTTTCCTACTGCATAGTTGTCTCCCGCATGTGAGAAGAACACTACTAATGCCTTTCCGTCCTTTGCCATAACTGTTTTCACGTTTGTCGTTGTTTATTCATTCACGCCAGTCTCTTTCTTGCTGTTCCCACCACAAGCAGTAGAAACCAGCATACACAGAGCTGATGCAAGTATCAGTTTCAATGACTTGCCCATATTATCCCAAAGCCTGATTAGTTGACCACTCGAAATACTGCTCACGCTCACTGATCCACCAACGACCGTCAATCTTCTCGTATTTGTCATAATAGCGTACGGCATGAGTAGTCAGCACATCCTTACCGTCCTGCTCTGTCACCAGCGTAGCCAGTGCATAGCAAGTACCTGTGGCATGAGTCTCGTCAATGAAATCCACACTCTGCTGACCGTTCATGTGGAAAGACACCTTAGCGGCACCGAAAGCCTTGTACTGACGGATCATGTCTTGCACGTCGTTTGCTGTCATGCCCAGCTTACCACCGAAATACACGTTCAGTTTGATGTCAGGACGGAAAATCTCAACGTAGCAGTCCTGGTTGTTCTTGTCACTCTCTGTTGCATAGAAGTCTACTAATGCCTTCAACTCCATGCGGTCTTGAATTCTGAAATCCATTATCTTATCGTTTTTAAGTTTCACGGTGCAAAGTTACGACGTTTTTCTGGTACTTTACTTTCATAAATTGCGTCATAATTTTCACTTTTTGCACAAATTGTTCGTTTACTTATAAAATAAAGTGTATTTTTGCAGCAAAAAGCAAGATATGAGTACTGATTTTCAATATTCTACAGACTTCTACGGGATGAATGCCCATGAGTTGAGCCACACCTGCATGCACTTGCTTTGCTTGGCAGGTGAGGCAAGTTTTGTATTCAACGAGCATTGCTACCACATTATCAAAAATGACTTGGTTGTGATACCGATGCCTGACCGTATCAGCAACTTGGCGGCACATGATGACTTGCAGGTGGAGTGGTTTGCTGCCGATTACAAGTTCCTGCAGAACCTGCTGCCGTCGAACAACTACAGCATCGGTGGCAGTATCTCGCTGAACCAAGACCCTGTTATCAAACTCTCAGATGAGCAGGCACGACATCTGCAGGATGACTTCCATCGTCTTCGTGACCGCATGGACGACTGCCATTTGCAGTTCTATCGCCAACTGATGGGCAGTCTCTGCCTTACGATGATGTACGACATCTTCGAGGCCCATGCCCAGCGTGATGCTACAGATACCCATACTGACCGCACAGCCTACATCGTGAAACAGCTGATGGCACTGCTGGCTACGGGCATCAGCCGAACGGAGCGTGATGTGAGCTACTATGCCGAGCGGCTGAATGTATCGCCAAAATATCTTTCTGCCACCATCAAACGCGTGACGGGACATAGTGTCACCTCATACATCGACCGTCATACCATACCTATATTAAAAGACTATCTGAATGATGAACGCCTGTCACTCACTCAGATAGCCGACCTGATGAACTTCACATCGCTCTCTTACTTCAGCCGTTACTGCACCAAGCATCTTGGCCAGTCGCCCAGCGATTACCGCCTGAGTCTGCAGCCGAAGTAAAATGAAGAAAAAAGATACAAAGCAAAGGGACCTGCCCAAGCGGACAGGTCCCTTTTACTTATATCGGGTAATATTTATTCCTCGACAGCTGCCTGTGCGGCGGCAAGGCGTGCGATGGGCACACGGAAGGGAGAGCAAGATGCGTAGTTCATGCCAATCTTAGCACAGAACTTAACGGAGCTGGGCTCACCACCATGCTCACCGCAGATACCGCAACGCAGATCGGGACGAACCTCGCGACCAGCCTTCACGGCGTACTTGATGAGTTTGCCGACACCCTTCTGGTCGAGTACCTGGAATGGGTCAACCTTCAAGATCTTCTTATCGAGGTATACAGGCAGGAACGAAGCAATGTCGTCACGAGAGTAACCGAAGGTCATCTGAGTGAGGTCGTTGGTACCGAATGAGAAGTACTGAGCCTCGGTAGCAATGCGGTCAGCGGTCAGGGCAGCACGAGGAATCTCAATCATCGTACCTATCTCGAACTCAACCTCAATGCCATACTCCTGGAACACTTCCTTAGCGGCATACTGGATAACTTCCTTCTGCTGCTTCAGCTCGTAGAGCGTACCAATCAGCGGAACCATAATCTCTGGCATAGGATTCTTGCCTTCCTTCTTCAGCTCGCAAGCAGCGCTCAGGATAGCCTTTGTCTGCATAGCAGTGATTTCGGGGAAGGTAATACCCAGACGGCAACCACGGTGACCCAGCATTGGATTGTTCTCAGCGAGAGAAGCTACACGGCGCTGGATAGTCTCGAGCGATACGCCCATCTCCTTAGCCATCGTCTCCTGTCCGGCAATATCGTGGGGAACGAACTCGTGCAAGGGAGGATCGAGCAGACGGATGTTCACGGGCAGACCGTCCATAGCCTCGAGGATACCCTTGAAGTCAGCCTTCTGGTAAGGCAGCAGCTTAGCAAGAGCCTTCTCGCGTCCGGCAACGCTGTCAGAGAGAATCATCTCACGCATAGCAATGATCTTCTTGTCCTCGAAGAACATGTGCTCAGTACGGGTCAGACCGATACCCTTGGCGCCGAACTGGCGAGCCACCTGTGCATCGTGTGGAGTATCAGCATTGGTACGAACCTGCAGCTTGGTGTACTTGTCGCAGAGGTCCATCAGTTCCTTGAAGTCGCCAGAAAGCTCAGCAGCCTTGGTGGGAACCTCGCCAGCGTAAACCTGACCAGTGGTACCATTCAGAGAGATGTAGTCACCCTCCTTATATGTAACGCCGTCAATCTCGACAGTCTTGTCCTTATAGCTAACATTCAGAGCACCTACGCCCGATACACAGCACTTACCCATACCACGAGCCACAACGGCAGCGTGAGAGGTCATACCACCACGAGCAGTCAGGATACCTTCGGCAGCAGCCATACCAGCGAGGTCCTCAGGAGAGGTCTCGATACGTACGAGCACTACCTTGTGGCCGTCCTCGTGCCAAACCTTGGCGTCGTCAGCATGGAATACAATCTGACCACAAGCAGCACCAGGAGATGCGGGCAGACCCTGAGCGATGACCTTGGCAGCAGCCAGAGCCTTCTTGTCGAATACGGGGTGCAGCAGTTCGTCGAGCTTGTTGGGCTCGCAGCGCATGATAGCGGTCTTCTCGTCGATCATACCCTCGTGCAGCAGGTCGATAGCGATCTTCACCATAGCAGCACCTGTGCGCTTACCGTTACGGGTCTGCAGGAACCACAGCTTGCCCTCCTGAACAGTGAACTCCATATCCTGCATATCGTGGTAGTGGTTCTCGAGGTTCTCCTGAATCTGGTTCAGCTGTGCATAGGTCTCGGGCATTGCCTCCTCCATAGAAGGATACTTAGCTACGCGCTCAGCCTCAGAGATGCCGGCACGCTCAGCCCAGCGCTGAGAGCCAATCTTCGTAATCTGCTGTGGGGTACGGATACCAGCCACAACGTCCTCACCCTGTGCGTTCACCAGATACTCACCATTGAAGAGGTTCTCACCATTAGCAGCATCACGGCTGAAGCATACACCAGTAGCTGAGGTGTCGCCCATATTACCGAATACCATAGCCATTACAGATACGGCAGTACCCCACTCGTCGGGGATTCCTTCCATCTTACGATAGAGGATGGCGCGCTCGTTCATCCAAGAGCGGAACACTGCGCAGATGGCACCCCACAGCTGCTCAATAGGATCGCTGGGGAAGTCTTTACCCGTGCGCTCCTTGATAGCCTGCTTGAACAGCTGAACCAGCTTCTTCAGCTCCTCGACGTTCAAGTCCTTGTCCAGTTTCACGCCACGCTCAGCCTTCACCTTCTCGATGATCTCCTCGAACGGATCGATGTCGGTCTTGTTGACGGGCTTCATCTCCAAAACTACGTCACCGTACATCTGTACGAAACGACGGTAAGAGTCATATACGAAGTGAGGATTCTGGGTTTTCTTCACCATTCCCTCAGCTACCTCGTCGTTCAGACCGAGGTTCAGGATGGTGTCCATCATACCAGGCATAGAAGCGCGGGCACCAGAACGAACGGATACAAGCAGAGGATTCTCCTTGTCGCCGAACTTAGAATTCATCAGTACCTCGATGTGCTTTACAGCTGCCATCACATCGTCGTTCAGCAGCTCCATGATCTTCTGCTGTCCTACCTGATAGTATTCATTACAGCAATCGGTTGTGATAGTAAAACCTGGAGGAACGGGAACACCAAGCAGGTTCATTTCGGCAAGGTTTGCACCCTTACCACCAAGTTCCTCACGCATTTTTGCATTACCTTCGGCCTTTCCATTACCGAAGAGATAAACTCTTTTTTGGCTCATAAGTTAGTGTATTATTGTTAACATTAAAAAATTTAATTTCAAATTCAGTTTGGCAAAGTTACACATTCTTTTTCAACCTTGCAAATATTTAGCGATTTTTTGCAATGCAAAAGGGGCATATCGTATGAATTCGGCAAATAAATTTGGTTTTTTACATACTTATTCGTATCTTTGTAGCAAATTTAAAGCTTAGATATGGCTCGAAAGAAAAAACCATTGCCCATTTTGGAGCAAATTACCATTACAGACTTTGCCGCAGAAGGAAAATCGCTGGCAAGGGTCAACGACATGGTGGTATTTGTGCCATGGGCAGTACCTGGCGATATAGTAGACTTGCAGGTACGACGCAAGAAACATTCATTCATGGAGGCAGAGGTCATCCGTTATCATCAATATAGTAAGGTACGCACGCAACCCTTCTGTCAGCACTTTGGTATTTGTGGAGGTTGCAAGTGGCAACAATTACCTTACGAGGAACAGTTGAAGATGAAACAGCAGCAGGTGTTCGACCAACTGACACGCATTGGGAAGATTGCCCTGCCTGAATTCCGTCCTATTCTGGGTTCTGTTAAGACACAGGAATACCGCAACAAGCTGGACTTTGGTTGTGCCAACAAGCGATGGCTGACCAGCGAGCAACTGAAAGACGAAACGTTGGTGAAGGATACGCCCGCTATCGGTTTCCACATCACGGGTGCTTTCGATAAGATTCTGCCTATTGAGAAATGCTGGTTAATGGATGACCTGCACAACCATATTCGCAATGCCGTACGCGACTATGCCATAGAGCACAGCCTTAGTTTCTTTGATTTAAGGCAACAAGTAGGTTTTTTGCGTGACGTCATTATCCGTAACTCGAATTCTGGCGAATGGATGGTTATCGTCCAGTTCCATTACGATGAGACTGGAGGCGAACAGGAGGCAGAGGGTTTACTGCAACACCTTGCAGACAAATTTCCACAGATAACCTCCCTACTCTATTTAGACAACCAGAAGTGTAATGACACCATAGGCGATCAGGCCATCAAAGTGTTCAAGGGCAAGGATTACATCATTGAAATGATGGAAGACCTGAAGTTCAAGGTGGGTCCTAAGTCGTTCTACCAGACGAATACCGAACAGGCCTATCATCTGTATAGTGTTGCTCGCGAATTTGCAGGACTTACCGGCAATGAGTTTGTTTACGACCTATATACTGGCACTGGAACTATTGCCAACTTTGTAGCCAAGAAGGCACGTCAGGTCATTGGCATTGAATATGTACCAGAAGCTATTGAGGACGCCAAGGTAAATTCACAATTGAATGGCATAGAGAACACCTTATTCTATGCAGGCGATATGAAAGACATTCTGACCGACGACTTTATCAGAGCACACGGACAACCGGATGTCATCATTACGGACCCGCCTCGTGCCGGCATGCATCCTGATGTTATCAAAACCATATTGAACGCTGCACCCAAGCGCATTGTCTATGTGTCATGCAATCCTGCCACACAGGCTCGTGATTTGCAGGCTTTGGACTGTGACTACCAAGTGGCTGAGGTGCAACCCGTGGATATGTTCCCTCACACCCCTCATGTTGAAAATGTTGTTTTACTAACCCAAAAGCATTAACTTATGAAAAAACTAATGATCCTGGCCCTCTGCGTGACGGGCTTCGCATTGACAGTCAATGCACAACAAGAAGAGAAAAAGAAGACAACCATCGAGTTACCTCAATGGGTAAAGAACATCAAGTTCAGTGGCTACGGCATACTGCAGTATCAAGCTATGGACCCTTACAAAAAAGGAAAAGACGATGACGGGAATCCTATTCTTGAAAAGAACTCTTCAAACGCTTTCAAACTTCGTCTGGCTCGTTTCATTCTGGACGGCAAGATTGGCGACTTCGACTGGCGCGCCCAGATTCAGGGAACGAACGCCACAGGACCTGGCCAGCCAACAGTACAGCTGGTAGACCTCTATGCTGAATGGCGCAGATTCCCTGAGTTTAAGATTCGTGCAGGACAGTTTAAACGCGCCTTTACCTATGAAAACCCTACTCACCCCATTACTCAGGGTTGGCGCGGCTATGCTGACGTAATCAACAAGCTCTCTGCCTTCGGAGACCGTACTGGTGAAAAGAGTTCTGGTGGACGTGATATCGGTATCCAGTTTTCCGGTGACCTCTTCCCCAATGCCAACGGACGCCGTCTGTTCCACTATCAGATAGGTATCTATAACGGTGAGGGTGTAAACGAGTCGGATAAGGACAACCGCAAGGATATCATCGGTGGCGTCTGGGTAATGCCCATCAAGGGTCTGCGCATCGGTGCCTTCGGATGGACTGGTAGTCGCGGTGACATGCTTGACCCGATAACTGGCACGAAGTGTAGCATTGAGAAAAACCGTTATGCCATTTCTGCTGAGTACTCTCAGGACGAATATATGTTCCGTGCTGAGTATATCCACAGCCAAGGATGGGGTGCTGCCTCTCCAGGCAACAATGTACGCGAGATTGACTACAGCAAGGGCGACAAGGCTGACGGTTGGTATGTTTTCGGTATCGTGCCCATCATCAAGGGTAAATTACACGCCAAGGCCCGTTACCAAACTTATCGCAATCAAAAGGAATGGTCCACTTCTGTAAATCAGATTGAGTGCGGTTTGAACTATTACTTCACGAAGAATCTGGAAATGCACTTAGAATATTCTCGCGTGAACGACCGAAGCATAGAAATAGCTAACGAGAAGAAGCACAACTACAACTTGATTGATGCCGAACTGGCTTTCAAATTCTAGTTATTCTTACCTAACAGGTCTCGCAGGGTGAAATACAACCACTCTTGGAGACGGAAAAGCAACCAAGACGCACAGGGACGATAGCCAAATTTGGCTATCGTCTCTTTACATAATAAGGTGCGGTCTATTGTTGCCCATATGCGATGCAACTCGGACAAACCGTAACGACGTTCCTCTGCTGTCAGTTCGCTTCCATGAACATGATAGAACATATAGCAGTCTATTAATATCAACCAACGTTGATTCTCATATTTTGCCAAAATATCTTTGGATGCTCCTATCTCAATCAATTGCCGTTTCAGACTTTCGTTAGCACGCATATAGTCGAAGCGTCGCACAGAAGCACGATGGGTAACAGACGTTGAATGCATCCAGTAATAATAGATTCCTTCACAATAACGCACCTCACGAGAATGATAATAATGCAGATGGGTGGTATTATCATCACTATAGGATCGACACGTTTCATCATAAGTATATTGATGGTGAAGTGCAGCACGTATCATATAGATACCATGGATCTGCCAATGGTCTATGCTCTTATTGAAAGCCTCTACTCCAGTCAGAACCTCAAAGGTCTGTGACGGATGTGGTGTTTCAACACCATTCTGAACTATCTTCACTCGGAAGAGTACGCAATCAGTCTTTTCATGCGATTCGAACACATTGACAGCTTGTTGCAGTGCATCAACAGACAACGTATCGTCAGCATCCAAGAAACAGATATAGTCTCCTTGTGCTTTCTTTAGTCCAATATTACGAGCATGAGCCTGTCCCCCATTTTCTGCTAATGCTATCACTTTGATGCGATTGTCCCGTTGTTCCCATTCACGAAGCATCGTCAAGGAACCATCCGTAGAAGCATCATCAATACAAATCAGCTGCCAATCGGTCATGGTTTGACTTATCAGCGAACCAATACTAGCTGACAACCATTGCTGGGCATTATAGACAGCCATCAAGACAGAGACTTTAGCCATGACGCAAGAACATACGTTTAAAGTTAGAAACCAGTTTATTCCATAGCGCCACCTTATGATACAAGGTATAAAGTGTTGCTGTAAGACTAACGGCAAATATCAGCAATCCACCTATCCACCACAGCCAGTCATCAGCATACGTTGCTAATAGGAAAGCAATACCACCTAACATAATATGAAGTGCTGAATAGCCCATCACGGGTAAAGTAGGTCGATAGTGATATTTATAATATGTATAGCCGAAAACCATCAAGAAGTCGAAAATGTCACCCAATGTAATCGCAATACCCGTACCTACCAGTTCCCAATGCGTATATCCCCAGATGACTAATAGAACTACGACGACATCGTAGATGGCTTCCAGGAAAAGATAGGAAAGTGAATCGCCCTTCGCTAATGTGAGATAAGCCACAGGCAACTTGATGGCTCGCAGGTAAAGAGCCAATAGAAGTATACGCACCATGTCTACGATGGGCATAAATTGGCTTGAAAACAAAATAGGTATTACAAAAGGAATAGCAAACTGGGCAGCAACGAGCATAGGAGAAATGAGTAAGAGAGATACCTCTATCTGTTTATTCACTATTTCATTGCAACTACGCCATTGAGAATTCACAGCAGATAAACGAGGAAAGTAGTCGGTCTCCATGGCTGAGAACACCAGTCCTGCATAGGTCATCGTCAGAATATAACCTGTATTATATAAACCTACCGTTTCCAGTCCTGCCACATTATTTAAATAGGTACGTATGATGAATTCCGCCCCACTGCCCAATACACCAGCCAAGGTATAAGCGACACCAAGTCGAACCATTCCCATTCCTTCACCCAATATTCCTTTAACACCCGTCAGACGCAAAGGATAAAGACTATAGGAACGATGAATAGTCAGCAAAAGCGTAGCCAATCCCATCAATACCATGACGGGCACGATACCACTCTGTCCAAAGAAATAATAAATAGGTATAGTGATCATCAAGGCAGACAGAATGCTGTAAACCTGTATGACTGCCAACGATTTCAGTTGGCGTGCTCCTTTTAGGATAGCAGTCTCACCTCCAGTAATAGCCAACAAAGCCACCAACGGAGAGAGTAATACAAAGTGGAGCGTATGATTACCCCACGAAAAGGTAAAGTTGCTTAGCATAGGACCAATGACTATACAAAGCAGCATACCAACAAGTCCCGTCAACAAAGACCACGCACGAACCACCTTAATGAAGTGTGTGATGCGAGCCTCATCGCCTGCATCAAAGAGTTCAGATACATTACGTACAGCACTGAACGAAACGCCCAGATTAGTAGATTGCGAAATGAAGTTTACTGTGGTCTGAAAGAGCGATACCAGTCCCATACCTTCAGGTCCCAGCAGCAAAGCTACTATCTTGTTGCGCACAAGACTAATGAGTATATTCAGACCCTGTACACCTCCGAATATACTCGTATATTTCAGCACGTGGCCGTAGCTATCGTCGCGCTCTTCTTTTGTCATGACTTATTATTTAAACGTAAAAACAGTCAATATATTACTTTGTTTAGTTTTTTTTTGTATCTTTGCAGCCGATAATGAATTAGACTACCCTGCAACATGAAAGATGTAGATTTCAATAAATGGTCAAACGGCATTGTATATGAAATAGCCTTCTGGAATAACGTGTATCGGTGGAGCCATACTTTCAACGGTATGATGGAATGGTCCAACCACGGTGGCGTTATAAATCTGGAACAATATGATACCAATGCCTATCTTTCCTGTTTATCGAATCCGCTTGTCCTTGACGTAGGATGTGGCATGAGCTATGCAACAGGCAATTACATAGAATGTTCCGGACGACTACAAGGATTGAATATCCACTACATCGACCCGCTGGCATTCCAATTTAACAAGATTCTTCATTCCTATCACAAGCAACTGCCAGAGATAGAATTTGGAATGATAGAGTATTTGTCAGCTTTCTATCCCAACCACGATGTAGATATGGTTATTGTGCAAAACGCATTGGACCACTCTGCAAATCCAATTAAAGGTATATATGAAGCACTTGATACTCTTCGAATTAACGGCATATTATATCTGAACCATCACCCTAACGAGGCAGAAACTGAACACTACAAAGGTTTCCACCAATATAATATATGTAAGGAAGCCAATGACCTGATTATCTGGAATAAATCTGAGCGATGGAACATCAACCAGATACTTTCCTCCATTGCTGAGGTGAAGGTTTGTCATGGTGATAATGGACACGTCATAGCAATCATCAAGAAAGCGAAGGAAGTTCCAGCCAATCTATTATGCGACAAGAACGACAAGAAAGCCCTATGCCATCACCTCATGTCATATTTATTGGAACACCAGGGCTTATCAAAAACGATATGCAACATTTTAAGCTATTGGAAATACAACACCATACAGTTCTTTGCCCAGGCACTGACATACGACCAGAAAATGAAAGTGAAAAAGTTAATTAAGCAAACATGATTTGTCCAAAGATAAGTTTCATCCTGACCTATTATAATTTGCCCATACAAATGTTGTGTGAGTGCATTGATAGCATATTGGCTCTTTCGCTTCGTCCTGATGAGCGCGAGATTATCGTCATTGACGACGGCTCAGAGATGAGTCCCGTGAACGCACTTACACAATATGACAACGATATCATCTATGTCAGACAGAAGAACCAAGGGCTGAGCGTTGCACGCAACACTGGAATTAATATGGCAACGGGCAAATACATACAGTTTGTTGACGGTGACGACTACCTTATAAAAAAGCCCTATGAGCATTGTCTGGACATCATACATAACGAAAAAGACATAGACATGGTAGTATTCGACTTCACCAGCAATACTGCCGACCAGACGCCATTTGATGACCTGCCAATAATGAGCGGAACAGAATATATGCGTACAAGAAACATTCATGGTACGGCTTGGGGCTATCTTTTCCGACGTATTTCTTTGAGCGAGCTACGTTTCACACCTAGTATATGGCATGAAGACGAAGAATTTACCCCCCAACTGCTTTTACGTGCCGAGCGCATTATTGTCACCAAAGCCAAGGCTTACTATTATAACAAGCGCCCAGGAACAATTACAACTCATAATGACAATGAAAGTAAACAGAAACGACTCAACGACTTTAGTGGGGTGATAGACCGCCTGTGTTACTTGGCTGATCGTGTTCCACAGAATGACCGTCTGGCTCTTCAACGTCGCATTGCCCAACTGACGATGGCTTATATCTATCAAGTCATCATCCAGCTACGTTCTCGTCAAGCACTCAATGATTGTCTGGACAGTTTGCGTAACAGAGGACTCTTTCCCCTGCCCGACCGTGACTACACACAAAAGTACAAGTGGTTCCGCAAAATGACGAATTCCACTATTGGACGAACCATACTACTTAATTCCCTGCCATATCTCAAACCAGAAAGATAGTTATGAAGCCAACGATATCAGTTATTGTCATTACCTATAATCAAGAGGGAACAATTGGTCGCACACTGGATTCTATCCTCATGCAGCAATGTCATGTACCTTATGAGATTGTCATTGGTGAAGACTGTTCTACTGATACCACTTTGGCTGTTTGTCAACAATATGCTGACCAACACCCTGGCATCATCAGGATTCTAGCTAACAAAGAAAACAAAGGACCCGCAAACAACTACTTCGACTGCATGTTGCAATGCAGAGGAGAATACATAGCAGACTGTGCAGGCGATGATTTCTGGTGCGACCCTAGGAAATTGGAGAAAGAAATTTCCATATTGGAATTCAACCCTGATGTCACATTGGTACATACAGCATGGAACAACTATCATGTCAATTCTGGACTGACTACAGACAGTAATTCCCAACCATTCACAGCCCCTATTACCAAGGGAATAGAGATGCTTGAAGACATCATTATTCAAACCAGAATCCCTGTTATTCATCTGTGTACTTCACTATATAGGAAATCTATTGTTCTTGCAGAATTGGAAAAAGATGAATTCATGTTCCGCAACAAGGAATTCGGTTGCGAAGACCTGCAGGTTGCCTTTATCATGGCACAACAGGGTAACATTGCTTATCTTCCAGAAAGGACATTAAACTATAGTGTTGGAGGAGAGACCATTTCCTCTCCTACTAACCATCATCAATTATTCCTCTTTACCAAGCGAGTCAGCAGCTTAAGCTACTATCTTTCTCAGAAATATAATCTCCACAGTCCACGCATAGACAACTATTTCTGTCATCGTATCTATGAATTAGGCATGCATGCCTTCCGTGCACATGATAAACAACTATTCTATGAGACCCTGCAATATGAAGAAGAATGGAAGGTACGCAGAACAAATAAAGTTGCTACCGTCTTTTTTGTCATGCGCCATAAGTGGATTTGGGCATTGGCTTTACAAGTCCGTAGTGCCTTTATCACTTTGAAGCGACTATTTCGCTAAACAGCTGTTCCAACTTTTTACCTATTACTTGGGGAGAAGCCATTTCTGCTATTTTCTTAGATACTGATTCTCCATCAAAATCTTGCTGCTGACTTACCTTCCTCATAGCATCTACCAACGCTGTGACATCGTCTATCGGTACAAAGCTGCATCCCTGTTGAGGACGCACACTTTGTGGTATTGCTTCTGTCGTAACGATAGGAATACCCGTCGACAGCGCTTCTAACAGCGCCATGCCTTGTGTCTCACTGCGACTGGCTAGCACCAGTGCATCGGAGTGGAATAGGAGTTCTCTGACACCTAGCTTATCCAGCAGACCGTGTGATATCACAGCCTCCTTCAACAGGCTAAGACACTCCTTGCAGTCAGTGTCTCGACCAGCTATATGCAGCTCGACATCAAGTCCTTGCTGACGCAATCTGCAGAAGGCGGCAAAGAGTATATCGTAGCCCTTCAATGGCCAGTAATTGGCTAAACAGCAGAAACGGAATGGACGGCCTTGCAGTGGCTCACGTTGCTGGTAGTGAAAGAAATCGACGTCCACGATGTTGCCAATAGCCTTCCACTGATAATCGCTGCCGAAATAGACAGCCAAGCTGCCGACCAACTCTTTGGACACGGGTATCACCATTGCAGCATGGCAATAAGCATCGGTTAGCATGGGAATTTGAAATGGCTGAGGACCAGAGAAACAGAACTCGTCATTGAAAATGGCTTTTGACAGATGCTCTGTGATAACATATGGAATACCATATTCTTGGCTTATCTTCATCGCTGCATATCCTGCCCATTTGGCACAGTGGGCGTGAAGAATGTCTGGGCGACCATACTTTGCCTCATAGTCTTTAAACATCGACTGCACTATACTCACCCATCGGTTAACATTATAACGAATAGCCTTGGGAATGCCTCGCTGATACGACTGGTAAACCATGACACTATCCATCTGGTGCTCATAACGCCCAAAAGGAAGTGTAAAATAATCCTTCTTATGAATAGTCAATCCTAACTGCACATTACTCAGAATACGCACCTCATGCCCTAACATAGCCAAGGCCTTTGCCTGATCCAGACAAAACAACCCCCCGCTAGGCGGGAAGAAAGAAGGTATTTCAAGTATATGCATATCTCGATGATTCTAACTGACTGCAAAGATATAGTTTTTTTTAAAAACAAAAAAGCCGAAATGCAAAAACTTGCATTCCGACTTTCATTGTTTGTACGGATGTGTGAGATTTACTCAGCAGCGGGAGCTTCAGCAGCAGCCTCCTCAGCAGGAGCTTCAGCGGTAGCCTCTTCTGCAGCGGCCTCAGCAGCCTTTGCAGCCTCTTCCTCAGCCTTAGCAGCCTCAACAGCAGCCTTCTTCTCAGCTACCTTCTTGGCAATCTCCTCGTTCATTTTCTTCTCCTGAGCCAACTCCTTGGCAGCAGCGTCCTTCTTAGCCTTAGCCACCTCAGCAGCTACCTTCTCAAGACCCTTCTGCTTGTCAGCCTTCCATGCGTCAAACTTCTTCTGAGCAGCAGCCTCGTCGAAAGCGCCCTTCTTCACGCCACCACGGAGGTGCTTCATGAGATAAACGCCTTCAGCGCTGAGGATGTTACGAACGGTGTCAGTAGGCTGTGCACCGGTCTCTACCCAATAAAGTGCGCGCTCGAAATTCAGGTTCACTGTGGCAGGATTGGTGTTAGGGTTGTAAGTACCAATCTTCTCAGTAAATTTACCATCACGTGGTGCTCTTGCGTCAGCGATTACGATGCTGTAGAAAGCATAACTCTTGCGACCGCCGCGCTGCAATCTGATTTTTGTTGCCATTGTAATTGTTTAATTTTTAATTGTTTAACTTTGAATTTCATGCTACTATCTCGTAATAGCGGCTGCAAAGGTACATATTATAAATGAGAAATGAGGAATGAGGAATGAGAAATGCCTTCTTCTTAATCTTTTTTAACATTCCTCGTTCTTCACTATTCACTAGCGAAGCGTTTCACTGTTTCCTCATAGTGATACCAGCCTGCATGCCTTTCACGCTCTTCATCAGCGAGGCAATAGTCTTGATGTTCTGGTTGCTCGACTTGGCACCAACGGTCTTAAACAGGTTCAGCAACTTGGTGGCATCGGTCACAAACTGCAGGTCTTTTCCGTCTATCTGCGTGGTAACAGAAAGAGCCTTCACTCCTGCTATCGACAGAATCAGTTTTGAGTCTTTCACCTGCCATGTGCCTTGTGTCTTTTTGCCTTTCAGAGTCTCTGTGAATGTACCATCCTCTTTGAATGTCATTGAGAACGTTCCTGGCTGAATGCCATACTTAGATAATTGCTCCTGCAATTTCTTCTCCACCTTGTTTGCTGCAATTTTCGAAGCAGCCTTAGCCAAGATGTTATCCGATGTGAACACAATGGCAGGCTCTGTGTACACCCATGTACCTACTAATTTCTCGGCTGTTGCCTGTTTCTCGCTGGAGAAAATACTGGTCAAACCCTGAGCAATATCACTACCCTGCTGCGAACCAATTGCATTTAACACATCACCTAAACTTTGTGCATGACTCTGAGCAGAAAATAACATCATCATGCTCAGTGCTGCAACTTTACATAAATTTTTCTTCATTTCCTTATTATTTATTTGTTTGTTATTTCAAAAATCGCTGCAAAATTACTATATTTCGTTCAAAACCTACAAATAAAATCGATAAAACGGCCGTTTATAACTTTTTTTGATTAATTTTGCACGGATTATGATAACAGAGCTATCCATATTGATTCCCAGCTACAACAGCATCTGCACAGAGATGGTCAAACAACTCCATGCACAATGCCTTAGTATTGCCCAACCTTTTCGCTTTGAGATTCTAGTTGCCGACGATGCTTCCACAAACCCTGAAGTCATCAAGGCCAACCAAGCTATAGAACAGCTTGAGCGCTGCACTTTCCTGCAGAAGCCAACCAATACTGGCAGTGCCTCTACACGTAACTTTCTGGCCCAGCATGCCCAGTATGAATGGCTCCTTTTCCTAGATAGCGACATGACCATTCCAGACGCCCGTTTCATAAAGTGCTACCTTGATCACACAAGTCATGACGTAGTGAATGGAGGCATCAGCATTGGCAAAGGCAAAAAGAACAACTTGCGTTACCTCTACGAGCACAATGCCGAACGGCATCACACTGCAGAGATGCGTAACAAAGCAGGTTTCAAAGAGTTCCGTTCTACCAATTTCCTCATCAAGCGCACGCTAATTCTGCAATGTCCTTTCGACGAACGTTTCAAGCATAGTGGTTATGAGGACGTGCTGTTGGGAAAGACGCTGAGCCTCAAAGGTGCCAGCATCCTGCATATCAACAATCCGCTTGTCATGGATAACTTTGAGGAAAACAACAAATATATGCAGAAGTGCGAACGCAATTTGCGTACCCTATATAAATTCCACGATGAGTTGCAAGGCTATTCACGACTGCTCGACCTTGCCAATCGTCTACCTCACGGTCTCGTCCGCTATTGGCATCGCCACTTCCGCTTGTGGGAGCGTCGCCTGCTTACGGGCAATCACCCCACGCTTCCCCTCTTTAATCTGTATCGTCTGGGATATCTTCTATCGCATCGTAAAAATTGAATAACTACAAAATAATGTATATGGCGAAAGTTGCAAAAATTGTATGTCTGATGATGCTGACACTGACCATTGGTTTTTCGAATGTCAGCGCCGAGGAATCATTGCCTCCAAAACTTCAGCAGCTCACTGCTGAAGCTTACCGTTGCTATAGTGCACGTGAGACCGACAGCTATTTTGAGGTTGTCAAGAAGGTAAAGGATGCCACAGAATTCTCCCCGTATCAGGAGACCTACTATCGTGCCTGCAGCTATGAGGCCATCTATATGTTCGAGTATGTGGATAGGAAGAAGGGCGTACAACTGGCCCACGACATCTACCATCACGCCAAAGCAAATAACAGCAATGTTGGCATGTATTTCGCCACTTTCTCGCTGGGTACCATCCGCGAACAGTCGGGCAACATGGGACTAGCTGAGAAGAGCTTCCTTCAGGCGCTGAAACTCAAGGAGAAATATCTGCCTGAAGAGAGCGCAGCCCCCTGTTACTTAGGACTTTGCGAGGTAGCACTCCATCGCAAGAGCTATGAGGAAGTGAAGGAATATGCCCACCTTGCGCTCGACGAGCCTGACATCATTCCCATGAACCAGATTACGGCGTGGAGCTATAAATGTTTGGCACGCTATAATCAGGGCGACAGCCTCGGCTTCGAGGAAGCTTATAAGGAGCGTGCCCAACTGATAGCCGAGCATGGTGGACAAGGTGGTTTGTTTGGCGAACTCATCAATGTCTATCAAGCCAAGAATCGTAAGCAATGGCAATTGGCCCTGAAGCGTGCAGAAAAACTGATTCACCAGCAGAACAAATGTGCGCAGAAAGCCTCTATCTACGAACACATGGGCGACTACCGTCTGGCTCTCTATTGGCAGAAACGCACCCGTGCAGTTATCGACTCTATCCAGTCGTCAGAGGCCCGTTCCCAGATGAACGAGTTCGATACCGAGCTCTCCATCACCTATGCTGAGAACGAGACCAAGGAACAGGAGTTGGCTAAGGAACAAACCATGCTTGGGGCAGGTAGCGCTATTGCCCTGCTCATCATCGTCTTCCTAGCCATCTATGGTTATCGCAGCAACAAGCATACCAAGCGCATGAAAAGTGTCAACAGCAAACTTCAGCAAGCCTACGACCAACTGGAGGAAACCACCAAGGCCAAAGAGCGCATCGAGAGCGAACTGCGCATTGCCCGTGAGATTCAGCGTCGCATGCTGCCCCACGTGTTCCCTCGTCGCAGAGATATCGACATCTACGCCATGATGACTCCTGCCAAGGAGGTGGGTGGCGACCTCTATGCATATGCCTTAATTGACGATTTACTCTACTTCTGTGTGGGCGATGTCAGTGGCAAGGGTGTGCCCGCAGCCCTCTTCATGGCTGAGGTTACGCGTATGTTCCGCACATTGGTTGATGGACGTCTCCAACCCAACGTCATTGCCACACGCCTGAACCACGCCTTGGCCGAGGACAACGAACAAGGCATGTTCGTCACCATGTTCATCGGACTCATCAACCTCAAGACGGGACACATGGAATACTGCAATGCAGGCCACAACCCTCCCCTGCTCGATGGCGAATTTATGGAGATGGAGCCCAACGCCCCCATCGGCCTGTGGCCTGAGCTCGACTATGAAGGCGAAACCATCAATGACATGCACGGCAAAACCCTCTTTGTCTATACCGATGGTATCAACGAGGCAGAGAACATCCACAAGGAACAGTTTGGCGACGAACGTCTGCAAGCCCTGCTAAAACAAGACTTAGGCGATGCCCGTCAAACCTCAGAGACCATCCACAAAGCCATCGAAGAATTCGTGGGTGATGCTGAGCCCAGCGACGACCTGACAAAGATGTGTATCAAGATGAAGTCTGCATAAATTGTTTGAAGCAACTACGCTGCATATCAAAATTTCAGCACGACGGTCTTAAACCAATCTCTTAAGACACCGCGATACTGGTTTTGTGAATCGGCCACCAATAGGAGGAGCAAACTACCATCAGCAAGGCGGGGACCGAGGCAGAGCCCTTCGTAGTTGGCGAAATTGCGACGGGTGAGATTGATGCGCGTGCGGAACTCGGTGAGCAATTGCTTCTCAAGGACGTCGCCGGGTTGATGACGAGTGGGGTCAACGAGATAGAGCTTGACGTGGACGAAAGAGCCGATAGACTTGGGAGTCTTGCGGATTTCACGTTCCAGCACTACAATGCGTCCATCATCGAGGGCAGCCAGTCCGCTGACGCCATAAGTATCCTTACCCTTGGTGCTCTTGACTGCAGAAGAATCGGAGTGGTACCAATACTGATGGAGGGGCTGGAGGTCGTCGCCAAAGCTCTGCAGACGGACACGATTGGCAATCTTTCGCTCCACATTAGGTTTCTGTCCGTCAGCCTTGAGGGTGTTCTCGGAAGTGGTCCAAAAACGGTGGGTCACAGCATTGTAGGTGAGTGCCTCGAAACCACCATTGCCACGAGCTGTCTGGAAAACTGGAGGTATGTTCAATTGTCGCCCTGTCAGCTTTCCGTCCATAGAATATTCTATGATGCTTTTATCGGCTTCGCCCGACACGAAAAGGGTGTTGGTGTGGGGCACATAGCAGATGCCTTCCTCGTCGCGATTGGGTTGTCCGCTGGTGAGGAAAGTGTCTGTGCGAGCTTCTAAGAGTTCGCCCGTAATACAATCGGTACGGATGGTCATGAGATAGAAGCCTGCCGTTGGCGACTTGTCGTTGACAACCGCATAACGGTCGCCTCCCATCCACGTGATACCACTATAGTTGCCAGCAGGAACGGTTTCAGGAAAATGGCGCTGCTGGTTGAGCACGACATCTTGCGACATCGCACCCAACGAGTAGAGCAAAAGGATGGCGAGAAACGAGTGTTTCATCGAACAGGAATCAAAGTAAATGTAAAGTCGTAAGCCTGCAAAGGCAGCATGTAAGGTTTCTCTGGCCAAGCGCCCCATGAGTTGACACAACCCAATCCCATCTGGCGCTGTTGGATGTGAACCTGAGTCAAAGGACGCTCCACAAGGTCGCCACTGTGCTGCCCCCAACTGTGCTCCTTTCTGGGACCTGCGTCAAGGTCTTCCACCAGATAAGGCAGTGCAGAACACTCCATAGGACCCGTGCTCTCAAACCTCAAGCCACGCTTACCATCGGAAACAACGAACCAACGCACATCTGTGTGATTGCCACTCTCCTGAGGACGGACATAGGGGAAATACTCCTCGCGTACCTTATTATTATAATAGCCTATAAACTCACTGCTGTTGCGGTCGCAATAATTCTCGTGAGGACCACGTCCGTAATACCACACCTGATTATACTGCTTAGGCATCTGCAACTGCATGCCATAGCGGAACAGCCACTGGTCTTTCACCTCGCCCTGAGGCTGCAACTGCTGGCGAACAATGACGGAGCCATCGGCCATAAGAGTGTAGGTCATGGTGAGCTGGCACTTTACATCGGGCATGTCGAGGGTAGCGACAACGGAATTGCCACTTGCAGTAAAGGCTGTGACTTTCATCTGAGGGTGCTTCCACTGTTCCATGCGCTTCTGTTGCCAAGCACCATAATCGTTGTCAGTAGGTGCGCGCCAGAACTCTGGGGTGATGCTCTGACGATCGACGAGCATAGGCTGTCCGTCGATGTCGAGATAGTCAATCATGCCCGACTGCTTGCCAATGGTCAGCGTCGTACCCACCGTCGAGAACTTCACGTAGCTCTTGGTCTCCTCCTTCTGCACATTGCGCTCGTCCAACTGCTGCGTTTCCAACTTGTCGTAGATGTAGGGCTTGACCACAAACTGCTGGCGCTCGCCACTCTCGAACTGGAAGTTGACGACAATCTCGTTGGCGCCGAAAATACCATTGATATACTTCCCAATCTCTGCAAACTCAAAGGCCTTGCGCTGTTGTGGCAACACCTCATCGATAAGCAGCTGAATGGGTTTACCCTTGGTGCCGTCGTACTGCACCACCGCCGTCAGCTTCAGGTTCTTGACGGGCTTGAAGAAGTTCTCGTTGTACACCTCGAACTTACCTTCCTTCAGTCCCTTATCGGTAATCCACAGGTTCTGATAGTAATACTGCACCTCGTAGGCGTGAGGGTTCAAACGACGATCAGGAGCAATGATACCATTGCAGTTGAAGTTGTAGTCGGAAGCAGGATAGCGTCCGTAGTCGCCACCATAGGTAAAGATTTCCTTACCCGTAATAGGCGACTTGTCGCGCAGACCTTGGTCGACGAAATCCCAGATGAAACCACCCTGGTATTTAGGATACTTGCGGATGATGTCCCAATACTCCTTGAAACCACCCATGGAGTTGCCCATAGCATGCGCATACTCGCACTGGATGAGCGGACGGGGATTGTCTGTCTTGGCATATTTCTCGCAGTCTTCATAGCCCATATACATAGGACAGAAGATGTCGGTCTTGCCCCAATGTCCAGCCTGTTCGTACTGAACGGGACGAACCTTGTCGACACTCTTAATCCAATCGTAGCAGCGCTCGAAGTTAGGTCCATAGCCTGCCTCATTGCCCAAGCTCCAAATGATGATGCAGGGATGATTGCGCAGGGTGAGCACATTGGCTTGGTTGCGCTCCAAGTGTATCTGGGCAAAGTCCTGGCGCTTGGCCAGTGTGCCTTCGCCATAACCCATGCCATGACTTTCGAGGTTAGCCTCAGCAACGAGATAAAGACCTGCTGAGTCGCAGAGCTCATACCAACGAGGGTCGTCAGGATAGTGAGAGGTGCGCACTGCATTGATGTTCAACTGCTTCATGATGCGGATGTCCTGACGCATGCGCTCCATGCTGACCACATAACCATTGTCGGGGTCAAGCTCATGACGGTCAACACCTTTTATTAATATAGGTTGTCCGTTGAGCAACAGCTGACCACCCTTAATCTCAATATGACGGAAGCCCACGCGCTGGCGAACCACCTCCATGACCTTGCCGCCCTTGCTGGCTGTGATGTACAAGGTATAGAGATTGGGGGTCTCTGCTGTCCATGCCTTAGCCTGGTTAAACTCCAGCGTTTTGCTGATGCCCTCAGCCACCAACTCGCCTGAGGGGTCGTAGAGCGCCATCGTAATCTTGGGATTACCCGTCGTCTTCACATCGACATTCAGGAAAGCCTTACCGTCCTGATAGTCCTGAGCAACAACAATGTCGTCAATATGAACCTTTGGACGGGCATAGAGATAAACCTCGCGGGCAATACCTGTGAAGCGCCAGAAGTCCTGGTCTTCAAGATAAGAGCCGTCGCACCAGCGCATGACCTGCATGGCAATGAGGTTCTTGCCTTTCTGCAGGTATTTGGTAATATCGAACTCAGCAGCAATCTTGGAATCCTCGCTGTAGCCCACATAACGTCCATTCACCCAAACCTTCAGATTGCTGGTGGCAGAACCGACATGGAACAACACCTGCTGACCCTTCCAATCATCGGGCAACGTGAACTCACGACGATAGCTGCCAGTGTAGTTCTCCGTCTCGCCAATGAAAGGCGGATTGCTGTCGAACGTGGTGCACCAAGCATATCCGATGTTCTTGTAGATAGGGTCGCCGTGACCGTTGAGTTCGAAAAGTCCAGGAACAGGGAAATCCTCCCACTTGGAATCATCGAAGTCTGGACGGAAAAACGCTGCAGGAGCATCCTGATGGTTCTTCACAAAATGAAAACGCCACATGCCTTCCATCGACAGATAGCGTGAGGAGGAAGACTTATCTCCCTTCATGGCCAACGTCTCACTCTCGTAAGCAAAGAAATTGGCACGACGTGCTTCGCGATTCTGCTGGTTTACTGACGGATTGCGCCACTCAGGCGTTGTTTCGGCAGAAACAGACAGCGCTGCAAAGAAAGAAAACAAAACAAGCAAACAGCTTCTAGTCATGGTTCTGTAATTTAATGTTATCGTATAAAAATGTTATTTAATCATCGGCATAGGCTTTCTCGCCAATCTGCTCTACCCCACCAATGGTGAGTTTTCGCAAATCATAGAAAGAGCCGTTATAGATGTTGAAATCGACATTGCCCTTGATGCCAGGCAATTTACCCACATCGGTATGTTGCCAGAACTTCCAAGGACCTTCATACTCCACCTCGTCGACATAATAATGTGCTATCCAGTAGGGATACTCATCGAACACAGGGTCGCTGAGGTATTGCAGCTTAAATTTATAATAGGTATATATGATAGGCTTCACACCATAGTGGCGCTCCACAATTTCGAGCCACTCCAGGACGCTGGCCTTGAATTCTTCGTCTGTCTGATTCTTCGGTTTATGCTCGACATCGAGCACGGGTGGAAGATCACCCTTCTCCAGTTTCACTTTATTGATAAAGAAGTTAGCTTGCTGTTTGGCAGGCGAATGAACGCTATAGAAATGATAAGCACCACGGGTGAAGCCGTATTCGCGAGCCTGATAGAAATTATCCTCGAAATTATCGTCAATCTTGGTGGCGCCTTCTGTGGCTTTAATCATGATAAAACGAATAGGCGTTTCGTTAATCATGCCTTTTTCCCTTAACTCATCCCAATCGATATCTCCCTGATGATGGCTGATATCAATGCCATGAATCTCATAGCCTTCAGGATAGCTGACGTCGCCATAAAGAGCACGCCAACGAAGACCAAACGGTCCGACAAATATATAATAGAAGAAATAGACGTAGACTGCCACAATAGCAGCTCCGCCTATCCACCATGCCCAACCAGGCATGTGCTGTAAGAGACGAATAAAGACATTCGGACGCCTATGTGGCACAGGGCTTGTTCGGCGTCCGGATGTCGTTCTTTTATGCGTTGTTCTCTTTGGAGGCATGTTGCTTATTTAGCCTGCTCAAGAGCCAAGGTCTTTGTAGGCTGGTCGCATACCTCTGTGGGGCCCCAGTACTGGATAGGACCAGGATAAACGTAAGCCGTCTCGCGAGACCAGCGCTCACGCTCCTTGGCGAAAGCCTGGAAAGGAGCACCGTCCAGCTCAACAAGAGCCTTGCGGATAACAGGCTTCATCTCACCATTACGCTTCTCCATGTTCATCATCATCGTGATGGGCACACCACCGGCAATCCACTGGTCGGCAGGAGCTGTCGTATTCTTCACGATAGCCATGTAGCCTGTCTTACCATTGGCAATGAGCTGAGCAGCAGAAGTACCCAGAGCATAGCAGTAGTCAGCGTCGAAGTTAGAAGGAGCAGCGCAGCGTCCCTCGTAGCCGAAGAAGTGGTGCAGGGCAGAGAACTTGCCGGTGTACTTGCCGACCTTCTTACGACGCTCCAGCTTCTGGGCAACCATCGTAGAGAGCAGCTTCTCGGTCTCGATGAGCGATACCTGTACGTTTCCATGAGGGTCGCGGTCGAGGGCCAGCTGACGGGCTACGTTGGTAGGCAGAGAGTTGAACACCTCCAGATTGGTCTCTGACAGGTGACTCTTGGCAAAGTCGATAATCTCGCTACGACCCAGGTCCTTGACCTCGGGCTGAGCCAGCACGTCGTTCAGCTGGGCGATGAGTTTCTTGATAGCGGGAATGAACTCAATCAGACCCTCGGGAATGATGACAGTACCGAAGTTGTTGCCATCAGCAGCACGCTTGCATACCACGTCTGCGATATAGGTCACGATGTCGTCCAGGCTCTGCTTCTTTGCTTCCACCTCCTCGCTGACGAGGCAGATGTTAGGCTGAGTCTGCAGAGCGCACTCAAGTGCAATGTGAGAAGCTGAACGACCCATCACCTTGATGAAGTGCCAGTACTTACGGGCTGAGTTACAGTCGCGCTCGATGTTACCAATGAGCTCAGAATAGGTCTTACAAGCGGTATCGAAACCGAAAGAAGTCTCAATCTGATCGTTCTTCAAGTCACCATCAATGGTCTTAGGACAACCGATAACCTGAACGCCATAGTTCTTGGCTGCATAGTACTCAGCCAATACGCAAGCGTTGGTGTTAGAGTCGTCACCACCAATGATAACAATAGCCTTGATGTCGAGCTCGCGGATAATCTCCAGACCCTTCTCAAACTGATCAACCTTCTCGAGCTTGGTACGACCAGAACCAATCATATCGAAACCACCCGTATTACGATACTCGTCGATAATCTCTGGAGTGAGCTCCATGTAGTTGTGGTCTACCAGACCGCCAGGACCCAGAATGAAACCAAAGAGGCGGTTCTCAGGATTGAGCTTCTTGATCTGGTCGAACAGACCGGTAATCACGTTGTGACCACCAGGAGCCTGACCACCAGAAAGAATGATACCAACGTTCATCTTCTTGGTGTTAGCCTCTGTTGCAGGCTCAAACTCCACGATTGGCATACCATAAGTGTTGGGGAAAAGCTTCTTGATCTCTTCCTGGTCACCTACACTCTGAGTAGGAGCACCTTCTTTTACTTTTACTGCACCCTGAAGCGCCTTTGGCAACTTAGGCTGATAAGCGGCTCTCGCAATCTGCAATGCACTTTTTTCCATTGTCTTACTATTTTAAAATTAATGAATAATTGTAGTCGACTTTATCACTTTGACCTTCAAGTCTAAGGGTTTTCGAATTGCAAATTTACTCTTTTTCTGCGAAAAACGGAAAGAAAAAGCGCTTTTTAATATTTTTTTGTGATGAAAGTTGTGATATATGGATTATTTTTCGTAACTTTGACCTTTGAAACTAGTCAAATTATTAAAACAAAGGAGGAAAACATTATGGCTAACAAAAGAAATTTAAAAAGTGCAATTAACAGTGCGTGTGAGGAAATGTTTATAGAATGTGTAGCTGTATCACTGTACGGAAACAACCGTGATGGTGCTGAGACTTTATTGACCAGCATTGTCAAGCTACAGTCGGAATTTACTTCTCGCATTTCGCATCCAGAACCAGGAATGCCGGCAAAGGTCTATTTCAAGAAATTAAGAGAAGATTTTGCAGCTCAGGCTAACGAGCTCATTGATCAAATCAATAACATGTAACGAATTATGTGGAAATCATTTTGCAGTTGGCTGTTATATCGCCAGATGGGATGGACTGCCGATGTGACTGAAGAACATCCGGATAAGTACATCATCTGTCTGGCGCCCCATACCAGCAACTGGGACTTCTTAATAGGACAATTATACGTTGGTGCCCGAGGAATGAAGAGCAACTTCTTGATGAAAAAAGAATGGTTCTTCTGGCCTCTGGGACCTATTTTCCGCAAAATGGGCGGCATCCCCGTATGGCGCTCTAAGAAAACAAGTATGACGGATAACCTGGCAGAGACTGCACGTCAAGCCAAAGAGTTTCATCTCTGCATCACGCCAGAGGGAACACGTTCGCTTAATCCTGAATGGAAAAAGGGATTCTATTATATAGCGCAGAAAGCGGGATTGCCCATCTTGCTCTATGGCGTTGACTACCAAAAACGCCACATTCAATGTACCAAGACCATTATTCCTAATGGTGACATAGACCATCAGATGCGCGAAATAAAATTGTATTTCAAGGACTTTCAGGGCAAGCATCCCGAGAACTTTACGATAGGAGAGGTTTAAAGCAATGAATATAAAATATGTAGCCACACTCTCCCTCTTTCTGGTTCTCTTTGCAACTCCATTCTATGGTCAAAATGCCAGGGATGAGGCAAAGTTGGCTGAAAGATTACAAGATTACTTCAGGAAATACAAACCTAAGAGGACTCGTTTGACGCAGTCCCCACGAATGTTGGAATATCAACTTGACAACACGACCAAGACCCTCATCATCACAGCGGATGAGTTTTTTGCCGCTCAGGAGTTTACGCCTGAGATTACAGAGCATATATATAAAAAGGTAAAGGGAGAGTTGCCAAAGCCTTATCGTGACTACCAGATTACCATTATGACAAATGGTATGACCATTGATGAGCTGATTCCCAACCGACTTTCACAGAATGCAGACAAGTCACGACTCTGGGGTGACATCAACTACGATGGAGAACCATGGGTAAAGAATATATCCCAGCCTGTTAAGTTCACTCACGGACTGCAGGGAAGACATCTTTCATTATGGGCGAGTCACGGGCGCTTTTATGACCAGAAGAGAGGTTATTGGCGTTGGCAAAGACCCAAACTCTTTGGAACAACAGAAGACCTGTTTACCCAAACCATTGTCGTCCCATATCTTATCCCGATGCTGGAACAATCGGGCGCCATCGTGTTCACTCCTCGTGAGCGCGATTGGCAGAAAGAAGAAATCATCGTAGACAATGATGGATCGAAGCGCAATTACATAGAGGTTGCAGTTCATGGGAAATGGCAACAAACCAGTCTGCCAGGTTTTGCATGGCACTCAGGAACTTATTCAGATGGTGAGAATCCCTTTGAGGCTGGTAGTGCCCGTATAACCAAGACCACCAGCAGTAAATCACAATACAATCAGGCAATCTATCAGCCTGATTTCAGAAAGGCAGGACGCTATGCGGTTTATGTCAGCTATCAGACGATGCCTAACAGTGTTGATGATGTGCTCTATACAGTGTGGCATCGTGGCGAAAGGACTCAGTTTCACGTTAATCAGCAAATGGGCGGAAGCACATGGGTGTATCTGGGAACCTTTGATTTCGATGCAGGCTATAGCGAGTTTAATCGAGTAACCGTTTCAAACCAGAGTGAGCATAACGGAGTGGTAACAACAGACGCTGTACGCTTTGGTGGAGGAATGGGTAATATAGAACGCTTCGGCACCATCAGCGGAATGCCTCGCGCATTGGAAGGAGCCCGTTATTCTGCACAATGGGCTGGTATGCCCTACCCTGTTTACAGCAGTAAGAATGGTGAGGACGATTATGGGGATGACATCAATGTTCGTTCGCACACGACCAATCTGTTAGGTGGAGGTTCATGTTACATGCCAACCATAGAAGGTCGAAAGGTGCCTATTGAGCTATCATTAGCCATCCATAGTGATGCAGGTTATGCTCGTGATGGAGAGGGACTGATTGGTTCACTTTCTATCTGCACAACAGGATTTAATAACGGAAAACTAAATGCTGGTATTTCCAGAATGGCCTCTCGCGATTTTGCGGATGCCTTGTTAGGCAACGAGTTGCTTGACTTGAAATATAAGTATGGTAATTGGCATCGTCGCGAACTCTTTGACAGGAACTATTCTGAGACACGACTGCCTGAGGTGCCCAGTGCTATTCTCGAAACGATGTCGCATCAGAACTTTCCTGATATGCGCTATGGACAGGATCCTAATTTCCGCTTTACGCTGGCTCGTTCTATCTACAAAACCATTCTGCGATATGTCAACGACCAGCACGGAACGCCCTTTGTCGTAGCACCATTGGCTCCAGACAACTTCCGCATTGAGTTTAAAAAAGATAATGAAGTTCGACTGAGCTGGAATGCTGTCAACGATCCGCAAGAACCAACTGCAGCTCCAACAGGATACATTCTCTATACCGCTATCGGCGAGGCTGATTTCGACAACGGAACCTACATTCGTTCCAAGAGCAGCTATGACATGAAGTTGGAACCTGGATTGCTCTATCATTTCAAAGTAGCTGCCACCAATCGCGGAGGACAGAGTTTTCCAACAGAGGTTTTATCTGCCTACTACCATCCTCTTGCAACGAAGACCGTCTTAATCGTCAACGGGTTCCATCGTGTTTCTTCTCCTGCCATTCGAAACAATGCTGAGGAACAGGGCTTCGACTTAAATGAAGACCCAGGTGTCACTTTCGGACCGACTTATGGCTGGTCAGGACAGCAAATCAACTTTGACCGCTCGCAAATGGGAATAGAAGACGGAGGATTGGGCTATACTGGTGAGGAACTGACTGGAATGCTTATTGCAGGTAATGACTTCAATTATGTCAAGACTCATGCGGAAGCAATCGCATCTGCTCAGAAATACAATATCATCAGTTGTTCCAATGAGGCACTGGAGACTGCAAAGATGCAATTTAAACATGTTGCAGCCATTGACCTTATATTAGGACTGGAACGTAATGACGGTCATAGCCTTTGCTATTATAAAACATTCACTAGTTCCATGCAGCACACACTGCAAGCTTTCACCAAAGGCGGTGGAGCATTACTGGTAAGCGGGGCATACATCGGCAGTGATATGACAAATAATGACGAGCGCCAGTTCCTTGCAAATACGCTGAAATGTGAATATGCGGGAAGAAGCTTGGCAGAAACAGATCAAGTAATAGGTCTGGGAACTAACTTCCAATATTGGAAAGAGCTGAACGAGGAGCACTATGCTGCAACCTCTACAGATATTTTACAACCTGTAGGTCCGGCTTACACCGCCATGCAGTATGCTGATGGCTTTACTGCTGCCGTTGCTTATAAAGGCCCGGATTACAGTGCGTTTGTTATGGGATTCCCATTCGAATGTATCAAGAATGGACAGAAACGCTCATCCATTATGCAAGGATTATTAAACTACCTAATTAAATAAATTGAAGACTATGTACAAGATTCAAGCAAACTCAAGTGGTACACGTAGTATCGAGGTAAGCGAGGAGCATTTGCAAACCATCGAAGACTATCAACTTTTCCGTGACCTCATTGACTCGAACGGTTATGTTGACGAACAGGTTCTTGATAAACTCAAGTTGAACATTCGTTCCATGCTCGAGTCGGATGCAGGTAAAGATAAAAGGTTGCTGGACCTTTGCTTAGACGTGATCTATCATGCTAACATGAAGGCTTTCGGACTACAGCAACTCGTACTGCTATTCATCAACTGGAAGAATCGGGGTAATGACGGTCTAGGTATGACTACCCGTTCTATTCAGGGGACACCATTTAATTAAACAGAAGATAAGTGGAGTACAGACTAACGGATTTTCTGCCAACGACAAAAAAGGAGCTCGAACTCCGAGGATGGGATTACGTTGATATAATCCTCTTCTCGGCCGATGCTTATGTTGACCATCCCTCCTTTGGTGCTGCCGTGATTGGCCGCACACTCGAGGCCGCAGGTTTCCGTGTAGCCATTGTGCCCCAACCCGACTGGCACGGAGATTATCGTGATTTCAAAAAGCTGGGACGTCCGCGTCTGTTTTTTGGCATTGCCCCTGGCTGTATGGACTCGATGGTCAACAAATACACCGCTGCACGCCGCTTGCGTTCTGAGGATGCTTATAGTCCTGATGGTCGCCACGACATGCGCCCTGAGTACCCCACCATCGTCTATACCAAAATCCTAAAGGAGCTGTATCCCGATGTTCCTGTAGTGCTGGGTGGCATCGAGGCCTCGCTGCGCCGCGTTACCCACTACGATTATTGGAGCGACAGTCTGAAGAAGTGCCTGCTGTGCTATTCGCCTGCCGATATGATTACCTACGGCATGGGCGAGAAAGTAACCATCGAATTGGCACGTCGACTGGCTGCTGGTGAGAGCATTCGCGATATCCGTGACTTGCCGCAAACAGTTTATCTCTCACGTAAGGAAGACATCCTGGGTGGCATTACCGATCGCGACATTGTACTCCATTCGCACGAGGAGTGCATGAAGAATAAAAAGGCTCAGGCCGAAAACTTTAAGAACGTCGAGGAGCAATCCAATATGATGCATGCCCAGCGCTTGTTGCAGGGCGTAGAAGGCAGGTTTGTGGTTATCAATCCACCTTACCCGCCTATGACTACCGAGGAGCTTGACGCATCGTTCGATCTGCCTTACACACGTCAGCCACACCCCAAGTATAAGGGTAAGCGCATTCCGGCTTACGATATGATTAAGTTCTCCGTTAACATCCATCGTGGTTGTTTTGGCGGATGTGCTTTCTGTACTATTTCGGCCCACCAGGGCAAATTCATTACCTGTCGTTCAAAAGAGAGTATTCTGCGCGAGGTAAAACAAGTCATCCAGATGCCCGACTTTAAGGGCAATCTCAGCGACCTAGGTGGTCCATCGGCCAATATGTACGGCATGAGCGGCAAGAATAAAAGTGCCTGCGAGAAGTGTCGTCGCCCGTCGTGCATCCACCCACAGATATGTCCTAACCTGAATACCGATCACTCTAAACTGCTCGATATCTATCGCTCTGTCGATGCCCTTCCAGGCATCAAGCACAGCTATATCGGCAGCGGTGTTCGTTACGATTTATTGTTGTATCGCAGCAAGGACGAGGCCAGCAATAAGGCTGCCATGGAGTACACCCGCGAGCTGATTACCCGTCATGTTTCTGGTCGTCTGAAGGTTGCTCCTGAACATACCAGCGATCGTGTTTTGTATCTCATGCGCAAGCCTTCGTTCCAGCAGTTCTACGAGTTCAAGCGCATCTTCGATCGTATCAATCGCGAAGAGGGTCTTCGCCAGCAAATCATCCCCTACTTTATCTCCAGCCATCCAGGCTGTCAGGAGGAAGATATGGCTGAGTTGGCTGTGATTACCAAGGGCCTTGATTTTCACCTCGAGCAGGTGCAGGACTTTACGCCAACCCCCCTTACCAATGCCACCGAGACATGGTACACGGGTTACGATCCTTACACGTTAGAGCCCGTGTTCAGCGCAAAAACGCCTAAAGAGAAGTTAGCCCAGCGCCAGTTCTTCTTCTGGTACAAACCCGAAGAGCGTCGTGGCATCGAGCAGTCGTTGCGCCGCATAGGTCGCCCCGATTTGATAGCCAAGCTCTATTCAGGCATGCCCCCACAAGGTGGTTATCGCCCAGCATACGGCGCTCCAAAGCCTGCCGGTAATGGCAAGCCCAAATCATATAATCCCAACTTTAAAAATGATAATTCTCGAGCAAGCACTCATCGCGAAGAACCCCAAAAAGAAAAGCGAGGACGGAATCGTCGTCACAAATGATTTTGTGGCTGTCATTGACGGAAGCACATCAAAGTCTCAATATCGTCATAGTCTGTTTCGCTCTAACGGTCGCTATGCTATGCAACTGACGGAGCGTTATATCCGTAAGATGCCCAAGACCATCACGTGCGAACAATTTCTGACGGGTGTGACGTCCTATATTCGCAAGCATTACAAAAAGACGATGTTGCCTCGTTTGGAAGAACATCCTGAAGACCGTTTGACATGCTCAGCCATCATCTTCAGTCGTATGAACCGTGAGGTCTGGATGGTAGGTGACTGCCAGTGTCTCATTGGTAATGAATACTACGACAACCCCAAGCCATACGAAGAGGAATTGGCAACCATGAGAGCAGAAGAAGTGAAACGGCAATTAGCTGATGGGAAAACCGTAGACGAACTATTGCGCAATGACACGGCTCGCAGCGTTATTATTCCACGCATGGTTGAGACCATGCGCCAGCAGAATATCAGCTATAGTGTCATTGACGGATTTCATATTCCAAGAGAACATGTGCGAATCATTACCCTGAACTTCCAACCTTGGGAAATCGTGTTGGCATCAGATGGTTATCCTTTCCTTTGTCCTACTTTGGCAGAAAGCGAGAGTCGCCTGCACCAGCAACGTACCGACGACCCTTTAAACATTGGGACTTTCAAGGCCACTAAGGCCTTCCATCCCGATTTCAATTCCTTCGATGATAGAAGCTATATTCGTCTGAAGGTTTAAACCTTTGTCTTTATTTCTATTCAATTTTTAGCGCTCACGGATAGCACTCATCAAATCTTGATGCACCACTCCATTGGTGGCAATAACGCTATCGTCCTCCATAAAGTAATCATCACCCTCGTAATTGGTAACGCAACCACCTGCTTCCATTACAATAAGTGCACCAGCCATATAATCCCATTGTCCGATATAGCGTTCCGCATAAGCATCCAAACGTCCAGCTGCCACATAGCATAAAGCAATAGCTGCAGAACCAATCATTCGTATGCTTCCCACATTGCCATAGAAATGATTGATAAGACGAGTAATGACAGGCTTATAGGCATCACTATTGTATGGCAATTGCAAGCACAAAAGGGCATCATTGATTTCACTCTTTCCTACATGAATAGGTTGTCCGTTAACCCATGCGCCTCCTCCTTGCCAAGCATAGAAACATTCATCACTGACAATTTCATAGACCACACCAACAACGATCTGCCTACCTTTACAGAGTGCAATGCTGACTGCATAAGGGGCAAAACCATGAATAAAGTTCGTGGTGCCATCTAACGGGTCAACTACCCATACATATTGCTCGTCCGTATGACCTGCAGAGCCTTCTTCTGTGATGAAGCCGGCTTCTGGCAACAATTTCCGCAGGGCCTTGACAATCATCTGCTCAGAACCTTTGTCGACATACGACACATAGTCGTGGGCGTGCTTGCGCTCCACTTTCTCTACCGAAAAGCTCGCGCGTTCCTTTCTTATATAAGCACCCGCCTCGCGTGCCACTTGACACACAAGGCGGGTTATAGTCTCAAGATTCTCCATGAAAATCTTACTTCTTACGTCTTACATCAGACCTCGTTTAGTCTTCCTGATACTCAGGACGCAACTTACGAACGGTCTCGCCAGCGCGCCACATTTCCTGGTTGCGCATAGCCTCGAGCTCCTTCTCCAAACCAGCACGATAGTCGGGCTTAGAGTTGGCATCAATGGTGATCTGAGCCTCGTTACCAGTCTTCACTGAGTAATACAACCACTCCATCACAGGCTTGATGGCATCGTGGAAACGGGGAGCCCAGTCAAGTGCACCACGCTGAGCGGTAGTAGAACAGTTAGCATACATCCAGTCCATGCCTTTTGCTCCGAACAACGGGCCAAGGCTCTGGGTGAGCTCCTCAACAGTCTCGTTGAAAGCCTCAGAAGGTGTATGACCATTCTCACGCAGTACTTCGTACTGAGCCAACAGCAAGCCCTGGATAGCACCCATCAGCGAACCGCGCTCACCAGTGAGGTCAGAAGTAGCCTCGCGCTGGAAGGTTGTCTCAAACAGATAACCAGCACCGATACCGATACCAAATGCCAAAGTCTTCTCCTTAGCCTTACCAGAAGCATCCTGATATACGGCATAAGAGCAGTTCAGACCGCGACCCTCGCAGAACATCGTGCGGAGAGAGGTACCAGAACCCTTAGGAGCCACCATGATAACGTCAACATCCTTTGGAGGAACAACACCTGTGCGGTCGCTCCAGTTGATAGCGAAACCATGAGAATAGTACAAAGTCTTACCAGGCTTCAGATATTGTTTGATGGTAGGCCACTGCTGCATCTGACCAGCATCAGAGAGCAACATACAAAGGATAGTACCCTTCTCGGCAGCTTCCTCGATAGAGAACAATGTCTTGCCAGGAACCCAACCGTCAGCAACAGCCTTGTCATAGGTCTTACCCTGACGCTGACCAACAATAACATTGAAGCCATTGTCGCGCAGATTACAAGCCTGTCCAGGACCCTGAACGCCATAACCGATAACAGCGATTACTTCATCCTTCAATACTTCACGTGCTTTCTCAAGTGAGAACTCTTTGCTGGTGACAACAGTTTCAATTACGCCACCAAAATTCATTTCTGCCATAATGCAAATTTGTTTTTAAATGTTATACATATCCCTTGTGTACTATGCCAGCCCTACCCGAGAACCGGACGCTTGGTGCTTACCACCGACTTTTTATCAGTCCACTCAGTACTTACTCGAAATACCAACGAGGGGGTTAACTTTGAAAATACGCCTGCAAAGGTAATAAATTGGCAGTAAAATACCAAAGATTTGCAACAATTATTTTGTTTTTATCCCTATTTGCTAACATTTATTTCAAATCCGAATAGAATTTGCGACCTTTCGCATAATACTGCCAGAGCAGTGAGAAAGGACGTTGTTCGGGAATAGCCTGTGCCACCCTACTCTTTTGGATAGCCTGACGATCAGCTTCAAAATCCTTCTTCCATTTCTTAAAAGCATGACGTGCCTTGAAGATAGCCTTGAAATCACCAAGGTTGCGCTTCAGGATCAGCATTTCCCAAGCAGCCAGATAATCAAGGAACCAGCGCACACGCATCACATGACTTAGTTCTGATTCAGGCAGGCACTTGTAAAGCATCGTCAGGTTATTGCGGAAATTAAGAAATGTCTTCATCGGATTCGATTTGGGCAAGGTACCTCCACCTACATGATAGACATAGCTTTCAGGCAGACAATAGAGTTTACGACCACGAATACGCAGGCGCCAGCACATATCTATTTCCTCGTTATGGGCAAAGAAGCGTCCATCCAGTCCACCCACATCCCAATAATCTTTCGAACGTATCATCAATGCTGCACCAGTAGCCCATAATATCTCCTGCTGATAGTCATATTGTCCATTGTCGCGTTCCACCGTTTCAAAGATACGACCACGACAGAAAGGATAACCATAACGGTCAAGGAAACCTCCGCACGCTCCAGCATATTCGAAACGGTCGCGGTCAAAAATGGAAAGCAGTTTCGGTTGACAAGCTGCCACCTCTGGGTGAACATCCATAAACTCAATCAGCGGGGTGAGCCAATGGTGCGTCACTTCGATATCTGAATTCAACAACAGATAGTACTCAGCATCTATCTGCGCCAATGCTTTGTTATATCCTTCAGCAAATCCCCAGTTCTTTTCCAGCACAATGGTTTTGCATTCAGGAAACTCACGCTTTAACATGTCGAGCGAGTTGTCCGTTGAGGCATTATCAGCCACATAGACTACAGCTTCATCGCGCGAGTAATTCAATACGGTTGGAAGATACTGGCTCAGCATCTTTGCTCCGTTCCAGTTCAATATGACAATTGCGAGTTTATCCATTATTCAGCATTGCTTTTAGTGCCGTTTTATCATGATTGAAATCGCCCATGCTGACATTGATCAACTGATTGTCAAATTCATCACGGGCTTCACTTGGTTTCAGTTCTACGCGGATGTAGTTCTTGGTGAATCCATGCATCGCCTTACCGCGCGGAGCCTTCTCAAACAGGACTTCGGCGTCTTTGCCTATATACTGCTGATAAAAGGCATGTGTCTTCTGGTCCGACAATTCCAGCAATCTGCGACTGCGTTCGCGCTTGTCGGCATCGCTCACCACATAAGGAATGCTCAGTGCCGATGTACCTGGACGTTCCGAATAAGGGAACACATGCAGTTGCGTAACATCCAAAGCATTCAAGAACTCATAGGTTTCCTCAAAACACTCTGGAGTCTCTCCTCTGCAACCCACCATCACATCAACCCCGATAAAGGCATCGGGCATCACCTCTTTAATACGATGTATCTTATCAGCAAACAGCTGACGATCATAATGGCGATGCATCAGTTTCAGCACCGTATCACTCCCACTCTGCAATGGAATATGATAGTGAGGCATAAAGGCACGACTCTTGGCGCAATAGTCTATCAGTTCATCGCTCAGCAAATCGGGTTCCAGACTGCTGATACGATAACGGCTGATACACTCGACAGCATCCAATGCTTTCACCAGGTCTATAAAACTTTCACCCGTTGTCTTACCAAAGTCACCAATGTTCACACCCGTCAGCACAATCTCCTTTCCACCCTCACGTGCAGCCTCCTCAGCCTGAGCCACCAAGGAAGCGATACTTGGGTTACGACTGAAACCACGTGCATAGGGAATGGTGCAATAGGTGCAGAAGTAGTCGCATCCATCCTGCACCTTCAGGAAATAGCGCGTACGATTGCCACGAGAGCAACTGGGCGCAAACGATTTGATATCCTTTGTCTTTACGGAATAATGCTGATGCGTTGTACCCTTGGCCCACTCCTCTGACAGGAACTGCACCAAGTTTGCCTTCTCGTTCGAACCTAACACCAAGTCAACACCATCAATCTTGCTCACCTTCTCTGGTTCCAACTGTGCATAGCATCCTGTCACCACCACAAAGGCATCAGGATTCTCGCGCACCAGACGATGAATAGCCTGGCGACATTTATGATCGGCCACCTCGGTTACCGAACAGGTATTTATCAAACAGATATCTGCGGGTTCACCCTTTTCGGCCGTCCGAACGCCCATCTCCCCTAACATCTTTCCAAATGTAGAGGTCTCTGAGAAGTTCAACTTACATCCCAGCGTGAAATATTTGGCTCGTTTCCCTTGAAATTCTGAAAAAGCTATCATATATATAATAAGGTGTAATCTTATACGGCTACAAAGGTACACAAAAAAACTCATTTTAGCCCATTTTTTGCAAATATTCAGTTTAGTGTAATTTTTCCACGAAATTTAACATTTCGTAATTAGCTGATTTATAACGACTTGCGAAAAAGTTACAAAATTACCCTAAAAAAAAACAAAAAAAATGATACGTCGTATTGAAAAAATGCCTAACTTTGCAGCGTTTTAATAAACAAATGATTGTTTTACAGATTTAAAAAGCTTAGAAAAAATGAAAAAATTAGTATTTATGTTCGTAGCTGTTGCAGCTATTTCTTTCGCTTCATGTGGTAACAAGACTGCTCAGGCTGAGGCTGTTGATTCAGATTCTATCGCAGTTGTAGACAGCGCTGAGGTTGTTGACACCGTTGCTGCTGACACTGTTGCTGCTGACAGCGTTAAGTAATTAACGAACTCAAACAAAATTGAGAGAATTACCCGCAGGATGTGAATCCTGCGGTTTTTTGGTGTTCTAGATTATCTAGAATATCTAGATTGTCTAGAATAGATAGAATAAAAAAATCCCGACTGCCTTTTGAGCAATCGGGATTCACAGTGTATAATAACTATGATTTGCTTTACAGCGGTTATTACTCTTCTACAGGAGCCTCAGCTTCCTCAACCTCAGCCTCAACCTCAGCTACAGGAGCTTCTTCCTTAACAGCTTTAGCCTCAGCCTTAGCAGCCTTCAGCTCTTCAGCGTTCTCGGCAACTACCTTAACAGGAATTTCAACGGTAACCTCTTTGTGGAAGTGTACCAGAGCTACGAAGTCACCAACTGTCTTAGCATCCTTCATGGTGATGATCTTGCGATCAACCTCATGACCCAGCTTCTTCAGTTCCTCAGTTACCTGGTTAACACCTACTGAACCATAGAGCTGACCAGTAGCGCTTACCTTAGCGGCAATCTCGAGAGCTACACCATTCAGTGCCTCTGCCTTCTTCTCAGCCTCAGCCTTCAGGGCAGCCAACTTGTGAGCCTGCTGCTTCAGGTTCTCAGCGAGAATCTTCTTTGCCATAGGACTAGCGATAACACCCTTACCCTGAGGAATCAGGTAGTTACGGCCATAACCAGACTTAACGTTTACGATATCGTTCTTATATCCCAGACCGATAATATCTTCTTTCAGTATAATTTCCATTTCTTGCGTCCTCCTTATTTTACTTCATCATGTCAGTTACGTAAGGCAGCAGAGCGATCTGGCGTGCACGCTTAACAGCCTGAGCCACGCGGCGCTGATACTTCAGAGAGGTACCTGTGATACGACGGGGCAGAATCTTACCCTGCTCGTTCAGGAACTTCTTCAGGAACTCGGGATCTTTGTAATCGATGTACTTGATACCACTCTTCTTGAAGCGGCAGTACTTCTTCTTCTTCGTGTCGATAGAAGGAGCGTTCAAATAACGGATTTCAGTGTCTTGCTGTGCCATAGTTTAAGCCTCCTCTTTTTTACCAAGTTTGTTACGACGCTTCTCAGCATACTCAATAGCATACTTCTCAAGCTTTACTGTCTGGAAACGGATTACCTTCTCGTCACGACGGAAAGCAGTCTCCAATACCTTTACTACTGATGGCTCAGCCTTGAACTCTACGAGGCAGTAGAAACCTGTAGATTTCTTCTGGATAGCATAAGCCATCTTCTTCAGTCCCCAGGTCTCTTCATTCACAATCTCTGCACCCTTATCGGTCAGAACCTTCTTGAATTTAGCGACCGTTTCCTTCATCTGATCATCAGACAAAACGGGAGTCAAAATGAAAACGGTTTCGTATTGATTCATACTACTAATTAATTAATAAATAATGTTATTTTTGCAAAATGCGGGTGCAAAGGTACGAAAAAAAGTGAAAAGTGAAAAGTGAAAAGTGAATTATTTCGTATATTTGCAGCAAATTTAACGTTTTTATGAAGAAATACACTAAAAATATCGGCTTGATACTCATCGTTTTGGGCACTTTAGCCCTCATTGCCACCCGTTTCTCTTATTTTTCCACGCACAACGAGTTGCTCATCATGGGGCTTCTTTGCATCGTGGCCGGCATCTATTTTCACATTCGCAGTATCAAGAGCGACAGTCTTTATTAAAATATGGAGCACATTAAGATATTCACACAACTGATTGCCAGCGAGCTGCATCTTTCCGAGCATGCCGTTGAGAACACGCTGAAGTTGTTGGACGAGGGATGCACCATTCCCTTCATCTCCCGCTATCGCAAGGAGCGCACAGGCGGATTGGACGAGGTGCAGATTACGGCCATCAGCGACCGCAAGGAGCGTTTGGAGGAAATTGCCAAGCGCAAGGACACCATTGTGAAGACCATTACCGAGCAGCAGAAGATGACCCCCGAACTGCAGAAGCGTATTGACGACAGCTGGGAAATGACCACCCTCGAAGATATCTATCTGCCCTATAAGCCCAAGCGCCGCACCCGTGCCCAAGTGGCTCGCGAACAAGGGTTGGAACCCCTGGCCACCATGCTCATGATGCAGCGCGAAGCCAACCCCCAGAAGGCCGCTCAGCGTTTTGTCCGCGATGGTTTGGCCGTTGCTGATTGCCTCAAGGGTGCTCAGGATATCATTGCTGAACAAGTGAGCGAAGACGAGCGCTCGCGCAATCAGGTTCGTGCTGCTTTTCGCCGTGAAGCCTTCATCGAATCGAAGGTGGTCAAGGCAAAAAAAGACACCGATGAAGCCCAGAAATACAGCGATTATTTTGATTGGGAAGAACCCCTGAAGCGCTGTTCCTCACACCGTCTGCTGGCCATGCTTCGCGGACAGAGCGAAGGCATTCTGCGCGTCAGTCTGACCATCGATGACGACGAGGCCGTTCAGCGCCTGCAGCGCAATTACGTTCGTGGCAACGGCCCCTGCCAACGCTTGGTTTGCGAAGCCGTTGAAGACGGTTACAAGCGATTGCTCCAGCCCTCGATAGAAACCGAGTTTACCAATCTCAGCAAGGAGCGAGCCGACGAAGAAGCCATCCGTGTGTTTGCCGAAAATCTGCGCCAGCTATTGCTGGGAGCCCCTTTAGGTCAGAAGCGCGTCATGGGTATTGACCCAGGTTTCCGAACGGGTTGCAAGGTGGTGTGTCTCGATGCACAAGGCAACCTGTTGCACCACGAAGCCATCTTCCCCCACCCTCCTGTCAACCATCGAGCTCAGGCCACCATCCACGTCCAACAGATGCTCAGCGATTACCATATCGAGGCCATCGCCATTGGTAATGGTACTGCCAGTCGTGAAACCAAGGAGTTTGTGGACGATGCGCTGAAGGAGATGAAGCAGACTGAATCAGCGCCTGCCGTTTTCGTGGTCAGCGAAGACGGAGCCTCAGTCTATAGTGCGTCCAAGGTGGCGCGCGATGAGTTCCCTGACGAGGATGTCACCGTTCGTGGTGCCGTCAGCATTGGCCGTCGATTGATGGACCCGCTGGCCGAACTCGTCAAGATAGACCCCAAGAGCATTGGCGTGGGCCAGTATCAGCACGATGTCGATCAGACCATGCTCAAGCACTCGCTCGACCAGACCGTTGAGAGTTGTGTCAATCTGGTGGGTGTCAACCTCAATACCGCCTCACAACACCTGCTTACCTACGTCAGCGGACTGGGTCCTGTGCTGGCTCAAAACATAGTGGATTATCGCAAGGCCAATGGTGCTTTCACCTCGCGCGCGCAATTAAAAAAGGTTCCGCGCCTGGGACCTGCAGCCTATCAGCAGTGTGCTGGTTTCCTGCGCATCCCCAATGCCAAGAATCCGCTTGACAACAGTGCTGTACATCCTGAAAGCTATGGCGTGGTGGAGCAGATGGCCAAGGATTGTCATTGCACCGTCAGTGACCTCATCAGTCAGCCCGACAAGCGTGCGCAGATTGACATCCATCGCTATGTTACCAGCGAAATCGGACTCCCTACCCTCACCGATATCATGCGCGAGTTGGAGAAGCCTGGGCGCGACCCCCGCGAACAGATTGAGGAGTTCGAGTTCGACTCGAGCGTGCAAACCATTGACGACCTGCACGAAGGTATGGAACTGCCAGGCATCGTGACCAACATCACCAACTTCGGCGCCTTTGTCGATATTGGTGTCCATCAGGACGGCCTTGTGCACGTGTCCCAATTGGCCGACCGCTACGTCACCGACCCCACCCAGGTAGTCCGCCTTCACCAGCATGTGCGGGTGCGCGTTATTGGTGTCGACCTGCGTCGCCAGCGCATCTCGCTCAGCATGAAAGGCATGAATAAAAAATAAATTTCAAAATTCTTGTAGTTTTCCATCGCATCACTGCGTCTAATGGTCAAAAACGAATTTAAAACAGAACGAGACAATGAACACATTAGAAAGACAGTTTGCGCAAACCGTTAAAGAACACAAGAGCACCATCTACACCGTGTGCTACATGTTCTCACAAGATGCCGACGAAGTGAACGACCTGTTCCAAGAGGTACTAGTCAATCTTTGGAAAGGCTTCGAGAGCTTCGAGCATCGCTCCGACATCCGAACGTGGATCTACCGCGTTGCCCTCAACACCTGCATTTCGCTCGACCGTAAGAAGCGTCGCGCAGCCACCGTTCGGATGACCATGGACATCAATCTGTTTGAAGACCGCGATGAGGACACCCGCCAAGTGGACATGCTCCACAAGCGCATCTCCAAGTTGCAACCCTTCGACCGCGCCATCGTACTGCTGTGGCTCGAGAACCTCAGCTACGAGGAAATCGGACAAATTGTCGGCATCACCGCTAAGAATGTCAGCGTCCGTCTGTTCAGAATCCGCGAACAATTAAAGAACATGTCAAACAATTAAAAAACAAGGCCATTATGAACGAGAATTTTGAATTAGAGAATATGCGCCAGCAGTTGGAAACCCTCAAAAAGAAGCTGGACCAGCAGGAGATAGTGAACGAACGCATGATTCGCCAATCCATGAAGAAGAGTGCCGGCGACATCAAACGCATGTACACCATCGCGATAATAGCAGGACTCTTGATGATACCCTACAGCTACTTTGTATTTGTCAAGTTATCGCATTTTTCCATCCTCTTCTGGCTGTACACCTGCATTTTCGTGACAATCTGCGTGGTGGTCACCTATTATAATAGAAGGAATCTGAGCGATGCAAACATGATGACCAAGAATTTGCTGGACGTCCGTCGCCGTATGGCTCGCGCCAAGAAGTTCGATGCCAACTGGTTATATTTCGGTGTTCCAGGCGTCCTCATTTTCATAGGCTGGTTTATGTATGATGTCTATCAGAAAAATAATGATGTATTAAACGACGGACTCTTTTGGGGTGGCGTCGTAGGCGGCGTCTTTGGTACTATCCTTGGCATCAAGATGCACTTCAAGACCCAGCGCCAATATCAGGAAATCATCGATGAGATAGAAGACCTGAGGGGAGATGAATAAGTGCATCAAACATATACGCTCTTTACATCAAACATATAGGCTTCTCACATGGTGCGGAGCCTATATTCACATCGTCTCCATAGGCTCGAAACAACGTCAGAAGCGACTCCGGACGATGCAAAAATGCATCGAAAAAAGTTTAAAACGGTCACGGTCACAGTTGTGACCGTGACCAAATTCTACGCAAAAGCAAGAAAAGAGCCACACGATGGTGGCTCAAATATTATTCGCAAACAACTATCCTCATTTCGATGTCATCAACTGGCCTGTCGGCACGTCCTGTGGCTGTGGCTTGAATCATTTCAACCACATCAAGACCTTCCTCCACCTCACCAAACACGGTATATTGGCCATCAAGATGAGGAGTACCACCAACAGTAGAGTAAATCTTCATCTGTTCATCAGTCAGACCAGACTTTCCTACCCTGTTTTCAGCCTCTGCAGCCAGTTTGTCTTGCAGTTCCTGAAGTCCTTCACGATTTCTGTCACGACGCATCTGCATAATCTCTGCACGATGTTCTGACGCAAGTTCATTAAACGCTGCTTGCACTTTCTGCATCCTCAATTGCTTGGAGAACTGACGGAGCTGTCCTTCATTGTATACATCTCCCCAAACGATATAGAACTGCGAACCACTACTGCGACGCTCTGGATTTACCTCGTCGCCCTGACGTGCAGCTGCCAAGGCTCCACGCTTGTGGAAGATGCCATCCTTAATCTCAGCTTCAAGGGTATAGTCAGGACCACCAACACCCAGCATCTTTCCAGCTGGTGCACCCTTGGAATCAGGATCACCTCCCTGAATCATGAAGTTCTTAATCACTCGATGGAACAGCGTACCATCATAATACCCCTCTTTCACCAACTTCACGAAGTTGTCGCGATGGACAGGAGTCTCGTCGTATAGGCGTACCACGATGTCGCCCAACATGGTTTGAATCTTAACTTTCATATATATTACATCATTTAAGTATATTCTTTATCATCTTTTGCAAAAGTACAAAAAATCCGCCTAAAACCAATAGACGGATGCATTTTTTTATTTTTAGAATGCCGTAGTTACATAGTAACATAACAAAGTTGGCATTAAAAGGAAAAGAGCCTTGCAAAATGAATGCAGGGCTCTTTATTTATGAAAGTGATCCGGTCGGGATTCGAACCCGAGACCCACAGCTTAGAAGGCTGTTGCTCTATCCAGCTGAGCTACCAGACCAAACCATTTCGGGGTGCAAAGGTACAAAAAAAAGTGAAAAGTGAAAAGTGAAAAGTGAAAAATTTAATTTATTTTGTAATTTTGCGCGTAGATTATGGCAATTATTGAAATAAAATCGCTGAACGAGCCTGGTATTGAGGTGTTCAGCACACTAACGGAGGCACAGCTGCGCATGGAGCTGGAGCCCGAGAAGGGACTGTTTATAGCGGAGAGTCCGAAGGTGATCCGTGTGGCACTGGATGCGGGATGGGAGCCTACCGCCCTACTCTGCGAGCGCAAACACATAGAGGGTGATGCCCGTGACATCATCACACGCGTAGGCGATATACCTATTTATACAGGTACGCGAGAGCTATTGGCTCAACTGACGGGCTACACGCTGACACGCGGAGTGCTGTGTGCCATGCGCAGAAGGAAGATGCCTGCGGTGGTGGAAGTGATAAAGGATGCGCGCCGCATAGTGGTGATTGAAGCTGTAACGGACACGACGAACATCGGAGCCATATTCCGTTCGGCTGCAGCGCTGGGCATTGACTCGGTGGTGCTGACTCGCGATTCGTGCGACCCACTGAACCGTAGGGCTGTACGCGTATCGATGGGCTCGGTATTTCTGGTGCCTTGGACATGGATGGACGGGCCCGTGAAATCATTGCAGCAGTTGGGATTCAAAACGGCTGCAATGGCGCTGAGTAACGACTCGATAGCTCTGGACAACCCGCAGCTGAAAGCGGAACCAAGATTGGCCATCATCATGGGGACAGAAGGCGACGGCCTCCCCTACCAAACGATAGAAGAGGCCGACTATACGGTAAGAATCCCAATGGCTCACGGCGTTGACTCGCTGAACGTGGCAGCTGCTGCTGCCGTAGCCTTCTGGGAACTGAGGGCTTAATCCAAGCCGAAGAGAATCTTCAAACCACCATCAACACCTGAGAAGCCCATAAAGGCAAGACTCAGCAGACCTGCAGAGAGCATGACGATGGCCATGCCCTGCATGCCCTTTGGAATCTTGACCAACTCCAGCTGCTCGCGCATGCCAGCAAACACGGTGAGTGCCAAACCGAAACCAATGGCTGTAGAGAAGGCGTAAACTACGGATTGCAGCAGATTATAATCCTTCTGGATAACCAGAATGGCAACACCCAGCACGGCACAGTTGGTAGTGATAAGGGGCAGGAAGATGCCGAGTGCCTGATAAAGGGCGGGCGACACTTTCTTGAGGATAATCTCAACCATCTGTACCAATGATGCTATGACGAGGATGAAGGCAATGGTCTGCAGATACTGCAGTCCGTTGGGCTCCAACACATAGGTCTGAACGCACCAGGTAACAATAGTGGCCAGTGTCAACACGAAGGCCACAGCGGCAGACATACCTAACGAGGTGTCAACCTTCTTGGAAACACCAAGGAAGGGGCAGATGCCGAGGAACTGCGACAGAATGATATTGTTGACGAATATCGCGCTAATAAAAATCAATATGTATTCCATAATGTAATTTATAATTTGACGATTTACAATTTAACTGCGCAGTTTATTCACGATAGCAACGAGGAATCCCAACATGATGAATGCACCCGGAGGCAACACGAAGAGCAGGATGTTGTAGGTCTCGGGCAGCAGGGTGAATCCGAAGACAGAACCTGAGCCAAGCACCTCACGACAGATGCCTAACAGGGTGAGTCCCAGCGTAAAGCCAAGACCGATACCGATGCCGTCGAACAACGATGCTACGGGTGAGTTCTTGGCAGCAAAGGCCTCCGCACGTCCCAGAATGATACAGTTCACCACAATCAGAGGAATGAACAGTCCGAGAGCGGCGTCAATATCAGGCAGGAAGGCTTTGATAACCAGCTGCAACATGGTCACGAAGGCTGCAATGACAACGATGAACACGGGAATGCGCACCTTGTCGGGGGTAATAGACTTCAGACAGGAAATAACAAAGTTAGTGCAGATGAGCACAGCCATGGTGGCCAAACCCATCGACATACCGTTCATGGCAGAGGTAGTCGTGGCCAGCGTAGGACACATACCGAGCATCAAGACGAACGTGGGGTTCTCCTTGACAATGCCATTTTTGATAATATCTACGTAATTCATAAAATAATATTCTATTTGACCATTTACTATTTTCACTCAGCGGGAGTTGCCTTGTAAGCCTTATAAGCATTGTTGACAGCCAGGAGGAAGGCACGCGAGGTAATGGTGGAAGCCGTAATGGCGTCAACCTGACCGCCGTCCTTCGATACGGTGAGGGGCTCCTTCGGATCTTTGCCGATAATGTCACCCTTCTCGCCCTTCTGGAACCACTTGTCGGCCTTGGCACCCAGACCCGGGGTCTCGGCATGCTCCAACAATGTATAGCCTAAAATCTTGCCTTCGGGGTCGAAGCCTACCAGCACCTTCAGGTCACCGCCGAAACCGCCAGTAGTGGATTCAACAGCAGCTCCCAGGTCGTTGCCCTGAGCGTCCTTCACCTGATAAATGGTAAACACCATTTCCTTGCCCTTGGCGTCGTTCTGCTTCACCTCTACAGGCTGTGCTACCGTGATATTGTCGGACACCATCACGGTCTTGATGCCATCGGCCAGTGCCTTCTCTTTCTGTAAGTTAATGGGGCCCTCAGTGAGATGATTCACAAAAGCGAGGATACCTCCCATGATGACTGCTACTAAAGTGAGTACCAGCACCATATTAGTCAAAGATGATTCGAGTTTCTTCATAACTTTTCACTTTTTCATTTTTAACTGTTTAATTCTTTGCCGGCACTTCACCGAAGCGCTTAGGTTTAACGTATGTATTAATAAGAGGTGTGAAGGCATTCATAATCAGAATGGCGAACGACATACCCTCAGGATATGCACCCCAGTTACGAATAACAACGGTCAGCACACCAATGGCAACACCATAGATAAGCTGGCCCTTGGCAGTCATCGGGCTGGTCACATAGTCGGTTGCCATGAAGATGGCACCCAGCATGAGACCTCCGGAGAAGATGACCGAGATGGGGTCTGCATAAACAGGATTGGCAATGTGCATCAGAGCAGCCAAGATGAATACGGTACCGATAATAGACACGGGGATGTGCCACGTGATAATCTTCTTCCAAAGCATGTAGCAGAGACCCAGCAAGAGGGCCAATCCACAAATCTCACCCAATGCACCGGCTCCTGCGGGATGGTTACCGATGAAGAGGTCGAGGGATGAAGGCAGCTGGTCCAGCACGGAAGCGTCGCCACTCTTAATGGCGTCCTTCATGATAGCCAACGGTGTAGCACCTGTCTCGGCATCGAGATAACTACCCAACTGACCAACCTTTGGCCATGTGGTCATCTGGGCGGGGAAGGCTACCAACAGGGCAGCACGACCTACCAGCGCAGGATTGAAGAGGTTATTACCCAGACCGCCGAACGTCATCTTGGCCACACCAATGGCGAACAAGGCACCGATGATGATAATCCAGATGGGGAGGTTGCTGGGGAGGTTGAAGCCGAGCAGCAGACCGGTCAGGATGGCAGAGCCATCGCAGACGGTGTTGCGCTCGTTCTTAAGCATAAACTTGTTGATAGCCCACTCGAAGAATACGCAGGCTGCAACGCTCGTAGCACAGACAATGGCAGAACCAATGCCAAAGAAATAGAACGACACGAGGAGCGCAGGCAGCAGGGCGATGATGACGCCATACATATTCTTCTCAACGGTGTCTGTTCCGTGTGCGTGAGGCGATAGTGATACAATTAATTTATTCATTGAACTTTAATCTTTGAACTTTGATATTTGTGATTACTTCTTAGGTGCTGCTGCAGCTGCACGAGCACGAATGATACCCATAACGGTAGCCTTAGCCTGGCGGATATTGTCGAGCAACGGACGGTGAGCAGGACAAGTGAACTGGCATGAGCCACACTCAATACAGCTTACCACTTCCTCATGCTCGGCACGCTCCCAGTTCTGCACGGCAGCAAGCTTAGCCAGCAAGTAAGGCTCCAAGCCCATAGGACAGGCTGAGACGCACTTGGCACAGCGGATACAGGGGTTAGGCTCCTTGCGGAAAGCCTCTTCGCCAGAGATGATGGTCACTGAGTTGGTTCCCTTGCAGATGGGCACCTCAACACTGGTCAGTGCCTTACCCATCATCGGGCCACCAGCCAACAGCTTGTTGTCGCCCTCGGGCATACCACCACAAGCGTCAATCAGGTCCTTCATAGGTGTACCCATACGAACGAGGAAGTTGCCAGGATTAGCCAACTTCTTACCCGTTACGGTGGTGTAGCGCTCGAACAGGGGCTTGTTCTTCATACAAGCTTCATAAACGGCAAAGGCAGTACCTACGTTCTGCACGATAGCGCCTACGTTAACAGGGATAGCGGGAGGTGCAGGCACCTGACGGCGTATCACAGCATCGACCAACTGTTTCTCACCACCCTGCGGATAGCGCTGCTTCAGGGGCACTACCTCAACTTGGTATTCAGAGTTGCCGAACACCTCAGCACACTTCTTGGTCAGAAGCTCGATGGCAGGCATCTTGTTGGTCTCAATACCAATGTAACCCTTGGTCACCTTAGCGACCTTCATCAACAGCTCCAAGCCAACAAGAATCTCATCGGCATGTTCCATCATCAAACGGAAGTCGGCAGTGATATAGGGCTCGCACTCTACGGCATTGATAATCACACACTCTGCCTTAGCCGTGGGAGGAGGACAAAGCTTGATGAAGGTGGGGAAACAAGCACCACCCATACCTACAACACCTGCAGCCTTAATGCGATTCACAATCTCTTCAGGAGTGAGCTCGGGATGGTCTTTTACCAATTCCAACTTGTCAGAGCGGTCGATGTTTTCTTCCCACTCATCACCTTCTACATTAATGATAATCACAGGCTTACGATAGCCAGTGGCGTCGATAGCAGTATCAATCTTGAAAACGGTACCACTGACGCTGGAGAAAATAGGAGCTGACACGAAGCCACCAGCCTCGGCAATCATCGTACCCACCTTCACCTTATCACCCTTAGCGACAACGGGTTTAGCGGGAGCACCAATGTGCTGGCTCAACGGGAAAATGGCCTGCTTGGGCAGAGCTGCTGGCTTGGTAGCCACCTCGTGGGTCAGCTTATTCTCTTCGGGGTGTACACCACCAATACGGAATGTTCTTACGTTCATGCTTGTTCCTCCTTTCTTTCTGGATTGCTAGCAGGACTAGCTTCACTAGATTCGGGTTTGGGTTTGGGTGCTGGGAAATTCACAGCGTGGATAGCCTTAGTAGGACAAACGGCTACGCACTTACGGCAGAGACGGCACTTGTTGAAGTCGATGTACGAAACATTGTTCTCAATGGTGATAGCACCAAACTGACACTCCTTCTCGCACTTGCCACAGCCAATACAAGCAGCCTTACAAGCCTTCATGGCTACAGGACCCTTGTCTTTGTTAACACACGAAACAAACACCTTGCGGCCCTTAGGTCCCTTCTTGCGAAGCTCGATGATGTGACGAGGACATGCCTTTACGCAGGCTCCGCACGATGTGCACTTCTCTTCGTCAACCTCAGGCAGACCTGTTTCAGGATTCATGTGGATAGCGTCAAACTGACAAGCAGCCACGCAATCGCCACATCCCAGACAGCCGAATCCGCAAGCCGTCTCACCAGCACCGCATGAGTTCATGGCAGCACAGGTGTGCAGACCACTGTACTCAGCAATCTTGGGACGCATCTCGCAGGTTCCGTTACAACGTACTACGGCAACCATTGGTTCGCCGTTGGCAATGGCCATACCCAGCAGGTCGGCAACTTTGCCCATCACTTCTGCTCCACCAACAGGACATTTCAGTCCCTCGATGCTACCAGCATCTGCACCCTTGACAAGTGCATCGGCCAAGCCTCCACATCCAGCAAATCCACAGCCACCACAGTTGGCACCTGGCAACTGCTCAGTAACCTGAGCAATGCGTGGATCTTCATAGACGTAGAACTTCTTGGAGCAGAGATACAGCACAAGAGCAGCTATCAGACCGATAGCGCCAAGCACTAATACTGCAATCATAATAAAATTCATAATCTAAACTGTTATTTGTTTTAGTTTGTTATATATTTATTCTATCGAAAAAGAAAGCTTATCACGAATGCAGTTACGAAACAGGAAAAGCACTGCATAGTAAGGAACCAATGCAGCCAGTCCACTCAGCGCAGCTGCGCCCTCGTTGCCCGTAATCAGCAACACAGCTATCAGCACCGCAACCAATACGACAAAAGGCAGTCCAAAACCTAACAGCAATGCTTGTGCAGCCACTTGCGTTGAGGCCGTCACCGTCACCACATCGCCCACCCTGAGATTGCGAGTATCGGCATGATATACATCCACGAGTTTTTCTTTTGACTCAGAGGCATTACAATAGCCAGCCACCTTACAGGCTGCACATGCAGAAGTTTGGACAATGCGCACTTGAACGCTATCGCCCAGGATATTTTCAACAACCCCCGAATGCTTTATTTTGTTACTCATTAGTATCTCAAGTAGTCTTTATCACGTGCAAAGGTACTATAAAAATATGAATTACACACGCGCATGCGAAGATTTTTTTGAAAAAAAGCCGTAATCGTTTGCAATTATGCTGTAAAATATGTAATTTTGTAACGTCAAATTAAGAGCAAACAAGATGAAACCTACAGAACAAACATTGCAAGAGGCTGAACGTGCCATCCGCAAGATAGCCGAGAAATTCCCTCCTACAGAGGAAGCAACCCAACTGACGGATATTCATATCCGCGTTTCTCAGGATACGGGTGAGATGTTGGCATTCGACGATGATGACAACGAGATAAATCGCTGTGTCGTAGAGCAATGGATTGACAACAAGGATGATGATTTCTATGGGGGTGTAGCCACTACCTTACGCTCCATCCTGAACAATCGCAAGGACCTGATTGAACAGATGTCTGTTCTGAAACCATATTCCTTTGTGTTGGAAGATGACGACCGCGAAGCCATCGAAGAACTTTATCTGGTTGACGATGATATCGTGATACTGAATGACGAACTGATGTCTGACCTTGACAAGGATCTGGATGACTTCCTTGACAAGCTCCTGAAAGAATAAAATCTGGAATAAAAATAAAGCCCTAAGAGTTGGGGGCTAATGATAACAATAAGAGTAGGGTTTATCGCCCTACTCTTTTCCTTGGAACATACGTTCATAATCTTCCATTGCCTTCTCGTCAACTTCCGACGAGGCCTCTTCTGGTATCTCAGGAACGTCAATAACCTCTTCTTCCAACCATGAAGCAGTGTCCTCTGGGTTTATCGCTATCACCGAGTCTACCGGTGGCACACTGTCTGGTTCGGCATATTGTCCTGCCTGTTTCTGACTGTGATCGCTTCGTACGGAACAAGCTGAGAGTGCTACCAGCCCAATAGCTATAAACAATAATTTTTTCATCCTTTCCTATATTTAATACTATTAATTATCTTACTCTTAACAAATCGCCCGACTTGATAACATAATCAGGGCTCAGCTTATTCATCTTGTACAGATATTTCAGTCTGATGCCATAGCGTTGCGAAATGGTATACATCGACTCACCCGGCTCCACTCTATGGGGTCTGTTCTTGAATGTCTTAGGAGCCTTTTTAGCCTTTTTCTGCAACCATATAATCTCACCTTCCTGCAATACATCGTTCTTATCTCTCTCGTTGTATTTAGCCAGTTTCCTATAGGAGATGTCCACATCTTCAGCTATTCTGCGGAACGTATCACCACGTCTTGCCCGGATATAGTAGTTCTGATTGAAGGTATATATGTTACGCAGATCGCCTTGTTGCAGCAAAACGGTCTCACGTTTGTTAAATTCTTTACCCGTATCATATTGATGCAGTTGATACGTTTCAATAATCTCAATCAGCTTGGTGGCATAGGTGGGGCTCGTAGCATATCCGCACGCCTTCAATCCCTTTGCCCATCCTACATAGTCGGTGCGCTTCAAGTCGAAAAGTCTGCGATAGCGCTGACTGGTGCTCAAAAACACGGAGTGGTCAACGTAGCTCTGATAAGCATTGTCGTAGGCACGGAAACATTCTCCACGCTCGTCGTCATCATGATACGACCTACGCCCCGTCCATCCGTTGCACTTGATACCAAAATGATTGTTCGCCCTGAGCGCCAGTTCACTTTTACCAGCAGCAGACTCGAGCACACCCTGTGCCAAAGTGATGCTGGCAGGTATGCGATATTGAATCATCTGCTGCATAGCAACCTCAGCCCACTGATTGAAATAATCTTCGTAGGCCCTGTTACGTTTAAGTTGTGCAGAGGCTGTTCCAAGTACTGAAAACAGCAAAAATAGGATAAATATTTGTCGTTTCATTAATTTTCTTCCGAAATTTGATGCAAAATTATAGAAAAAGAATTATATTTGCAACAAAAATCGAAATATTATGGAAGAAATGACACTAAAAAGCGCCATACAGGTCGCTCAACTATCAGAACTCACTGAAACAGATCGTCAATTAATCGACATGGCTATTGAAGGAACTAACCGATCCTATGCCCCCTACTCTCACTTCTGTGTGGGTGCTGCTCTTCTCTTGGCCAATGGCAAAATGATTATTGGTTGCAATCAGGAAAACGCAGCATTCCCTGCAGGCATTTGTGCCGAACGTGCAGCTATCTTTGCAGCTGGCGCCCAATATCCTGACCAGCCTGTGATAGCACTGGCCATTACGGCTCGCAACACAAAGGGTGAGTTGATTGACGAACCTGCAAGTCCTTGCGGTCCTTGTCGCCAAGTACTCATCGAGACAGAGACACGTTTCAAACACCCCGTACGCATCCTGCTCTACGGGCGCAAACGCACCTTTGTCATTAATAGCATCAAAGAACTGATGCCTCTCTCATTTACTGAATTTTAGTCACCGCTTCATCCAGCACTTTCACACCCTGTGGTGTGCATAGTCCACGAAGCGATACCAAGAAGAAGTTCACAAACAACTGTTCCACCGTATAGCGTTGTAACAGGTGGTTGTCCATGATGTGTTTTCCTATGGCATCAAACATGTGAGGCACCATATTATAGTCTACCTCCTTACGCAATAAGCCCTGATTCACACCCAGTTGCATAAAATCCAGGAACTTTCCTCTCGATTGCTTTTTGGCCTCCTTGATATATTTCTCCACTTTCGGATATTTCATGATATCTTCATAGAATGAAGGATTGACTGTACGCACCTCATTCATCTTAATTCGATAAGCCTCCAATATCACATCAATCACATGGTGGCCCTCTTCGGCATATTGTGTCAAGCGCTCTAGTCTCAGTTTATCATATTTAATAATACTACGATAGAGCAATTCTTCTTTATCCTCATAGATTTCATACAACGTTCGCTTAGAGATGGTTAACTGCTGAGCTATGTCGTCCATCTTAACCGCACGAATACCATGCTTCATGAATGCATTCATAGCTGCATCCAATATCTTGTCCTTCAGTGCAAGTCTGTAGCTGTTCGTTTCTTTAATTTCTTGCATATTATTGCATAAATATCTATTTCCGGCGGCAAAGTTACAAAAAAATATAAAAAACGGTTTGTTTTACACGAGTTTTTTGTATTTTTGCGTCCGAAAAAGAAATCCAACTCAAATAATAATACACTTAATATGGTAAAAATCTCAAAAGAGGCTGCTCTGGAGTATCACGAGTCTGGCCGCCCTGGTAAAATCGAAGTAAAGCCAACAAAGGCTTATCGTACACAAACCGACCTATCACTGGCTTATTCGCCAGGTGTGGCCTACCCTTGTCTTGAAATCCAGCAGAATCCTGATGATGCATATAAATATACAGATAAAGGTAACTTGGTAGCTGTTATCTCAAATGGTACTGCAGTACTCGGTTTGGGCGATATCGGTGCCATGAGTGGAAAACCCGTGATGGAGGGTAAAGGTCTGCTTTTCAAGATATATGGTGGTATCGATGTATTCGATATTGAAGTTGCTGAGAAAGACCCAGAGAAGTTCTGCGAGGCTGTTGAGAAGATTGCCCCAACTTTTGGAGGCATCAACCTTGAGGACATCAAAGCCCCTGAGTGTTTCTATATTGAGGAACGTCTGAAGCGCACGCTCGACATTCCCGTTATGCACGACGACCAGCATGGTACTGCCATTATCTCAGCTGCTGGTTTGAAGAATGCCCTTGAAGTGAATGGCAAGGACATCAAGAAAGTGAAGATTGTAGTTAACGGAGCTGGTGCTGCAGCCATCTCGTGTACCAAATTATATATGGCTATCGGCGCCCAGAAGGAGAACATCGTTATGCTCGACTCCAAGGGTGTCATCTCAACCAGTCGTACAGACTTGAACGACCAAAAGAAGTTCTTTGCCACCACGCGTACAGATATCCACACATTGGAAGAAGCTGTCAAGGATGCTGATGTCTTCGTAGGTCTTTCAAAGGGTAATGTACTGACCAAGGATATGGTGAAGTCAATGGCTAAGGATCCTGTTATCTTTGCACTGGCTAACCCCGTTCCTGAAATCAGCTACGAGGATGCTATGGAAGCTCGTCCTGACACGCTGATGTCTACAGGTCGTACCGACTATCCTAACCAGATTAACAACGTCATCGGATTCCCCTACATCTTCCGTGGTGCTCTTGATGTTCACGCCAGCGCCATCAACGAGGAGATGAAGTTGGCTGCTGTTCACGCCATTGCCGATTTGGCTAAGCAGCCTGTACCTGATGTGGTGAACGATGTCTATAAGGTGAACAACCTTACCTTCGGACGTGATTACTTCATTCCGAAGCCTGTTGACCCACGACTCATTACTGAAGTTAGTGCAGCTGTAGCAAAGGCTGCTATTGATAGTGGCGTAGCCCGTCGTAACATCGAGGATTGGGATGCTTACAAACGCTCGCTGTCCGTAATGCTTGGTCAGGAGACAAAACTCACTCAGAAGCTCTATGCTACTGCAGCTGCTCATCCTCAGCGCATTGTCTTTGCAGAGGCTATCCACCCCACTATGCTGAAAGCTGCTGTTCAGGCTAAGGCCGAAGGTATCTGCGAGCCCATCTTGCTGGGCAATGATGAGGTCATTCAGAAACTCGCTGCCCAGCTCGACCTCAATATCGACGGCATCGAAATTGTCAACTTGCGCCACCCCGACGAACAGGAGCGTCGTGAACGCTATGCCCGTATTCTTACAGAGAAACGTCAGCGCGAAGGTTACACTTTCCAGGAAGCCAACGACAAGATGTTCGAGCGCAACTACTTTGGCATGATGATGGTTGAGACTGGCGAGGCCGATGCGTATATTACCGGTCTTTACACCAAGTATTCCAACACCGTCAAGGTTGTCAAGGAAGTTATTGGTATCCGTCCGCAATACAAGCACTTTGCTGCCATGCACATTATCAACTCCAACCGTGGCATCCTCTATATTGCCGATACTCTCGTCAACGAGAATCCCGATACCGAGACCCTTATCGACATTGCCAAGCTCGCTTCCAAGAGCGTTAAGTTCTTCAACGAGAAACCCGTTGTAGGCATGATCAGTCACTCCAACTTCGGTAGTAATCAGAGCGACGGAGCCCTTAAGGTGAAGCGAGCTGCTGAATATATGCAAGAGCGTTATCCCGACCTTCCTATCGATGGTGAGTTGCAGTTAGGCTTTGCCCTCGACCGTGAGTTGCGTGACGAGCAATATCCTTTCACCCGTCTGCATGGCAAGGATGTCAACACACTCGTCTTCCCCAACCTTACCTCAGCACGCTCCAGCTATAAGATGCTGCAGATGCTCGATGCTGATGTCGAGATTATCGGCCCGATTCAGATGGGTCTGAACAAGCCTATTCACTTCGTAGACTTTGGTGCTTCTGTTCGCGATGTTGTCAACATCGTAGCTGTTGCAGCCATTGATGCATATGTAGACAAGCTAAAGAAGACTATTGAAATGGTTGAATAGTCCTCTTACCTTGTGTATTCCTAATCCATTGGATATCGGATGCCCCACCGTTCGCGAAGCTGGTCCATGAGTTGCATGATGTACAGTGTTTCTTCGTGAGGCATCTCAAAGGGTTCGAGAATACCTTTTTCGAGAGCTTTCTTGCAGGCTATGAATTCATATTCGTAGCCTGTAATTTGTTGTGGCACATGGATTTCCTCTACGAAGACACGATCGCGCTTGTTAACAGTAATCTTCTGGGGATTATTGATGTTGTCGATAATGAGATTTCCTTCTGTACCTGCAATGACACCGATATTATCACCAACGCAGGCAGCACTGCTTTGGACGTTGGCCAAAATACCATTGGAGAGAATCATTGTGATAGCATTGGTCAGGTCCATGCCAGTATCACTCTTGACACAATGGCCATCAATGTCAATGATATCTCCAGAGGTAAACATACGGACAAAGTTGAGGGCATAGACACCCAAATCGAGCAGGGCGCCACCACAGAGGTCGGGGCGCATGATACGAGGTTTCGCACCCATGCTATAGCCCAGCGTAGCCGTGATGAGACGAGGCTCACCAATACGTCCGTCAGCAATGAGTTTTCGCACCATAGCAACTGCTGGCTGATAGCGTGTCCAAATGGCTTCAGCAAGAAAGACATGACGCTCGTGGGCAAGGTTCACAATATCCTTAGCCTGACGAAGGTTGGCCATGAAAGCTTTTTCCACTAAACAAGGTTTGTCGGCCATCAGCGCCTGCTTGGTCACTTCATAGTGATGAGAGTGTGGAGTGGCCACATAAATCAAATCGACATCTGGGTCGGCAATGAGCTCGGCATAGGAGCCATAAGCCTTGGGCATATTCCACTTCTGAGCAAAAGCCTCAGCTTTTTCCATCGAGCGCGAACCAATGGCATAAGCCTCGCAATCAGTTAGCCCTGCCAATGTGATGGCAGCTTTCTCTGCAATCCATCCTGCCCCAATAATTCCTACACGTAAGATTCCGTTTTTCATTGTTCAAAATTGTTTTTTGGCTGTTTCTTGTACTTCAATGACCCGATCACACCAAGCATCGAAATCAGGTTCTTCTATCTGTAGCTCTGGATGGCTGAGCAGATATTCCACACTGCGACGGACACCCTCATGGAAACGCGTAGTTGCCTGGAAACCAGGAACAACACGTTTCAATTTGGCGCAATCAAAGATGACCGTTAAGGACTTGTCGCCTAACAGATTCCCACGGAAGTCCCATTCCTTTGGAGCCACCTCAGACAAAAACTCAGAAGATACATAATAAGGCTTAAAGGGAACATTCAATGCATTAGCCACACATTGGTAAATCTGTGTCCACGTCAACGATTCGTCACTCATAATCTGGAAGGCCTCACCAATAGCCTTGGGGTTTCCTAATAAACCAATGAAACCACGGGCAAAGTCTTCATTCCACGTCAACGTCCACAATGAGGTACCATCACCCTGAATGATGACAGGCTTGCCGTCGAGCATGCGCTTAAGCACCTGCCAACAGCCTTTAGGACCATGAACACTAGTGGGTACACCTCGTTCGCAATAGGTATGGCTGGGGCGCACAATAGTGATGGGGAAGCCCTGCTCACGATAGGCTTTTATCAAGAGTTCCTCACAGGCTATCTTGTCACGGGAATACTGCCACAAAGGATTAGCCAGTGTAGTACCCTCAGTAATAACATGATTTGCTGCAGGCTTGTTGTAAGCGGAAGCAGAACTGATATAGACATACTGACGAGTGCGCCCTTGGAACAATCGGAGGTCGCGCTCCACTTGAGCAGGAGTAAAGCCGATGAATTCGCAAACGGCATCAAACATCTCGCCTGCAAGATTGTCGAGTACAGATGCTTCATCGTTGATATCACAGATAACCTGACGAACATTGGCAGGTACCTCGCGCTTACGGGTGCCACGATTCAGCAACCAAAGGTCGTAACCTCCTTCTGACAACTGTCGAGTGATGGCACTACTGATAGTTCCTGTACCACCTATTATTAATATCTTCATGCACGAGCCATTTTATAGATTGCCTCCATATCCTCAGCCTTCAACACCTTGAAACAGCCACAGGTTGCCTGATAGTCACGACTGCACTTGCGTGTCATCTCTTTAATCTCATCATCCGTGATATCTCGTCCAATCAGTTCCTTGATATTCGTAGGCATACCGATGGCATGATAAAAGCGCTCCATGGCCTCAATACCTTTCAAAGCAGTTCCCTCAGGATCAGTAAAGTCGTTGGGTACATCCATCACGTTGACTGCAAAGCGCACAAAACGACTCAGGTTCTCATGCATCACATAACGAGCCCAACTAGGCCAGATAGCTGCAAGACCAGCACCATGAGTAACATCAAACATACCACTAAGCTCGTGCTCCAACTGATGAGTGGCCCAATCGTCGTGAACACCACATCCTGTAAGTCCCCAGTGAGCGACACTGCCACCCCACATAATCTGGGCTCGCTGACGATAATCCTCAGGATTCTTCAGCACCTCGAAAACAGCAGTTTTCATTCTGCGAAGTACTGCCTCAGCCAAATCAGTGGTAAGGTCCATATCATCGTCTTTGGTGAAATAACGCTCCATGGTGTGCATCATCATATCGGTGACTCCTGCAGCCGTTTGATAAGGAGGAAGGGTAAATGTGCGACGAGGATTCATGATGGCAAACTTAGGACGCGACATATCGTTGCTATAGCCCAGCTTTACGTCGCCATCTTCATTAGTCACTACACTGGCCTCACTCATCTCGCTACCAGCAGCAGGGATGGTCAGCACAGAAGCAACAGGAAGCATGCTTGTAGGCTCAGCCTTGCCCAGATAGATGTCCCACACCTCGTCCTCAAAGCAAACACCATAGGCAATGCCTTTGGCAGAGTCGATAACAGAGCCACCACCGACAGCAAGAATGAAGTCAACACCCTCGCGACGGCACAAGGCAATACCCTCATGCACCAAAGAGAGACGAGGGTTGGGCACTACGCCACCCAAAGTAACATAATCAACACCACCCTCACGAAGCAGGTTGCATATCTTATCCAGAAGTCCCGACTTAACAGCACTCTTGCCACCATAATGTACAAGCACCTTCGTGCCACCATATTTCTTAACGAGACGAGCTACCTGCTCCTCTGACTGTTCGCCAAAAACCACCTCGGTTGGCGCATAATAATTAAAATCCTTCATTGTGAAAATGCTAATAGTATTGTTATAGATGTTTTTTAGACGTTTTGCGGAGCGTAAGGTTTAAACCTTACTGGTGACAATTTACCCATCAGTGCGTCTTTAAAATATATGAAACACATACTCTTTTTCGTAAGCTTGTTCTGCACCATAGGCATGCAGGCAGCAGAGATAAACATCGCCCCCGACTCATCACTGACCGATGCTATCCGTAAGGCTCGCGAGATGAGAAGACTGGGGAAAGCTTCTGAGGTAACCATTAACCTCGGAGCAGGTACTTATTTCCTGTATGAACCCCTTCTTCTGCGCCCAGAGGACAGCGGTCTGACGATGGTGGGTAACAATGCTATCATCAGTGGTGGCATGAAGATTACAGGATGGAAGAAACAAGGTAAGCTGTTGGTGGCTGATGTTCCTGATTTCAATGGCCGTCCTGTCGATTTCCGTCAGTTATGGATCAACGGCAAAAAGGCCATCCGTGCTCGCAACGTGCCTGTCGATTTAGTCGACGGGAACGATCCTTTCGAACAGATGCCTCGCATCCGAACCTATGACAAGAAAAACCATATTTTGTGGGTTCCCAAGAAAGCGGTTGAGAAGATTCTGAAAGCACCCTACGCAGAGATGGTGTTGCACGAGATGTGGTGTTCCACAAACCTCCGTATCAAGAGCCTTACAGTGCAAGGCGATTCTGTTGCTGTGCGCTTCCACAATCCGGAGGCCAAGCTCCAGTTTGAGCACCCTTGGCCTTCGCCTATGACACCCAATACAGGACATCCCTCACCTTTCTATCTGACCAATGCGAAAGAGTTGTTGGACGAGCCAGGCGAGTGGTATCACGACATCAGAGAACATAAGATATACTATATGCCCAAGAGGGGTGAAACCATCCAGGAAGCTATCGTTCCTGTGTTGGAAACGCTCATGGAGTTTATCGGTTCTGCTGAACACCCCGTAAGACATATTAATATCAAAGGAATTTCTTTCCAACATACCACATGGATGCGTCCTTCAGAGAAAGGTCATGTGCCCCTGCAGGCTGGTATGTATTTGACTGAAGCCTACAAATTGCGTCCATCCATCGACCGTCCCAACAACCACAAACTGGACAATCAGGGATGGTTGGGACGTGCCGATGCCGCTGTGGAACTGCGCTATACGGAGGATGTCAATTTTGACGCTTGTCGCTTCGAGCATCTGGGTGGTTCTGGTTTGGATTATGTCATTGCATGTCTTCGTGGCACAACAACCAACTGTACCTTCACGGATATTGCGATGAATGGATATGTGTGTGGCTCGTTCTCCCCTGAAGGATTGGAGACTCACCTGCCCTACCAGCCTACTGACTACCGCGAGGTATGCACGAAACAGGAGGTTAGCAATTGTCTGTTCAATGAGGTAAGCAATGAAGACTGGGGCTGTGTCGCTATCTGTGCAGGTTATGTGAGCGACATCAACATTGAGCATAACACCATTCACGATGTGTCTTATACAGGCATCTCTATGGGCTGGGGCTGGAACAGAGACTTGGTCTGCATGAAGAACAACAAGGTGCACGCCAACCTCATCTACAACTATGCCCAGCACATGTACGACTGCGCAGGCATTTATACCCTTGGCAACCAACCAGGAACCGTCATTTCTGAGAATGTAGTTCGCGACATTGCCAAGCCCAGCTACGTTCACGATCCAAACCATTGGTTCTACCTCTATACCGACGAGGGTTCAAGCAATATCACGATGAAGGACAACTGGACACCCAGTGAGAAATTCCTGAAGAATGCCAACGGACCTGGCAACATCTGGGAGAACAATGGTCCACAAGTTAACGAACAAATCAAAAATCATGCAGGAATCAGCAAATAAGCAAAACCCAGCATCTACCCCCCAGCAGGCCACTTGGATATGGTATCCGGGCGACTTCGAAGTGTGGCTCGGCAATATTTTCAATAATCGCAGAACAGAGCGAGGAGCCATGTTTCCTCCATTCTGGAAACAGGACTCGCACTATGTAACAGTTGAATTCTCAAAGGCTTTCGACGTGCCTGAGGACGAGACCATCACCATTGCCTGCGAGGGACAGTTCAACCTAATGCTTGATGGGAAACTGCAGTTTGGTATGCCCCAGACGTTTCTGGTACCAAAAGGTCAGCATAAACTGAATCTGAAGGTATGGAACCAAGCTACGCCTCCTGCCTTGTATATTGACGGAAAAACCATCAAGACAGACTCCACATGGTTGGCAACCTATGAGGATAAGATATGGATTGACGAAAACGGAGTGGCACATGGCTCTGGCATCTACGTGCCTGCTGCCCATTGGCATTTCGACAGCATCAGCACCCCACCCTCCTCTTTCCAGCTGGAGCGCGAAGAACTCCGTCCTGTATGCTGTCATACTTTGGCTGCTAATAAAACCCTTTACGATTTTGGCAAGGAGACCTTCGGCTACCTGAAAGTCAAAAACCTGAAAGGTTCTCTCCACATCTACTACGGAGAGAGCGCTGAAGAAGCACAGGACAAGGAACATTGCGAAACGCTCGACGTCCTGACCTCAGACCTCAGACCTCAGACCTCGGACCTCGGAAGCAAAGCCTTCCGCTATGTCTATATCGAGGCAGAAGAAGGCACCGTTTATGACGAAGTATTGATGGACTATGAATATGCTTCCCACGATTTGTCGCATAGTGGTTCCTTCCGTTGCTCTGATGAGGAAATCAATAAGATATGGGAAGTGGGAGCCTATACGATGGACCTTACCACCCGCGAGTTCTTCATGGACGGCATCAAGCGCGACCGTTGGACGTGGAGTGGTGATGCTATCCAGTCGTATCTCATGAACTATTACCTGCGCTTCGATACCGAGTGTGTCAAACGTACCATCCGACAACTGCGAGGCAAAGACCCCGTAACGGCCCATGTCAACACCATCATGGACTATACCTTCTATTGGTTTAAGTCGGTGCTTGACTACTACCAATACACAGGCGATGCAGACTTCGTTCGTGAGATGTGGCCCCGCATGGTAACGCTGATGGATTACGTGCAGAGTCGCACCAACAGCGAAGGAATGGCTGAGGGTCAGCCCGACGACTGGATTTTCGTCGACTGGGTTGATTTCCCCATGCACAAGCGTGGCACTCTCTGCTTCGAACAGATTCTGTTCTGCAAGGCTTTGGAGACCATGGCTCTTTGTGCCGATGTGCTTGGCATCAAGACCAACTATCGTTCGCAGTCTGAGGAGTTGCTCCATAAAATCAATCTGACCTTCTGGAGCGACGAGGAGAAAGCCTACTATCACGCTATCGAGGATGGTGTGATGAATCGTCAAATCACCAAGTTCCCCAACATGTTTGCCATCATCTATGGAATGGCTTTTGAGGAACAGCGCCAAGAGATTATGCAGCGTGTGATGCTCAATCCCAAGGTCGACCCCATCACCACCCCCTATATGCGTTTCTACGAACTGGAAGCCCTCTGCATGGACGGTTTGCATACCCAAGTGTTGCAGGAGATTAGGGATTATTGGGGTGGTATGTTGCGTGAGGGTGCCACCTCGTTCTGGGAAAAATACGTACCCACGGAAAAGGGCGTACAACATCTCGCCATGTATGGACGTCCTTATGGCAAGTCGCTGTGTCACGCCTGGGGTGCTTCCCCTGTCTACTTGTTAGGCAAATATTATCTGGGCGTACAACCTACCAAGCCTGGCTATGAGGAATATGAGGTAAGACCCGCCTTGGGCGACTTGGAATGGATGGAGGGCGACGTGCCCACGCCTCAGGGCATGATACATGTTTATATGGACAAGAAGCAGATAAAAATACGTGCCACGGAAGGCCGAGGCACGCTTTATTACAAAGACCAGCAGGTGGACATTCTGCCCAACCAAGAGGTGGTTCTTACTCTATCGTAGAGAACACATATGCCGTGTGCGAACGGAACGTCTCTCCTGGACGTAACACGGTAGAGGGGAACTGAGGCTGGTTAGGCGAATCTGCAAGATGCATTGCCTCAAAACAGATGGCTGAACGACGCGGATAATAGACATCCTGTTTGCCTCGCGTGTTACCCTTCAATCCGTTGCCAGTATAGATGTGCAACACAGGTTCTGTGGTATAAACCGTCATCCGAGTCTTCGTGACTTCATCCGTTATAATGGCAGCAGCTTTCTGGTCGCTGCCTTTTGTATTCAGCACAAAGCTGTGGTCATAGCCACGTGTAATCTTCAGTTGGGCATTTTCATCATCAATTCTTGCACCAATCCTCGTCGGCTTACGGAAGTCGAAGGGCGTACCCTTCACCTTCATCATCTTACCGTCCAGATTCTTCTGGGCATCGAAAGTAGCTATCTTGTCGCTATTCACCCACAACGTCTGGTTGGTGATTTCCTGCTTCAAGTTTCCTGAGATGTTAAAGAACGAGTGGTTCGTCAGGTTCAGCACCGTAGGCTTGGTGGTAGTTGCCTCATAGCTTACTTCCAACCCGTTTCTGTTGCTCAGCTTATAGGTCAGGTTCACGGTCAGTTCGCCAGGAAATCCGTTTTCCCCATCCGCAGAAACGTATTGCAAGGTCACGGTGCTGTCCGTCTGCGCTTTCAGCGTCCACACATGGTCTGCAAAACCAGGATAGCCTCCGTGCGAGATCACTCCCTTACCATTCTCCTGCAAGGGATATTCCACGCCATCCAGCGTAAACTTTGCCCCCTTGATTCTTCCCACATAGCGGCCTACCGTAGCCCCATAGTTCTGACGGAAACGACGATAGTCCACCACATTGTCGAAACCTACCACGCAGTCTTTTCCCTGATAAACCAGACTCACCAAACGAGCGCCATAGTTGGTGACACAAGCCTCCATGCCCTTTTCGTTATGGATGGTGTACAGCGCTGTATGCTGACCTTCGAAGACAGCTGAATAGCGCAGGGGGTCTAACCACGATTGGGTGATAGCCGACCTTTTCTCTTCACTACAAGTAAAGGTATAGGTTTCGCCAGCCTGCGTGTCAATATCATATTCATAGACGGGACGCACACGAAGCATTTCCAACGCCTTGAGTTCAGAAGACTGAAGCGGTTGTTTGATATCAGCTGGTGCGAGCAAATCATTCGGACATGGTCCACTGGCTGGTCGCAAGTCCCTACCCTGCAGTGCCACATAAGAACGCACACGCAGCGTGCCTCCAATGGTAGAACGGATGGTTGTTTCCGTGAGTTTTCCCTTCTCCCACTTGATGTCAACCACAAAACCACCACGAGCTCTCAGTCCGCGCACCTCGCCCTCCTTCCAATCGTCAGGAAGAGCAGGCAACAGCTGCACGGCACCATCATGACTCTGCACCAGCATCTCGCAGACACCTGCCGAGCATCCGAAGTTACCATCAATCTGGAAAGGCGGATGCGCGTCGAAGAGGTTCGGATAGGTTCGTCCCTGAGGATAATTCTTCGCTACCTCATCGCGAGGCAATAGGCGCAACATGTTCTTGATAATCTGGAAAGCGTGGTTGCCGTCCAACATCCTTGCCCAGAAGTTCGTCTTCCATCCCAGGCTCCATCCTGTAGCCATATCGCCACGCTGTTTCAAGGTGTTCGAAGCTGCCGTGAAAAGTTCCGGATGCGTATAAGGCGAAATCTGATTTGAGGGATAAAGTCCATAGAGATGCGAGATGTGTCGATGCTCGTCCTTGGGGTCGTCTGCATCTATCAACCATTCCTGTAATTGTCCATAGCGTCCAATCTGCATGGGTGGCAGTTTGGCAAGACAATCTTTCAATTTGCTCACCTCCGTATCTGCCTTGCCCAAAATCTTGGCAGCACGGATGGTACTGCTCAGCACGTCGAACACAATCTGATTGTCCATCGTCGAACCAGCCGTCACATTCGTACCCTTTCCGCTCGGTCCATGTTCTGGCGAAACAGTAGGCACGGTCATCATCCATCCTGCCGCATTCTTCAGTTCACCATCAGCAGGATATTCGCGCATATAGTCTGCCAGGAAATCAGCAGCACCCTTCATCACGGGATAGTAATCAGCCAGGAACTGCTTGTCGCCCGTAAACAGATAGTGTTGCCACAGATGCGTAGTCAGCCAGGCACCACCCGTAGGAAACATGCCCCAAGGTGTTCCGTCCACAGGACCGGCTATACGCCATAGGTCGGTATTATGATGAGCCACCCACCCCTTGCAGTCGTACATCGTCTTTGCCGTCTGGGCACCCGTCGTGCTCAGGTCGCGAATCATCGAGAACAGCGGTTGCTGCGTCTCTGTAAGATTACCCACCAGCGCAGGCCAGTAGTTCATCTCCGTATTGATGTTGATGGTGTATTTCGAATCCCAGGGCGCATTCATCTTGTCGTTCCATACACCCTGCAGATTGGCAGGCTGACCACCTGGTTGCGACGAAGAAATCAGCAGGTAACGGCCATACTGCATCATCAGCGACACCATATCGAGGTCGGAGCCGTCAAATCTCGACAAGCGCTCGTCAGTAGGAAGGCTTGGAATACTAGAATTACTAGTACTACTAGTTTGACTTGTTAAGTCTAGATACACCCGGTTGTATTGCTCCTGATATTTTTTCAGATGCGCATCCAGCAATTGCTCATAGCTCTTGCCCGCCAACGACTGGAGCGAACGGTTGTTCTTCTCATCGGCATTTCCGCTGATATCATGATAGTTCACGAAGTTGGTAGCAGCCACGATATAGAGCGTCGCTGTTGTGGCATTGCTCACCTCCACACGCTGGGCCTTGTCCTTCATCTTTCCGTCAGTCAGCACCTTCACGCGCAGTTGGGCGGTCAGTTTACCGTCTATTCCCTCTTGTCCCACATTCTTAATCACAGAGGTCAGCTCGTGCTTCTTTACGGCATGTGTTGCCTCCAGCGGACTCTCACAATTCACGGCAAACGAGAGAGCACCCTTCTTGTCGGCTTTCAGATGCACGATGATGGCATTGTCGGCTTGCGAGGCAAAGACCGTGCGCTCGTAGCGAACCCCATCAACGGTATATCTGGTGGTGTTCAGCGCTTCCCCCAGACTCAGTTGTCTGCGATAGTCTTTGGGGGCTTCCTTACTCAGATAGTTGAACGTCAGGCGCACACTTCCCATCGGCAGATAGCGCATGCCGTGAGGTCCTTTCACGAAGTGCTGATCTATCAGTCGGGCAGCTTCCTGTTCACGACCTGCAAAGATGAGTTTCCTCACCTCTGGCAGATACTGCAACGACTCCTTGCTGTTGTTCTCGTGGGGAGAACCACTCCAGAACGTTTCCTCATTCAACTGGATTTCCTCTACATCGGTCTTTCCATAGACCATTGCTCCTAAATGCGAATTTCCTATGGGCAGTGCCTCCAGCCAATGCGTAGCCGGTTTCACATACCATAGGAAATGCTGCTGGGCTGTAGCCGACAAAGCTACCAGCGCCAGACTCATCATGATTAGTCTTTTCATTATGTTGGTTAAATGATTATCTTACCGTCTGAGGGCTATATTATAGTTATAGTATTGCGGATTTCCTGTCACATCCTCGATGACTTTCAGGAAGGGCGGGAAGTTCACATCTTCCGTCTGGGCCACGCCCTTCGTCTCGAGCAATACCAGATTGTCAACGGGCTCATGGAACGAGTCGATTTCGAAATACTGGCCCTTCCAGATAAACGAGCGACGTGTCTTGTGAATGGTGGCACGATAGGGATCGGCCTGCTGCAACAACGACTCATACAGGGCATTCGTTACCTGACGCTCCGTCTCCAGCACCTCCGTAGCCGAGATACGCTTCTTGGTCTTGTGCACATTGACAACCTCGCCACCCCAGTCGCGACGACGCAGGCGCACCTCGCAATCGGGGTCTGCCACGAGATAGGTCTGCGTGATATCGCTCTCGATGCATTCAGGCAACTGGCCCGTAATCTCCACGATATAGGTGCGGTCTTCCTCAATAGGCTGTGGAATCTCCAGCACATTGGAAATCTCCTTCAGCACACGGCGCAACTTGGTGTCAAAGTCGTCGTGGTTGTTGATGACGCGCAGATGCGGATGTCCCTTCCAGGCACGATTCACCTTCTTGTCCAGGTCGCGCGCCAATTGCAGTCCTTCTTCGTTGGCCTGCTCATAGCGGTTGGCATTGGTGGCAACGGTATAATACTGTTCTGCACCATCAGCAGCCGACACCAGATGCAACACGGCATCATAGCGCTCGCGCAACTGATTGCTGCTCGTTCCACACTTGCTGGTAATGTCCTGCCACATCTCTGGGGCAATATAGGCCGAAATGTCCATCGTACCGCGGTCGCACACCACGAAGGTGGGTTTCGTGCAGGTTTCCGCCAGACGCATAAACGAATCCTCCAGCGCCAGCTGGGTTTGCAGAATGGCTAACTCGCCCTCGTAATAGAGCTTCGGATTAGGAGTCAGGTAACTCCAACCTCCCTGACTGTACATGGTGGGAACTTCTGGAACACAGAATACCTTGAAACCCAGATTCGAGAAATGGTCGATGATGCGCACCAACGCCGTTGTCTTGCCTGCGCAAGGGCCGCCCGTAAGGACTATTCGCTTGATGTTATTCATTTTGTTTTAAGTTTACTGCCGACAAAATTACAAAATAATTATCAATTATGAATTATGAATTATGAATTATTTCATATCTTTGTAGCCAAAATATTTATATAACACATATGAAAAGTACAATTATCATGACATTGGCAACGTTAGCAACCACCGTTGCTACAGCTCAGAGCCTGAACTATCCCAAGGCTCAGAAAGATGGAACCGTTGATGAATACTTCGGTGTGAAAGTAGCCGACCCCTATCGCTGGCTCGAGAACGACACCTCTGCGCAGACCGCTGCGTGGGTAGAGGCCGAGAACAAGGTGACCAACGCTTATCTGCAGAAAATTCCCTTCCGCGCAAGGCTGCTGAAGCGACTCACCGAGCTTTCCAACTACGAGAAGATCGGGGCGCCCCGCAAGCGTCACGGCAAGTGGTATTTCTATAAGAACAACGGTCTGCAGAACCAGTATGTGATGTACGTCATGGACCAATTGGGTGGCGAGCCCCGCGTGTTCCTCGACCCCAACACCTTGTCTTCCGACGGAACGGTAGCCCTGAAGGGTGTCTATTTCTCGAACAACGGCAAGTGGGCAGCCTACTCCATCTCGCGCTCTGGTTCCGATTGGCAGGAGTTCTACGTCATCGACCTGCAGACGGGCCAGCTCACCTCCGACCACATCGAGTGGGCTAAGTTCTCTGGTGCTTCTTGGCAGGGCGACGGCTTCTACTATTCCAGCTACGACCGTCCTACGGAGGGCAAGGAGTTCTCCAATGTCAACGAAGGACATAAGATTTACTATCACAAGATGGGCACCCCCCAGTCTGCCGATGTGCTGTTCTATCAGAACCCCACCCAACCCAAGCGCTTCTACGATGTCAGCGTGAACGAGGAAGAAACGGTGATGTATCTCTACGAGGCGGGTGCCGGTGCAGGCAACAATCTCTATGTGCGCGACCTGACGCAGAAGGACTCGCAGTTCATGCAGATGACCGAAAACATGGACTTCCAGTACTCGCCCGTCTACGACGAGAAAGGCAAGCTCTATTTATACACCAACTACGGCGCTCCCAAGGGTCGCATCATGGTGGCCGACATTCACAAGCCCGGCATCAACGACTGGCAGGAACTGATTCCTGAGCAGCAGAACACGCTGAGCGGTGTCGATGTCATCAACCACCTGTTCATCCTCACCTATAACCAGGACGCTTCCGACCATGCCTTCGTCTATGGATTGGATGGCAAGAAGCACCACGAGGTGAAACTCCCCATGGTGGGTAGCGTGAGCTTTACCGGCGACGAGAAGCAACCCGAGTGCTTCTACAGCTTCACCTCGTTCACCATGCCTGGCACCATCTATCGCTACGATATGGCGAAGAATGAGAGCAAGCTCTATGCCCAGCCCAACGTGAAGTTCAAGCAACAGGACTACGTTTCCGAACAGATTTTCTTCAAGAGCAAGGATGGCACGCGCGTACCTATGTTTATTACCTATAAGAAAGGCATGAAGCGCCACGGCAAGAATCCCGTCTATCTCTATGGCTACGGTGGTTTCAACATCTCGCTCGGCCCCAGCTTCTCAGCCACGCGCATTCCTTTCCTCGAGCAGGGCGGCATCTATGCTCAGGTCAATCTGCGTGGTGGTAGCGAGTATGGCGAGGCGTGGCATTTGGCAGGCACCAAGATGCAGAAGCAGAATGTCTTCGACGACTTCATCGCTGCAGCCGAATACCTCATCCGCGAGCGCTACACCTCCAGCGATAAACTGGCCATTGTGGGTGGTTCCAATGGCGGACTGCTTGTCGGTGCCTGCATGACCCAGCGTCCCGACCTGTTCTGTGTGGCCATTCCCCAGGTGGGTGTCATGGATATGCTCCGCTATCATAAGTTCACCATCGGCTGGAACTGGGCTTCCGACTATGGTACCAGCGAGGATTCCAAGGAGATGTTCGAATACCTTCGTGGCTATTCCCCACTCCACAACCTGAAGCCTGGCACCAAATATCCCGCCACGCTCGTCACCACTGCCGACCACGACGACCGTGTGGTTCCAGCCCACTCGTTCAAGTTTGCAGCCACCCTGCAGGAGTGCAATGCCGGTCCCAACCCCGTGCTCATCCGCATCGACACCAAGGCAGGTCACGGAGGTGGCAAACCCCTGGCTAAGGTATTGGAGGAACAAGCCGACATCTATTCCTTCATCCTTTACAACATGATTATCAACAACTAGTCGTGGTGTGTGAATCATCAAAGAGGTCACAGGGTGCTATCACCGTGTGACCTCAATGATTGTTTAATAAGTCAATCCAAATTGCCAGAGAGGGATGATGTTACCATAACCTGTTTCAATGTCATCTTTGACAACGTAGCCTTGGGCCGCATCTTGTATCTGCTTCTGTTTTTTCTTCTTACCACCCACCTCAAAGATATTTCCGTCTATTTCGAAATCACTGATACGTGAACTGAAATGCACTAAGATAGTGCAAATTAACGTAATTTTGAGGAAAACACTTAGAAAATGCACTTTGTATAAGTCACATAGTATATCGCCATATGACGTTCAGTCGGAAATAGAGTATTGAAACTATTATTACGTCAAAGCTCTTCCGTTCTGATAACCAGCAGATTACAGACATCCAGCTAATGCTTCTAATACGCTAATAGACAGAAAGTTACATAGATTATTTACCAGTATCCATTTCTGTGATTTGAAGGTGGGAAAACTGGGAAAGTTTGGGATTAAAACTTTTCCCAGCTGTTTGGGGACACTGAATTTAGGTCTGCAGGACATTGCAAACAGTATACTTTTGAAGGCAAAAACATGGTGTTTTGCGGAAAACACGGCATTCAGGAAAAAGTAACGGTAACAGGGTGTTACCATGTTACCTTTTGAGCCGATTTTTGGTGATTTTAGGGAAAGTTTTTACGAATCTTTACAAAAAACTTTCCCAGAAAGGTAACAACTAATAATTTACGACTATTACAAAATTCATAAATAACTCATAATCAATAGATTAATATTATACCACCAGAAAAACCAACATGGTAACACCTTGTTACCGTTACCCTTTCTGCGGAAGAATTTTCCTAACATCGTCTCGAGCCTTTGCGGACATGCAGCGGAACGGCTTTTGACATCGTCTCGAGTGGCTCCTGACATGGTCCCGAGCCTATGGAGACGATGTGAGTATAGGCTCCGCATCACGTAAATATAGGCTCTGCATCATGTGAGAAGCCTATATCTGCATCGTACATATCGTATATCTTTGATAAAGATAACGTAGATGTATGATAAAGATAACGTAGATGTATGATAAAGATAACGTAGATGTATGATAAAGATAACGTAGATGTATGATAAAGATAACGTAGATGTATGATAAAGATAACGTAGATG